>Ga0163150_10001276_pt1 | contig 43511 bp, 97 predicted proteins | sample OliLakLV19P2IB_FD_148628 | JGI IMG/M metagenome (GOLD analysis project Ga0163150, IMG submission 148628) | Freshwater microbial mat bacterial communities from Lake Vanda, McMurdo Dry Valleys, Antarctica - Oligotrophic Lake LV.19.P2.IB | ecosystem: Environmental > Aquatic > Freshwater > Lake >... | reverse complement strand
TGACACCCTTATTGCTCTGACCGCCTTCATTGAAATGATTGGAAAGGCTGATGATGCATACATGCAAAAGAACTTTCCGAATCTTTGCTCTAATGGTCATGGAAATGTTTTCACGGTTGATATTGGCAAAAAATATGCCAGGGTTATCCGTTCTGGTGCTATTGGTGTGAGTCGTTCTGTTCATTGTTTTGTTAATATAACGAACGGTGACATTCTCAAGGCTAGTGGCTGGAAGGCTCCAGCACCCAATGGAAAGCGTGGGAGCATCTTTGATGCTGATCCGATGGAATGCATGAATGAATATGGCACGAAATATCTACGATAGTGCAGTTTGCTGTCATATCTAGCCACTTTGGAGAGATATGTGGCAAGTTACACCCTTATCATGATATATTGGGTAGTCAAGGCTAATAATTTTATAAAAGATTGCTTGACAGTCCACATTGATTGATATACTCTAGACATGAGCATCTACGTTAGCATCCATAATGACAGTGACAAGAGCATCGTAGAAGAATACGAGTGCTACTATTGCGATGGTCAGAAGTGTGATCGTTGCAAGCAGACTGGAAAAGATATATTCCGGTCAAGCAAGTGGAGTATGAACCTATCCAATGGCAACTTCAGCACCTTTGCGAGTGCTCTTGGTCTGCCTGTTAATGCCTGTGGTGGAACATGGGATGCTCGCATTGTGCTCAAGGCACTAAAGAGTTTAAATCCTGAATTGAGCGTGCGGACGGCACATCAGGAAGGAAACATGATCGATTGTGGAATTGATATTGACTACGTCACCCGTAGAGTTGAAACGTTGCTTATGATTGCGCTTGAAGCTGCTCGCAGAGAAGAACTGGTATGTTGGGGGTGACAGGTTTTGTCATTTTCATATTACGTTTTGCGATATCATGATAGATTTGGTAGTCAAGAGAGAAAATATATATACATATAGTATGCTTAACCTCATTATGTTGGCATTATGTGCTATTCCTGGCGTTCCAGAGGCCCCGTCTGACAATTTTTTGGTGTCATGGAGTAATGATTCGCATCTTTCATCAAACGATAACTATAGAACTAATTCTTTTAAAGGTGTAGGTCGAATGGGGGAGTTTGTTATTAGTATTAACCATTCCATGTTAACTGATATTCAAGATGATATTTATTCACCTTCTATTCATAATGGTGTTCGTAATGATGAGATTACTATGACTTTTGGTAAAGAGTTTACATATGTGATTATTGGTGGTGGTATTCGTTCCTATGGAGATTTTGGTGGTCAAACTTTACAAAATAAGTGGCATAAAATATCTGGATATAAGGAAGTTGATGTTGTTTATGAATGTTCTGAAACTGCTGTAGTTGCCTATTGTTCTAGTGAATTTGTTAAGGAACCTTTTTATTTGACAAGTTCAGTTATGGTTGGAACTGATCGTGGTGTTGCTTTTGATATAGCTACACATATGATTAAAGTTGATGGTGATGGTGTGCGTTGTTGGATAGGTCCACGATATCAATACCGTTATGGTGCTGATGGAGTTGTTGCAACGGTTGCTAGGTATGAAACTGGAGTATGGATTGACTTTGGATTAAATGTTATGGATCGATTTGCTATTGAGGCTAGATTTGGTCCTCGTACTGGCGCAAATGAATTAGTTATTTCCTTTGGTTGGTAGTTATACGTATAGCGTTAGTTGTCAATACAAAACTTTTATCAAGATACTCTCTTGACATTCTTGAAGTGTTTACTATGATTTGGGTATGAGTACAATCATTACCATCGACACCTACACCGCAAACTGGCAAACTGCCATGCGTCCAGTCTCACCCAGAATTGGCACACGTATTCGTATGTCAACTGAGCCTGATGCACGGGAAGCAGATGACTTCAATCGTTGCATTCGTAGTAATGATATTGCTATGGAATGGGTTCGTTACATGCCGCGACTCAAGATGGATGAATATGTTCTCGTTGTCAGACAACAGAATGAAGAATAAGGGGTAGTTATACAACATGATTACGTATCATGATATATTTGGTAGTCAATACAAAACTTTTATCAAGATACTCTCTTGACATTCTTGAAGTGTTTACTATGATTTGGGTATGAGCAAGCGCATCAAACCACACGTTTACATGATCGAGTCTCGCGGCTACAACGGCCGGGGAAGCTCTCGCGCCTTCCAAAAGCGCGAATGCCGACGCGCCGAACGGCGCTACTATAAGAATGAATATGAGAGTGAGTGAGTAACAGACCACCATTGCCAAGGCAATTTTGGTCTGAAAAGTTGCAAGAGGTATCAAAAGCATGGCAAGCTTTGCCTCTAGAAGATAAAATCAAAAGCATGGCAGCATTGCGCAAGTACAACCGTGAGCAAGAATGGCTCTATGATGACTTATAGAGTTCCAAGTCAACAAAAAAGTTGTTGACATCCTTAGATAATACATATATGGTACAACTATGAATAAGCAACGCACCATGGCCAACTATGTCGAGTTCCAAGCTTACTCGGATGCCGTTAAGGCGTGCCGCAAGCACTACGACTTTTTCAGTCGCCTTGAAGATATTTTGGAGTGTTTGAACCCGAGCTATAAGCTCCATGCCGCGCTTCAGAAAAAGCATGATGCACTGGTCGCTGACATGGTGACTGGTGTAGTTTCAGAAAAACATGACAAACTCTTTAACGAGTAATAGGTCAAGGTAAGCTTCACCCATCTAACATGACATTCTAGACTGTCAACTGAAAAAAGGCCAATAACCTTTTTAGGGATGATCCTTTAATTGTTAATCTTTGCTTCTTCGATGAGTGTCAGGAAGTCAACAGGCCGACCCTCATAGGTCTTGGTTGCTCCAATGGCACGGACGACAATATCATTCGAAAGGGTTTGTCCATTTGCCCAATGGTTGCGAATCATCCTGTGCAAGTCTTCGACGAGTCCAACATCAGCATCATTGAATTGCATAAGATATGAGTTTGGCGAACGACTAGCCCCAGTCATATTCCTGCGACCAATGGCATCCTTGCGCATCGAGTTCTCAAGTGGATGGGTGTCGGTAATCTTAAGCATCCCAACATCATAACTCGTTTGATGGTATGTCAATAGAGAAAATATTCTGGTCATAGAGGATGTTTTTACTTGACACTCTGGAATGTCATGATAACTTTAAAAGCCACCCCAACGTGAATGGTTGTGAACATAAAAATGGTTGTTGACAAATCATTCTGATCTATATGATATAGTGAAGAACTGAGAGAATCCCATGAACGAATTAATCAACCACACTTCTATTTCTCTCACTGAGGAACAGAAGATTGCCATGAAGAATATGTTGGTTCCAGCTATTCTGATGCATGAGCACATTGCTGGACCGTGGACTAAGTTCATGGATATGCATTCTGGTGGTGGATGCAAGCAAAGCCCGTTTGAATTCATTTACATTCAGGCTGATGAATCTGATGCCAGAATCATCTTCTACAACATTTTTCATCGTTTCCCTGACCATGTAACGTGTGGGTGTTGTGGGGATGACTATTCGATTGCAAAATATGTTGATCTGAGTCAAGTGAGTGGATCTGAACGCAAATGTGATTATGTCAAGGTGGATGGTACGTTTAAGTATATTGATGCAGACAGTTCTGGTCGGTTCAATCGTGGTGTTCCGTTCATTCCACTTGAAAAGTACGTCTATGATCGGAGTGTTCTGTGTATCTTTGCAAACGTGATTAAGCCAGAGTGGCGCATTAAATAGTTGTTGACAAGTCATCCCTGTTTCTATGATAGAACTCAACCCAATTCTGGAATCATAATTTATGCACTCAATCAATCATAAAACAGGATACCTGTACCAATTTAACGGCAACCAAGACTTGCCAGCGGTTGAATCATGGCACCGCACGTTGTTAGGCGCGGAGATGGTGAAAATCAAAGAGAATGGTAGAGGTTCTGTGTATCGACTGACAGGGAATGATACTTCCGAGCGCATTGGATAGTTGTTGACAAGGCATTCTTGTCGCTATGATCTAGGAAGACCAAAAGGAAATAAAATGAAGATCATCGATATTCATAATATCAGCACACTACAGTATTTTGCTAAGATAGCAAATGACGCGGTAGAAGCGGCTCAACAGGAGCTTAATAATATCATTATTAGTCATAGAAAAACAAACGGTACAATTTTCGGTATTGACATTTCAGAGAATAATACCATTTCATTTGGGATTGAAATTATTCACTGTGGAGAAAGTTATACAGAATATTATACGCTTCCTTTTAGTGCGTTTGAATCCACTGATACGTTTAAAGCTGCGATTGATGAGTTTATCAAAGATAAAACTCAAGCGGAAAATGAAAAATCACAAGCCAATATAAAAGCTATAGAACTTAGACAACTTGAATATCTCAAAAATAAATATAAAGATTGATGCAATCTGATCGCATTGAAGTCTAAAATGATCTGACGAGTGGACCTTAAAATCCACTCGATTGATTATTAATCTAGTAATTGTTTATCATGATAACCAGAGTTGTCAAGCAAAAAATTGCAACTCACAAGGATTACTTGATAGTTCAATCAGAAAAATAACAAGTAAGAATCCAAGCAACGATAAGAGAACAGATAAAGTAAAGAAAGAAGTACATATGTTCCCTTTGTATTATATCTCTATCATAGAGACTAAACAGACTTGTCAATAAGTCTTTTCAGGTTGGAGTCTGCTTCATCGAATCAACAGACCATTTTGGACCGCAATCATTGGCAATGCAGCGATACTCCAGATACACGCGGAGCTTGATCAATTCGACGCCAAGCGCACGATGGCGGATATAATCGGCTTGTAGTTCCTTTGGATTGTAGATGCCCAGCGGGTTCTGGAGCGCAAGCTTACGATTCATCAGAAGGGCAGCAACGCTACCGATAATGAACCGAAGTTCATTACCAATCTCACCAGTAGCCTTAAAAGCATTCAACTCAGGCTCAGGACCATGGATTTGATTGGCAATGTACCGAGCTTCAACATCTTTAATCATGTCGATAGCATACGACTATACATAGCTATGCAAGCTTTATTTTTTGACTTGACAGTCTATGGTTATACGCTACATTAGATGCATGATCGACCAAGTGATGTTCTACCATGTTGGAACAGAATCCATCGTTGTTGGCGTCTGGACTGGCATACAACAACGCAACGAGCGTGGAATCTTTTATGAGGTTCGTTGGTCAGATGGAAAGCGGTTTGAATCCACATTCAGATCTATGGTTTCTGCTAAGAACATAATGGAGTTTAAGAAAGTCTGATCTTTCTTTTACTTATGTGTCATCTATCATGACATTCCAGAGTGTCAACTGAAATTTTCATAACTATACATTCTACATTTATTAGTTGACTCTCGTTTCCCATTCCTATACTTCATTGTAGACAAAGAGGAACCTCCCATGCACATTCCCGAATATGTTTCTCCCACCTTTAAGGAAGTCGTTAATATTTACAACAAATCAGTTGTTGCTGTTAATGCCGCACAGGAACAATTTAAGAAAGATCGCAACGCCCTTTACGATATGTTGCATGAACATCCGCCAGCGTCGATCCGCTTGCAAGAGTCGTATCAGAAAGAAGATGGTACTTACACGCCTCCCCATTGGGATAAAGTTTGTACATACGAGACGCAGACCATAATCGACTGTGATGAATTGGATGTTCTCATCATCAACGAGAACAATTGGATGGAATCGTCATGTGATCAACATGATGTGCCATTGTACAGGCGTGTCATCGAAGTAGTGTGGTGAAACTCAAGAGTGGAGGGAATAATCCCTTCACTCTTTCTTTTACTTATGTGTCATCTATCATGACATTCCAGAGTGTCAACTGAAATAAAAATTTTTAGATGAAAAATGATTCTTGACTCTAGTCTCCCGCTCCCATACTCACTCTTACCACCCACAAGGAATCATCCATGCAGGTTTCCAGCCCGATGAATATCAACACCATCCAGACTTTCATGGGTATGCAGACTGACACGAACATCACCCACTTCCGCGAGGAACAGAACGGTGACATCGTGTGTTTCCACATCGATTCCTGTGACCGTTGCAACGCTGAAATGGTTGGTGCTAATCCAATCACCTTCATTAAAAAGAGCGTGGGCAAGATGAAGGGGTTGATGTTGGTGTGTGGCCTTGACCCGACTGATGTCGTTGAAGAAGGTGGCTGCAACGATGCGGGGGAAGTCCTGTGCATGGCTTGCCACGCAAAGGAACAGTGAAGGTTCACCATCAATAGAAATGACACTCAGAGTAAAATCTTGGTGTCATTTTTTATTTGGCCAATTGATATCATGATGTTTAAGGTTGTCAATGGGAAAATATTTGTTCTTGATTTATTTTTTACAACCTATATGATATACACATGCTCACCGTAACCGAATTGCTTTCCAACTCATATAATCTCAATCAAGTTAATAAGTTATTTTATGATGGACAAATAACAACTGATTCAGCAAATGAGTTCTTTAAGGGTTGGTGTGAAGGAAAAATAATGCACAGATGGAACTCTGAATTGAATCGTCCAGAGGAATGTTTTTGTGTAGGTCTTGATAATGTGTGGAAGGAAATGCCATGGGGCGTGATTTCTGAATAATAAAGATATTCTCATGCAGCAACGTGATCCAAAATTGATATCATGATGTTTAAGGTTGTCAATAGAAAAGTTTTTCATAACCTTCACTGAAACTTGATTCTTGACTCTTGTTTGCCGTGTGTATACTTCACGCATACCCCACAAGGAAGTCCTCATGGCAGAAGCTAAAAAGTCCTTCATGTCCTCCGACCTTACTGGCTTCATTGGGTCTGAAGGTTTGCACTTTATGCCTATGTTCAAGCAGATCAACTATACCGATGGTGTTCATTTTCTGGTGCATCATGGCTGTGCGTGGATGGTGACGGACATGCTGCCAGTTCTCATTTCCCATGCCATGGTTCGCCGCGAGCCGTTTGTGTGCATCACCTTCAAGAAAAATGCAGATAAAACCGCAAAGATCACCTATGATGATGGTAATGCAAACATCTTGTTTATTCAAAAGTATCCCTTCACTGACTGTCCTGTGAATGAAATCAAGTTCTTCTGCACTGGTAAGGTGCTCATGTTGGCCAGGGAATACTGAGAGAATTAAAGAAAGCTTCAAGACAACCACCTTTTCGGAAGGAAAGTAATCATGCGACTTGGAAAGAATGAACGCCACGCCCTCGGCTTTGCCAATCGAAATGTTGGTTGGCAATACTTCAATACGAAATGCCGCGCCACCAAAATGGCAATCAATAGCCTTCATCGCAAGGGGTTGGTTATTATCGCTGCCGATAGCTTCATGAAGGCGGCTTGAACGAAAAATAAGATTTGACAGCACATCAAACCGGGTTATAGTCCAAGTGTTGAAAGAGCGCAGAAACTGCGCAAAAGAAAACCAAAAACCAGTCTTTATAAATAAGAAAGAGACACCCAATGCGACAATGAACTCATCATTATCTAATGTGGATTAAAATATAAAAGTAACTTAAAGATTGAAGTCTAGTAGAGAAATCTACTAGACTTTTTTTATTGTCTATACTTAAGCAATATCATGATATATGTAGTTGTCAATAGAAAAAAATAGATGTTGACTATCGTATGTGATAGATAGACTACATCACAGGAACACCAAATGAATACCGCTTTTAAGTTTCGCCACGTCAAGGATATGACCCCCGAGGAACGCGCCCAGCATGATGAAATCATGGCTATGCTCTCACCCAAGGTGTTGGTTCGTGAGCAGATTCGGGAAACTGATGGCGATGAAGCTGCTGAACAATTCATGGAAATGTCAGAAAGTTAATATGAAAAAAACTAGTACCGCCTACCGACTCCGCGACAAGCGCACTGGCAAATTTGCCATGATGTCAATCTCATACAATGATGACGGAGAGTATTGCGGCGAAAATACATACAAAATTGAAGAATATGGTGATCGAATTTATGAAGTGAATGAATTGTCGAAAGCAATTCGTTGTCTCCACTTTGATCAGAGTTGGTATAACTCAAGCGAAACCCACACCGTCATTGATGAATGTGATCGATCCAATTTAGAAATTGTAAAAATTGTATTTACTGAAACTGTGACGGTTCCAACATACGATCAACCAATCATCTACAAAAACACACACAATACCATCGACAACCATAACCAAAAACTCCCTGGGAATACCCACATCTACGGCAACATTCCAAAAGAACATACATTTGAGAGTTTCCGTAAGTTTGTCAAGAATAAGACTATCCACCAAGATACCAGCACGAAACGAACAGTTATTGATGTGGTCAAGGCAAAAGCTGGTGAAGAATACGAAATCGTCATCTATTGCAATCGCATTCCTTTAGGTATTTAACATGACAGAAAATTACATTAAAGCCGCTCAAGCTCTCGCTACACTGATTCATAAGGGTCAGATTCGACGTGATGGTAGTCCATATATTATTCATCCAAGAGACGTAGCTGATTCAGTGGATGATCGTCTTAAGCCAATTGCTTGGTTGCATGATTCAGTTGAAGATTCTATTATGGGCGATGAATTCACTCTTCCTATACTTAGATTATTCCCAGAATATATTGTTGATGCTGTATTGGCAATGACCAAGCGGCCGGGTGATGACTACTTCAACGATTATCTTCCACGAGTGAAGGCAAACCCTGATGCCATCGCTGTCAAACTAGCTGACATGGCTGATAACTCTCTTGAAGGGTCTAGCACAAAACAACGGCAAAAATACAAGCGCGCAACTGCATATCTTTTGGCAAAATAAAATATCTTGCATTCGTTTCTCTTGATAGTATTCTAGTCAATTGGAGAACCCAAATGAGTGCTAAGTCTTCTGGTATCAGTCTTGGTTGTGTTATTGCCGTGATTATCTCATGGACTACCAATCATTCCGTTTTGTGGGCAATCATTCATGGCATATGTGGATGGTTTTATGTCATTTACTACGCACTTGGTTTTGGTCGTTTGGTAGAATAAGCTTGCTTTCCATTTTGGTTTGATAGACTAGTTAAATCACCAGGGGGCAACATCATGGTCATTACCAAAGCGACTCTCTGCAAGACTGTCCATGATATGGATGGTGTACTGATGGCACCAACCACTCCAGAAATTGCAAAGCTGCTTCGCGGTATCGTCAGCAACTCGTACATGGAAAGCAATGACTACAAGCTTAGAACAGCCTGTGGAGCATTCTTGCAGGGATATTCGGATGATGAACATTACCCTTGGGTGATGATCGAGTTCTGGATGAAGACTGGCCATCAAGAATTCATCAATCACTTGAATGCCGAAATTGCGAAACTCTAATGGACGAAGTTGTTCATTAGAGGTTTTTATAAAACTATCATTAGCTAACATGATCTTTTGGACTGTCAATAAGAAACCCAGAAGAAAAGTAAGACTTGACTCTTGAATACAAAGGATATGATATACTGACATGAAAACTATCGATGACTACACAGAATCAGCAACCCTAGCTGCCATCAAACTCGTTGATAACGGGTTCGATGATGTTTTCGATGGCCTGCGATCATTCATGGCAACGTTGCCACAAACGATCACTGCGGAGGAAAGTGACATAATCTCTGATGCATACATCACTGCCTTCGATTTCAATATCAAGGTAGCGAATAGCAAGCGTCCGTGGGTCAGAAAGAGTAAAAAGTTTAGGGAAGACTGAGGATTGAATGCAAAATAACACAATTCCTTACAAAAAAGCGGAACAAAAGGATGGATCTTCGTTATCATGATGTTCTAACATGTCAAGTAGAAAAAATGAAAAATGTTTTGCTTGATATTCTAATCCAACCATTAGACTACTTACATGAACACCAAGCAATACATCCTCACCAATACCATCGACAGAATTACTTATTACTTCTGTAAGGATCGCAAGTTTCGCCAGCATCCTACAATTGGCGACTACAAGGAATGCTTGGCAACCTATTGCCGTCCCGGCAATGCCACCAAGAACGGCAATACGTTCGTCAGGCGCGGGATCATTAAGGATTTTGAAGTGAAGGAATACGCTGGAATCATCCCAATTGTTATGGATTTTTCCAGAATATTGTCGCAGACTTTGCGCTAGAAATGACTTACGTCATCACAACCATCAGTAATGGAATGACCCATTACTTTTGTAAAGACCGTAAGTTTAGACTGCATCACGATTTACCAAAGTCTCCGAAGAAAGCTTTGGCGATTTACAAATATAATCACAATGCTACTAAGACTGGTAATGTTTTAGTCAAACGAAAAGTTATTAAAGAATATCTTGTTAAGGAATATTTTTTGTAAAACGCTATATGATCAACTGATATCATGATGTTCTAACATGTCAAGTAGAAAACATTTTGTTTGACATTCAAATAAATCTATTATACTCACAGATATGACACGCGAATCAATCCTGGCAGAAATTGAAGTCTTGTGGGTTCGGATCCGATCAGAAAGGGAAGAAGCCAAGAAACATGGCATCCCCTATGACAGTCATAATATCAACAAGATATTTTTCAAAATGGATGTCTTAGAAGAACGTCTGATGAACCTACCAGTAGCTAAGTAGAGCAACAACCTAGAAAAGTTTTAGTTGACTTCCAATTCCAGGCTCTACAATTACGGTCATGAACACCAACGCACACAAGGCCAAGCAACAGGTTCTCTGCCGTGACGGTATCCCCGTCATCGTTGGAACCAACAACCAAATCCTCCAGTGGATTCATAACAACCACTGCTACTCCTATACGCATGCTCTCAAGAATGAAGGCTATTCTGTACACGACTGTGAGGAATAAGCTATGACCCAACCATTTTATATTGGTGATTTAGTTTCAATATGGGGAAAAGTCTGTACGGTTATTGACTGTACGTTGGAAGATTCAAATCGTGGACCTTACTGGCGGGTAAAGTCAACATGGAATGGTAATCTTAGTGCAGAAGCAAATAAGTTCACACTTGTTCGCAAACGTCTCAAGTGTGAATGAGTTGTGCTAGACTTTAGCTATCTATCATGATGGATTGATGAGTCAATAAAAATCCATTAGAATGTCTTGCAGGTAGTTGAATCATTACACCACTTCCAATATGCAGTTTCGTCCCGTTCCCGCATACCAGTCAATACACTGGCATAATTCTCTTGCCACCATTCACCATTGCCATTATGACTTATGATCTTATCAGCAGTCTGCCCCATTGAAAGCCATTTGTTGGAATCAGCAGTATGAATGGTCAATTGATTGAGATATGGAAGCCGCAAACCTTCTGCACATACTTCCAATTCAAGATTTGTAAGCAGTTGGTGGCCTTCAATGTCACACCCAAGACTGTTATCGAAACTAATAGATTCGATACTATTATAGTTTTCAATAACGAATGGGATAAACTTAGAGAAGTCTATCTTGAACCAAGTGTTAAAAGAAGGAAGAGGTTTACGCTCATCATCAATCCAAATTTTATACCTTTCGGTCATTATAATACCGTTCCTCTCTACTCCGAGACTCTTCGATATTATCAGTTTCGATCATATCAGCAATCTTGCGAAGGTCGTCAGGATTGACACGACGATTCACCACAAGAAAAGCTCCATAGTTGTCTGCGTTAGGTCTGACGACATAATGAGCAGCTTCCCTGGTGATATGAGGCACTTTTCGTGTGGTGGTCATGACAAGACTATATCTTAGAGTTCTTACTTGTCAATGCTTTGTCAGTTGGTAACTTTCTGAATCAGAAACTTTTTTCCATCACGAATCAACCACTTGCTCCCCTGCCAGACGTTGATTCCGTTAATATATGCCCATGTGCTTGAACGAATGGCGAACCGCTTTCCGCCGCGATCAATTCCGGTGGCCTTATAGGTATCACCTTCCTTCTGGATCCAGCTTCCTTCGCCATTCGGCGTCTTGATGATTGGGTTGTTGTTCTTGTGGTTGCTCATGCCTCTATCCTATCAACCATTCTTATCTGTCAAGCCACAAATAAATGGTTATACTATATGTCTAAAAAGAACTCCATCTATCATGATGTTTTTTAATGTCAAGTGTACAACCACTCACATTGACTTCGTTGTTCATACAATTAAAAACGGTTGATGATGATGGAATGCTCGTCTACTGGCGCCGGAAGAATCAACGTCCGACCAGTTTCAGTAAAGGCAAAATATGCCTTGGCCTTTCCTTCGGTGGTTTCGGTCCAACCAACAGGGTAGCAGCAGTATGTCTTGCTGCCTAGCTTGAATACATCACCCACTGAAATTGACCAGATTTTGCGAGCCAGAACCTTGTTGTTGGTATCCAGCACAGCCTTCTCTGCATCGGTAAGAGCTTCAAATGGCGCGTTGGTGATCTTGAACAACCAGTTCAGAATCGTGTTATCATTCCAGTCCACAGGAACAACCAAGTTCCCAACTAAAACACTGCGACCAGAAGCCGACTTGGCAAAGATGGTGATCGTGGTAGTAGCTTGGTTCATGCTTCTACTTTATAGGGAGCTATAGAATGTCAAGAGAGAAAATGGTTGCTTGACATTCAAGGCTGGTTCATAGAGTAGATAATGAAGTGAGACACGGAATATGCCCCGAACACAAGTGGGATAACATCCCTGCCATTAGATTGGCACACTTGTGGCCAAGCCCCTTGGGTGAATGGCGTCTCTCTTCTGAAATCAATCGGAGAGTCAACTGATGATCGAGGGAAGCCAGCATTCGTGCTAGATGTCTTTCCGTTGAACTATCTATCATGATAAACAAGAGAGTCAAGAAGAAAAGATATAGGGTCCATGAGAACCTATAAGATATAGTATAGTAACAACTCTACACAAGTCAACAACAAAACGGTATCACAGATTCCAAAGTGCCCTATTGACATTCAAGAGTTGACGATATAGTCTCATTTATAACAAGGCCACCCGGCTACAACCAAGAAAAGAACATCAAATGACTGCTTCTGCTACTCTTTCTGCTCACGCTGGCGGCTATACTTGCACGGAAGACGCCGTGCGCGCCGTGGTCATCCCAAATGGGACTAAGACGTGGTGTCCGATCGGTCACAATGTGCTGATTGACCTTATCGGCGCCGAATTGGACAAGCGCGGTTTGATTGTCGAGGAACGCCAATACGCGATGGTTGATGCCGGTGCGCAAATGTTCGGTACTTACACCCTGCGAGCGGATCGCAACAAGGATTTTACCTTGGCGTTGGGCATCAGGAATTCGATCAACAAGACCCTTCCCGCTGGCATGTGCGCTGGTAGTCGCGTGTTCGTTTGCGATAACCTCGCATTCTCGGCTGCTGTCACGCTGGGAAGGAAGCACACCATGAATATCATGGAAGACCTTCCTCTGCGTATCAGTGAGACTCTGGAAAAGTTCAAGTCATCCTATGAGGACCAAGAAAACTTGTTTAACCACTGGAAGGGTACTGCGGTTGGAATGGATCGTGCTAGCAACGTCATCATGAGCATGGCTGAAGCGGGTCACATTCCGACGCCGATGACGCTTCGCGTTCGTCAGGAGTTCCGCGCGCCTCGCTTCGCTGAGTTCAATGGCCAGACGGCATGGAGCCTCTACAATGCTGCGACTACGCTACTGCGCCACGACCGGAAGGAAATTAACCCAATCCGCCACTCGGAAGACTTGCTTGGCATCCATCAAATGATGGCTGCTGAGTTCTCCCTTAACTGATCGGGAAAACAAAAAAGCTGGGAGAGTTTTACCCCTCCCAGCTTTTTTGTTTGACGTTCTTTTGCCAGATGCTATCTTTAGTTAAAGATATAACATATGACTACTTCATCGTTCTATGTCGAGTTGACCAATGATGGCAGGTATGCTATTATGTGTCGAAGACTTAATAAGAGACTTGCGTTCCGTGATGACATTAGTAAAGATGACGCTCTTGAAATTGTCAAGATTCTGGAAGCTGAAGTAAATCTTGGTCCATACCAACTCTAAAAATATAAGTCTAAACGGACTCTTTATTCTTATAAGATTATATTGACTATCATGATGGGTAAGGTTGTCAATAGAAAAGTTTAGTTAATAATATTTCTTGAATACCAAGGAATCATCACTACAATAACAAAGGAGTATATAAAATGAAAATTGTCACTCGATTTATTTCTGATGATGGTACTGAGCACCACAATGAAACGTCTTGTTTGAAGCATGATCTCTTAATCGTTTGGGTCGAAAAAGAAATGACTCAACTTGGAGAAAAATTAAATGATGCTAACTTTCAAGCTGGCGATGGGTATATTCAACACTCTGTTCGAACTGTTCTAAATGTTAGAGCATCAATTTGTAAGAAGGCACAAGAATATAGTGACCATCATTGGCTTCAATCTACTATTGATAAAGGGTTTGGAGTAGATGTTGGATGGGCTGGACGCATTATTAGTGAGATTGGTGGACCACTTTATAAAGCATGGGGTCGTATTTCTTGTATTGATTGTTATGGCAGGGAATGGGGACAAATGTTCTTCTGCATTAACACAGACAAAGCTAAAATACATTGTATAAAATTATCTTCATAAAGAAGTGAGTCTAAACAGACTCATTTTCTCTTGTTGGTAGTTCTTACCTATCATGATGGGTAAGGTTGTCAACAAGAATATTAAAATCCTTAAAGTTCCAAACATCTTTCCATCAACTAAAAAAGTTTGTGTTGACATTCATTTCCCATTCCTACAGTCATGCTTATCAACACGGGGGAACAAAACCTCCACATCCACAGGAGAAAACAAATGGCTGTTATCGTCATCAATGCCAAGTCGGGTGAAAAGTTCTTCCTGGGCGAGAATGGCCCTGTCAAGCAGAAGGGTCGCGCTCGCAACTGCTTCACTAAGACCGCACAGAAGCAGATCGATTCCTTCAGGACTACGGAGTGGTTCACGCAGTACGGGAAGGGTGCGAAGTTCTCCGTCGAAGCGTCGCTTCCTGGCTCCATCGGTCGGCCCAAGGGCAGCAAGAACGTTCAGAAGACGGATCAGCCTGTCACTGCCAAGCGGGGCGCGGGCCGTCCCAAGGGTAGCAAGAACATGGTTGCGACGGATCAGCCCAAGCGGCGCGGGCGCCCCCCTGGCAGCAAGAACAAGCCCAAGGTTATGGAAGCGGTCACTGGCTAAAATCCAGAAAATCTAAGCCACGGAGAAGGGGAGCCTAAAAGGGCTCCCTAACTCTGTTTTTATTTTTACCCTTAAACGATTCTCTATCATGATATGTAGAGTAGTCAACAAAAAAGTTTAAAATTGTACTCTAGATTTTTTTCTTGTCATTCTTTCCCGGTCCATATATTTATCCTTACCATCCAAGGAAACCCTATGCTGACCACCATCGACAACAAGATCGTTCACATCACCGATGCGCAGTTTGACACGCTGGAAACTATGGCTCTCCTGCGCAATGGCGGATTTGCCAGTGTAATTGGATACAAGCCCACTACTGGTTATGTGACGATTCCGACCGTCAACATCCAGTTTATTAGCAAGTTTTCCACGCTCAAGCTGTATGATCGTCGTCTGGCTGCCCTGCAACAGGTTGCTTTCGCGGACTTGGTCATCACGGCGCCTAAGCTTGTCGCCATGGAAAAGAACGCGCAACATTCGCTTTTCCATGATTGTGTTGCTGCAATGATTGGCAGCATGATGAAGACGAAAGATGGTGATCGTTCGGACGCTCATCGTCAGGCGCACGATACTTTCTACGTCAATCGTTGTGAAGGTGTCAAGTGTCATCTGCGCACGGAAAAGTCGAAGGGGGAAACCCATCTGATTCTTGCCGAGGACGGCAATCCGATTGTGGACAGCATCATGCTCTCGATTATCGAAATCGGTCGTAAGGTCATCGTTGAAGGCCAGTACAAGGTTGTCAACAGCGGAGAAAAGGTTCTCATGGACAATGCGATTGATAAGGTCATCGGGAAGCGTAGCCTGTCATACAAGGCTCTTTCGCTCAAGGAAGACAACCACGAATGTGTCAGGATGGGCGGGGAAGTTTTCGACGCCAGCCTGCACGAAAAAGTTGTGGAGTATGTGTGATGTATGTTGAAGTCTGGTGTAGTGACGATACGTTAACAAACCCATGTTTACTCATTAGTCGTAGCAAATACGCTGATGACGAGGACGATAAAAATGAACTATTGGATGATGAATAAACCTATTATTCAAAGTATTGTTATCGTTATTTTTATATTCTTTTTCTGTGCGCTGGCTGGACGGTCACTAGCGCACGGAAACTATATTACTTTTTATATTGCAATGACTATCAGTATTATTGAAACTGTTATTTTGTATTTTACTATCTTGAAATGGAAGTGAAGTTTTTAAAAGTAGTCATTGACATCCTCTAATTATCAGTAGTATACATATACAGTTAAAAGTTGATTAACTTTTAACTGTATAGTTTTTTCAGCCCCTGTGCATCTATCATGATATTCCAGAGTGTCAAGTCAATATCCCCGATAGATATCCAAGAAACATATTGACTGTGCATTTGACTACGTTATACTCCAATCCTACGAATCACGAACCATTACCCTTTAAAGGATCTAAAATGTCGAAAAAGTTTGCTGTTGATAACACTGCACATAAGATTGTCCCAAAGGTTGAGGCAAAAAAGGACGAGTCTAGCCTTCCTGTGCTGGAAGCGGTGAAGCACACTGGTTTGGGCATGCTGGTTGGTACTGCTGGCTCCCTGACCTATTTTGGCACTCTTGATGCCAAGCATTGGCGTGCGACTACGAATCCCCAAAAGGTGTTCGCCAAGTTTGACATTTGTTGCGCCGATGCCAACGTTGACGAAGGTAAGAAGAAGTTCAAGACTTTCTTCCTAAGCACCGTTTCTCCTGCTAAGGTGGATGGACGCTTTAAGGTTGTTGTTAAGGCTGATGTTAAGGACGAGCCTGCCGTACCTGTGGTTGGACAGACTGTTTAATCTGTCTAATCTGTCTTGAGGCGTAAGATGAAGATGACTATTTTGCGTGAGTGTATGCGGATTGCTAGAAAAAAGCTTCCGCATCATCCTGAGTTTTTGTGTTATCCTCATTTTGCGTTTATTATTCAGGACAACAAATTAGTTGAGTGGGCTTACAATACCACTACAGACAATCCTCCTGTTCATTTTGGTTATAAAACTCGGTTTTATGATGGTCGTATGACTAAGAATCATGCCGAGTTTAATGCATTCCGTAAGGCAAAAGGAATCATCAATCCAGCCCGTTCATTTGAATGTATTAACATTCATTTGAAAAAGTCTGGAAGGATTGGAATGAGCGCACCATGCGTGTGTTGTTACGGGTTCCTTCAAGAGATTGGGTGTGCTGCTTGTTACTATACTACTGATAATGGAGCATGGGGGTATTTTAACTTGACTCGTAAGCTTGAGTCTGTACTGTAGAGACAGATGTAACCAAACCAAGGAAGATTCAGATGAATCCCGCTCAGACTAAAACCGACCTTATGGCTCTTATCAATTACGTTATTGAAGATGAACAGGAGGATTTTGAAGAGCGAGTTGAGACGAACGATCGTCTAACTCCGCTCTCTGGCAAGGAAGATGAACACCATGCGGCATACGCGAAAGTGATGGAAGCTATCGAAGCGTGTGCTGACAGTGTGCCTATTGACTATTCTGGATTGATTGATGAACTTGCCCTGGTTACTACTGGGCACGTTTACTGTCATGCGCTACGTTTGTTGAAGAACTATGAGTAGTCTCAAAACTTAATAGTAAGTCTCTAAGAACTCATCCTGTCAAACGGGGTGAGTTTTTTGTTGGTTCTTGACAATCTTAAATTGATAGACTATAGTAGTCTGTATAGGATGATGCAACTCTCTATGACGTTCTGTGGTCCACCCACTACGCTTCAAGCGCAAAGGAACAACAATGGGCTTGCCTTATAATCAGTCGGTTCTGCTTACTCAGCTACCGCTACCGCTACAGAGGAATCTTCGCCACTTGGAGTTGAGTCCAGCCCAGTTGATATTAACTGGTGCGTTGATTGAGTCCAGGCGGGTGTCAGAGGAAGCATGTGACTTTAATGAGGAAGTCAAGGAATGCAATCCTTTTACTGCTCTCTTAATCGTAGAAGCAGATGAACGCAACACACTCTACCGCACAGGAACGACTAAAGCATTAGTCATCTTGCTCATGCGGTTCATCAGGCCAGCGGTTATCAAGAATGATTTCTCGACTCCCATTTGGGCATTGACAACGGAAAAGCTTGCGAAAATTAAAGATGGTCAGCGTATGTTCTGTGTGTCTGCCAAGCATGTCAACAACGTCATCAAGTTCCCAGGTAGAAACTAGAGTCAGAATAAACCTAGGTTGGTTCTGACCTTATATCTATCATGATTTTTTTGAGAGTCAACACCAAAGTTATTTTATTGACTTTATGTTCTTCTCTATAGACTAGATGTAGAGGAACACAAGCCATGCCTGCCACTGCTGTCCATGCCTATGTACCAGATCGTTGTGATAACCTTGACGGCGAACAATGGATGTCATTCCTCAAGGATGGATCTTACGAAACATTTTCACACATGCCAGAAGTTTTGACCTATCAAGGTCACTACTACAAAAGAATGAGTCACAACAGCGATACTGGATGGATACACTACAAAGAAGTTCATGTTAGCAAGTTGGCTATGCCTTCACTTCGCAAACTCGTTAAGTGAATAGTCAAATACTCCTTGACATTTAATAAATAGTTTGTATGGTATGTTATGTTAAAGGACACTCACATGCCCTCATCAAATACTACATCGTCCATGGTTCCGTGTGGGATGGTAACTAACCATAGTATCAATTTCATTATTTAGTAACGTGGAGCAACTATGAAGCATGTCAAAGCTAATGTCAGTGCTAATGTCAGTGCTAATGTCATGAATAATGTCTGTGCTAATGTCAAGAATAATGTCTGTGCTAATGTCAAGAATAATGTCTGGGATAATGTCAGTGAGAATGTCAGTGAGAATGTCAGTGATACTATACGTAACAAATTGTTTACTGATGACCAACTTGAACTAGCTTTTAGTAACGTGGAGCAACTATGAAGACTGTCAAGGATGATATTAGGATTAATGTCAATTCTAATGTCTTGGATAATGTCAATGATAATGTCAGTGATAATGTCAGTGATAATGTCTATGTGAATGTAAGTGATAATGTCGTTGATAATGTCAGGAATAATGTCAGGGATAATGTCTTGACTAATGTCAGGGATATTATACGTAAGCAATCGTTTACTGATGACCAACTTGAACTAGCGTTTAGCAACGTGGATCAACTATGAAGACTGTCTTGGCTAATGTCTGGACTAATGTCATGGATAATGTCAGTGTTAATACCTTGGCTAATGTCAAAGCTAATGTCTGGAATAATGTCATTGATAATGTCAGGAATAATGTCAGTGCTAATGTCTGGGATAATGTCAGTGCTAATGTCAGTGAGAATGTCAGTGATACTATACGTAACAAATTGTTTACTGATGACCAACTTGAACTAGCGTTTAGTAACGTGGAGCAACTATGAAGACTGTCAAAGTTAATGTCAGTACTCATGTCTTTGATAATGTCAGTACTAATGTCTGGGATAATGTCTATGTGAATGTCAGGGATAATGTCAGGGATAATGTCTATGCTAATGTCAGGGATAATGTCTGGCGGAATGTCAGGGATAATGTCTATGCTAATGTCAGGGATAATGTCAGGGATAATGTCTGGGATAATGTCAGGGATACTATAAGTAAGCAATCGTTTACTGCTGCCCAACTTGAACTAGCGTTTAGTAACTTGGATCAACTATGAAGACTGTCAATGCTAATGTCAAAGCTAATGTCGTGGATAATGTTTATTATAATGTTTATTATAATGTCAGTGATAATGTCAGTGATAATGTCAGGCATAATGTCTGGGATAATGTCAGGGATAATGGCTGGCGGAATGTCAGTGCTAATCTCTGTGTGAATGTCTTGGATAATGTCAGTGATACTATAAGTAAGCAATCGTTTACTGATGAACAACTTGAACTAGCGTTTAGGAACGTGGATCAACTATGAAGACTGTCAGTGATAATGTCAGGGATAATGTCAGGAATAATGTCTGGGATAATGTCAAGGATAATGTCAGGTCTAATGTCAGGTCTAATGCCAGTAATAATGTCAGGGATAATGTCATGACTAATGTCTGGACTAATGTCATGGATAATGTCAGGACTAATGTCTATGCTAATGTCTATGATAATGTCAGTTATACTATACGTAACAACTTGTTTACTAATGACCAACTTGAACTAGCGTTTAGTAACTTGGAGAAACTATGAAGACTGTCAAAGCTAATGTCAGGGCTAATGTCAGTGATAATGTCAATGATAATGTCTTGGATAATGTTTATTATAATGTCTATAATAATGTCTGGAATAATGTCTGGAATAATGTCAGTAATAATGTCTGGGGTAATGTCAATTCTAATGTCAGTGATAATGTCAGTGATAATGTCTTAAATAATGTCAGGGATACTATAAGTAACAAATCGTTTACTGATGTACAACTTGAACTAGCTTTTAGCAACGTGGATCAACTATGAAAAATGTCATGGATAATGTCAGGATTGATGTCAGGGTTGATATCAGTACTACTGTCAATGTTAATGTCAGTAATAATGTCTATGTTAATGTCTGTAATAATGTCTATGCTAATGTCTGGGCTAATGTCAGGGATAATGTCATGGATAATGTCTGGATTAATGTCTGGAATAGTGTCAGTGATACTATACTTAAGCAATCGTTTACTGATGTACAACTTGAACTAGCGTTTAGCAACGTGGATCAACTATGAAAAATGTCTTTGATAATGTCAGGACTAATGTCTGGAATAATATCAGGTCTAATGTCATGATTAATGTCATGATTAATGTCAGTGATAATATCAGTGATAATGTCATGATTAATGTCAGGACTAATGTCAGTACTAATGTCAATGTTAATGTCATGACTAATGTCTTTGATAATGTCAGGATTAATGTCTTGACTAGTGTCAGTAATACTATAAGTAAGCAATCGTTTACTGATGAACAACTTGAACTAGCTTTTAGTAACTTGGAGAAACTATGAAGAATGTCAGGGCTAAAGTCTTGGATAATGTTTATTATAATGTCAGGACTAATGTCTGGGATAATGTTTATTATAATGCCAAGACTAATGTCTGGCGGAATGTCAGGGATAATGTCTTGGATAATGTCTTGGATAATGTCAGGACTAATGTCTGGGGTAATGTCAATTCTAATGTCAGTGAGAATGTCAGTGAGAATGTCTGGGCTAATGTCTGGGATACTATACGTAAGAAATCGTTTACTGATGAACAACTTGAACTAGCTTTTAGTAACGTGGATCAACTATGAAAAAAGTCTATAATAATGTCAGGGATAATGTCAGGGATAATGTCGTGGATAATGTCTGGGCTAATGTTTTGGATAATGTCAATGCTAATCTCTGTGATAATGTCTATGCTAATGTCAGTGATACTATACACAAGCAATCGTTTACTGATGAACAGCTTGAGGTAGCTTATACAACCATGATGTCAAGTAACCTCAAAAAATAGTTGTTGCAGTTTGAAATAACGGTGTAGACTAGACGTATCACCATGTGAACCGTTAACACTCACATAACTACCAAGGTAAAAAAATATGATCGAATCTCTCAACAACGCGCAACTTTCTACCATGTCTGATTATGTGTCCAAATGGACTCAGATTGGCTACAATACTGACCCTATTGATAAAATTAAGGCAACTGCTGCTATTAACAACTTGTATAAGTGTGGTAAGCTTGAAGCACCCAAAACCATCGTTTTCTGTAGTGGTCCTCTGAATGCCATGCTGACTCTGTACATGTACATGTACAAGAAGGATAATCCAGATGCTACTAAGAAAATGGTCATTAACTATGCAAAGAAAAATGTAGCCATTACTACGTGTGGCTTTGGACAACACGATGTTGGCTGGGTTAGTTTCTACGATTTTTTCAAGGAGCAGTGTGACTTTAAGGGTCTTGAAATCCTTTCTGGTACATATGATGTCTGCAATGAATGTGGTTGGTATTGGGCATATAATGATATTTGTTTTGTCGCTGAAAAGCCAATCACTCTTAGTGTTAATGATATGAATATTCTTCATTGTGAGGATGGGCCAGCTTGCGCATATAATGATGGAACTAAAATTTTTGCATATGAAGGTGTTATCGTCACTGAAGACATCATCATGCATCCTGAATCTATTACGGTTGCTAGTATCAATTCGTGTGATAATGAGGAAGTTAAGCGTGTTATGGTTATTATTTACGGTGTCAATCGCTATATAGAAGACCTCGGAGCAAAGACTATTGATATTGATATGGTGACTATTGATAATACTAAGTCGGATAGTGATGCTATTCCCCGTGCGTTGATACGTGATAAGAATGGCAATCAATACTTTGTAGGGACTGACGGAAGCACTGAACGTACCTACTTTATGAATGTTAGTCGTGAGGTTAACAGTTGCGCTGAAGCACATAATAGTATCTCACCAATTGATGAAACTAATATCATCGCTAGTAGTTGAACCATATACTCTTTGAGAGTTCAACGTCCTAGAATAACCTAACCACTAGTATATGAAAAATATAGGGGATAATATCAGTGATGATGTCAGGAATACTGTCATGGCTAATGTCATGGATAATGTCTGGACTAATATTAGGACTAATGTCAGGGATAATGTCTGGGATAATGTCAAGGATAATGTCAAGGATAATGTCAGTTCTAATGTCAGTTCTAATGTCTTGAATAATGTCAGGGATACTATACGTAACAAATCGTTTATTGATGGCCAACTTGAACTAGCGTTTAGCAACTTGGAGCAACTATGAATAATGTCAAATCTAAAGTCTGGAAGAATATCATGGATAATGTCATGGATAATGTCTTGGATAATGCCATAATTAATGTCAATGCTAATGTCTTTGATAATGTCTGGGATAATGTCAGGACTAATGTCTTTGGTAATGTCAGTGATAATGTCAGTGATAATGTCTATGTGAATGTCAGGGATACTATAAGTAAGCAATCGTTTACTGATGAACAACTTGAACTAGCGTTTAGTAACTTGGATCAACTATGAATACTGTCTGGGATAATGTCATAAATAATGTCAGTGATAATGTCAGGGATAATGTCAATGTTAATGTCATGACTAATGTCTTTGATAATGTCTTGGATAATGTCTGGATGAATGTCAGGGAGAATGTCAATGAGAGTGTCTTGGCTAATGTCATGAATAATGTCAGGAATACTATAAGTAACAAATCAGTTACTGCTGCCCAACTTGAACTAGCGTTTAGTAACTTGGAGCACCTATGAAGACTGTCAAGGATAATGTCTATAATAATGTCAGATTTAATGTCAGTTCTAATGTCATGGCTAATGTCAGTACTAATGTCATGGCTAATGTCAGTACTAATGTCTTGGATAATGTCTGGACTAATGTCGGGGATACTGTCTGGCTGAATGTCTTTGATACTATAAATAAGAAATCTTTTACTGATGCACAACTTGAACTAGCGTTTAGTAACTTGGAGCAACTATGAATACTATCAATGATAATGTCTATAATAATGTCAGTGATGATGTTAGGATTAATGTCAACTCTAATGTCAGGACTAATGTCAGAGATAATGTTTATTATAATGTCTTGGATAATGTCAGTTCTAATGTCGTGACTAATGTCAGTAATAATGTCAGTAATAATGTCAGGCAGAATGTCAGTGATATTATAATTAAGCAATCGTTTACTGATGAACAACTTGAACTAGCGTTTGGCAACTTGGAGCAAATATGAATAATGTCAAATCTAATGTCTATGATAATGTCTGGGATAATGCCTGGAATAATGTCAATGATAATGTCAGAGGTAATGTCAGGGTTAATGTCTATGCTAATGTCAGTGATAATGTCATTGATAATGTCAGGAATAATGTCTGGGCTAATGTCAGTGATAATGTCATTGATACTATAAGTAAGCAATCGTTTACTGATGAACAGCTTGAAATAGCGTTTAGTAACTTGGAGCAACTATGAAGACTGTCTTGGCTAATGTTTTTGATAATGTCATGACTAATGTCTGGAATAATGTCTTGCGTAATGTCGTTGATAATGTCAGTGTTAATGTCTGGAATAATGTCAGTGCTAATGTCTGGAATAATGTCAGGGATAATGTCAGGACTAATGTTGGGGATACTGTCTTGAATAATGTCAGTGATACTATAAGTAAGCAATCGTTTACTGATGACCAACTTGAACTAGCGTTTGGCAACTTGGATCAACTATGAAAAATGTCTTGGATAATGTCTGGAATAATGTCATGAATAATGTCTGGAATAATGTCATGAATAATGTCTGGAATAATGTCAGGACTAATGTCAGGGAGAATATCTATGCTAATGTCAGTGATAATGTCATGAGTAATGTCAGGAATAATGTCAGGGATAATGTCTTGGATAATGTCAGTTATACTATAAGTAAGCAATCTTTTACTGATGCACAACTTGAACTAGCGTTTAGGAACGTGGAGCAACTATGAATACTATCAATGATAATGTCTATAATAATGTCATAGCTAATGTCAAGACTAATGTCAGGACTAATGTCTGGACTAATGTCATGAATAATGTCTGGGATAATGTCAAAGCTAATGTCAGGGCTAATGTCAGGGATAATGTCATGAATAATGTCTGGCGGAATGTCTATAATAATGTCAGTGAGAATGTCAGGGATACTGTAAGTAAGCAATCGTTTACTGATGCACAACTTGAACTAGCGTTTGGCAACTTGGATCAAATATGAAGACTGTCAGTGCTAATGTCTATGCTAATGTCTGGCGGAATGTCTGGACTAATGTCAATGCTAATGTCAGGAATAATGTCAGGAATAATGTCAGGAATAATGTCAGTACTAATGTCAGGACTAATGTCAATGCTAATGTCAGTGATAATGTCTTGTATAATGTCAGTGATACTATACGTAAGCAATCGTTTACTGATGCACAACTTGAACTAGCGTTTGGCAACTTGGAGCAAATATGAAGACTGTCAGTGCTAATGTCTGGAATAATGTCGGGGATAATGTCAGGATTAATGTCATGATTAATGTCTGGGATAATGTCAGGGATAATGTCAGAGGTAATGTCAGGGTTAATGTCTGGGATAATGTCAGGGATAATGTCATGACTAATGTCTTTGATAATGTCAGGATTAATGTCTTGGATAATGTCAGTGATACTGTAAGTAAGCAATCGTTTACTGATGCACAACTTGAACTAGCGTTTAGCAACGTGGAGCAACTATGAAAAATGTCAGGGTTACTGTTTATTATAATGTCTATGATAATGTCAGGGTTAATGTCTGGGATAATGTCAGGAATAATGTCAGGGATAATGTCAGGAATAATGTCTGGGTTAATGTCAGGGTTAATGTCTGGGATAATGTCTGGGATAATGTCAGAAATAATGTCAGGGATACTATACGTAAGCAATCGTTTACTGATGAACAACTTGAACTAGCGTTTAGGAACTGCCCAAAGTAGTAGTTGACTTCTTAAAATACAGAGTATAATCGAGCACACAAGGGGAACATAACATGAACATGAACGTAACTATCAAAAGCCCAACTACTGATGTTGTCGGCATTATCAATAAATCAGCCAAGAAACGCCAAGATAAGCGCATTATTAAATCATTGGCTCCAGGCGCTGGCATTCGCCAGGGAGACATTTATATCATCAATATTAATGATATGACTCAGATTGAACTTTTCAAAAAGTCAACTCCTGTTTTGGTTAATATCGCTAACTATATCACTACACTCAAGCAAAGTAATGATTATCAGTTGGTCCCAGGATCAACAAAAGGATCACGTCACTTCGCATGCGGTGATATTGTCGTAAAGACGAACCCGACTAACCGGTCTTCTGTAGTCGGGCCAATCATCGAAGCAAAAACCTCGTTTGTCATAACGCATCCTGAACATGCACACTTTCAACTACCGGCTGGTAAGTATATTGTCTGCTATCAGCTTAATGCACAGACAAAAACGAGAGTTAAAGACTGAAAAACCATCCTTGACATCCGACTATAAGAGGTTAGAATCCTGCCATGACTGCAACTAATCCAATCAGCAGTGAATGTGCCAACCACAACGCAAGCGTGGCGGCAACCTGCACAGTGGAGTTTAATCAGTATCAACAGGAAATTTGTTGGTATGTTAAGGGGCATTATGGCCGGTCTAATTCTAAACTTAATGACTTGAAGGCTATTGTTGCCGATGGGTGTTTGATAGATATAGAATACATCAGCACATATGATGTCCTATCAATCGTTCATAAAGTGTTCCTTATCTGTGCCAAACACAATTCAGAATACTATCACGATTATGTTCTCAAGGGTCTTTATAGACCAGTTTTTCCGATTAAGATTCCAATGGCTGAACTTCATATTGAATTAATGTGTAGCATGATATCGACCACGCAAGTTATACATATGCCATCCATGGGGCAGAAGTCAAACAAGTTTAAGTTTTGAATTACTGCATTAGTGTAACGGAAGCACGGAAAAAGACTCGTATATAATTCTAGACTCTCTATACGATTGATATTCCAAATACACTCACAAGGTGTAGGTGTTGGTTCGAATCCAACATGCAGTAGTTCTTTTTTGATAACCTGTAAAAAAGATTGACAAAGAAAAATAAGAGATACAATATATAGTAGGTATAAGCGTCTGTAGCACAACTGGCAGTGCAATTTCCTTTTAAGAAATGGGTTGTAGGTTCGAATCCTACCAGACGCACCAAACTATGTAGGCATTTTCTGGGACGTGTAGCTTAAGGAGATGAAGCTGTGATGCATAGCGGCAGAGTCGGTGGCGAAGCGTTTGATGCAGTCTTTTAATAGACAATACAGCCAAAATCTGTAGCGACAAAAGATAGGTGGTTCGATTCCACCCACTCCCTCCAAATAGAATGTAACAAAAAGAATCCAGTCATCTAACGGTGGTTGGATTCTTTTTTATATGCTGATTATAGCTATCATGATGTTGTAGAGTGTCAAATAGAAAACGTAAACTTGAATCACCAAAATAGAGTCTTGACATTCAACTCCACTCTGCTAGTATCTAACTAACGGAGAACCCAATGCGGACCTTCATCATCCTCATCATATTCATGTCCTGCTGCTTTGCGGCGGAACCCGAACCATTGCCACTCCCTGGAAATGCTCAAGCTGCCGTGGACAAATTTGATGCAGCCAAAAATAAGGCAGAAGCCGATGCTGCCAGGATTGTCGGCAAGGAACGCGATAAGCTTGTTTCTGAACTCAACAAGCTCATGATCGTTGAAGGCAAGAGGGGCAATGTTGATGGTGTCGTTGCCATCAAGGCCAAGATGAACAAGATGCAGGCGGAATCTACCGAAGAAGCACGTTTGGCTGGAACTGACCTCCTGGGCAACAAGATTCCATTCAAGATTATCAGTGCAAAGTATGGGGCTGATCGTGCTTGGATGGATTGTACTGAAATTGTTAAGAAGGCAGTCAAGAAAGATAGATTGGAAATGTCAACAACTGACATCCATAGTGTCATTGGCGACCCAGCGCCATTCAGGGTGAAGCAAGTGGTGATTGAATACATCATCAATGGTGAAAATAAGACTGAAATTTTCCCTGAGAATACACCAATCAGGATTCCTAAGTCTTGACCTGTCTTCTCAATCTAGACTCTCAAGTGACCATTGGGCTAACCTCCGATGGTCGCTTTCGTTATTGACACAACCTTTTTCTCTTGTATACTGAACACTCAACAATTATCTAACACCTTTAGAAAGGAACTAGATTATGCCTCACGGACATTTTACTGCAAAGCCTGTTACCATGACCATCAACAACGAGACGCTGACCTGGGCTGGTCGGGGGCGTAAGCCAAAGTGGCTGACTACCTACGAATCTGCCAATGGCTCCATTCGCCCAGCCAAGGCTCCAAAGGCTCCCAAGGCTCCCAAGGCTACCAAGGTCGCTGAAGTCACTGTAACTGCCACTGCTGCTGACGCCTCGACTGATGCCTGATTAGGGCTTGCATTCCAATTTAACTATCTATGATCTTGGAATGCAAGATCACAATCTATTCTGTTTCTACCTCAGCTACTCAGCAGAGGAACTAGAGTCGGTTCCCACACTCCACATATTCAAAGCCGTCGAAATTAAAATCGACCTTGGCAACTTGAAATGTGGTTTGTGGGAAAAGACAATGATTTGGTTTATCCTGACACCTACCGGATGGCAACATCTGGGGATTATCAACTAACTTAAAAATACAATTTACATCAATCTATGATATTTGTTAGGTAGTATACGTATATTAAAACATTTGAGTAAAGGATTTATATGGTTGATAAGAAAACGATAAAAGAACTACTGGTATGTGACTACATTCCGGTAGCTCTATGTAGCTACATTCTGGTAGCTATATTTACCTATGGTCATGCATGGAACAGAGTATCCGTAACTAAAGAAAACGCTAGTTTGAAAGTATACACTACTTTCTTTTCCTCAGTATTCTGGCCAGTATATTGGTCTATTCGGTTGCAGGAAAAATAATTCATCATAGGCTTATCTATCATGATGTTTTGCGTTGTCAATAGTCAGTTTTGTCTTGGTCACATCTGTTATTGATTGACTAGATTAGATATTGACACGATCAACCGCTTGCTATGCTAGAGTTATGATGAAAGCACTTCCCCGCGATATGACTGAACCAGCTTGGCTTGCTGCCATTAAGATTCGCCCCCGCACCATCCTTACGAGCAATACCAAGCTGGCTAAGGATCGTATTTGGAACCTCACCCTGCCTGCTGCTAAGGTATTGGTTGAGATTGATAGCAAACCAGTCGAGTTTATCACTTGCCCTGGCGCTGGTCAATGCTTGGCTTTCTGCTATGCGCAAAGCGGGTCATATGTCTTTCACCCTGCGCGCGTTAAGCATGCGCGCAACCTGCAATGGATGCTCGATGACCCTTTCACATTTACTGACAAAGTAATTAAGGAAGTCAAGTCAAAGCGCACCATTCGTGCTCTCAGGTTCAATGACTCTGGAGACATTTGGGGAGATGGGTATTGGGGAATCATTAAAGCTATCTGTGCTGCCTGCCCTGATGTCCAGTGTTATGCCTACACAAAAGCAATTAAGTTTTTTAAGGACAAGCCTCAGAGTGAGATGCCTGTAAACTTTACTCTTATCTTTAGCTATGGTGGCAAGTTTGACAGTCTGATTGACACCGCTACTGACCGTCATTCCAAGGTGTTTGCGACTCGCTCTGCGCTCCGCAAAGCTGGCTACTCCGATGGCACCCATACGGATCGTATTGCCACAAACCCACTCATTCAGAAGGTGGGATTGGTTGTCCATGGGAATCACTTGCGGATGCCCAAGCTACGCAAGCTAATTGCAGCTAACAATTCTAAGAACAAGTTTAAGGACAAGGTTGCCTAAAGATTTGTCTTGACCCACCCTCAAAGCTTATACAGTCAATCATCACCCTAATAAAAGGACACAAATGCACGATAACATTCCCGAAGACTTCACAACTGATTCAACTATCCTCTATGATGTTGAAGACAAGACCAATCCCAAGACGACTGTCGCTGGCCTTAATAAGTCAAAGATCATTTCATTCCTTGAAGCCAAGTGCCAAAAGCTGGTGACTCGTGCTCAGGAACGTGGTGATTGGAAATTTATCTGTCAGCAAACCAATCCTACCCAAGCTGCTGAACGACTCGCTATTTTCATCGCTCTCAAGGACAAGAATCCTGAAGGAGACGTTGTTGGTGATACGGTAGTCTGTATTCTGAAGCGTGTGAAGCGTGCTCTTGTTCGTCAGGGGTTGACTGTGCTTGAATCTAATGAACAAAGCAATCTTCCCTTTATGATTGACTGGTGTGAAAAGCGCGATGCCATTCAGCCGATGAAGGCGCATCATTCTATGTCTCGCTTTACGGACTACGTTGAATCAGAGGACACTGAAGACGATACCAAGGTCAATGTCGGCTAATAACCATTGACAAATCTTAAATCTTAGATAAGATATTACTATGAAACGCTTTTATATCCTGCAAGGTGTGCCTGGATCTTCTAAATCCACAGTTGCCAAAATGCTCTACGACAGCGTTATCGGTGGCGATGGTGGCGAAACTGCCAGCATTCGATCCACCGATGCCTTGTTCATGGATGGTGGAATCTACAAGTTTGATCCGAGTAAGCTTGGTCAGAACCACATTCGAAACGCCAAACTGGCAGAACAAGATTGCATTGATGATGTTGATTGCATCATCATTGATAATACCAATATCAAGCAACGTGATGCTTCAACCTATATTGACTTGGCTAAAAAGTATGAATATAGTGTTACGGTCATTCGTGTCGATGCTGGATTGACTGAAGCGAAAAAGCGTAATGCTACTCGGTCAGAAGATCGGAAGATCCCCGAACCCGTAATTGATCGAATGTATACGGAAATGCAAAATATAAAAATTGGAGAGTAATGCATCAACTACCAGTTAATACACAATTTGGACATTTATTTACTTCTGGAAATATAATTAATTCTGGAAATATAATTTCTTATGGAAATACGTGGCAATCAATAAATAATCCTTTTATTATAAACACAATTGGTAGTGGGCTTACAAGCGTAACAAGTGCTGGTCATACCTTTATCGATCCTAATACTCTATTAGTTAAAAAAATTAAAATTTACATATATCATTCAGAGGATGAAGTGTATTGTAAGATAAACAACGAACTATTTGATTTACCAATTGATATTGACTATTCAAATCCAGAAGATATTGTGTATACGATCCTTGAAGAAACAAGACTTTTCAATTGGCTGGACTGGAATCTTATCATTGTTAAAGATGAAATTGAAACTGAACTTAATATTGAATTTACAGCAAACCAGTGGAAAGATATGGTGAATGCACTATCATGATGTTTCTGGTTGTCAACAAAAATATTTAATAAAAAGGAGATTTATGGATAAAAAGAATAAGGATCTGTTTAAGAAAGCTGGGTATGAAGTCCGCAAGGCTGCCATCAAGAAACATGGTGCTTCAGAGAAGCTGCCTTCAGGGAAAACAATTCCAAGTAAGAAAGAGAAGATAGATCGTAAGCGTAATAAAGGTAGTCGTGAAGACTAACTGGTATGTCATCGCAGTTGTCTTCTATATGATTCTATTTTGGGGGCTCATTGCCTTGAAAGCAGTTGGAATCATTCCAATTAGTTGGGGATTACTTGTTCTTCTATTGGTAATTGTATCTATCATCTTAACATGTATCGGTGTGTGGTTAGCAAAAGAAAGGAGTGAACCATGAATATATATTTACTTACTAGACCACATAAATCTAATTGGGATGAATATGAATCATGTGTAGTCGTTGCTAAAACAGAAGAGGAAGCTCGTCAGACTCATCCAAATGGAACGTTCTATGAACATGTTGGTGAACCATGTGAAAATAACAAGTGGTTGAAAATTTCATGGTCTAACACTTGGATTCACATTAATGCCGTTAAAGTTGAGTTGATTGGTAAAGCTAATAGACACCATTTAACACGACAAGTTATTTGTTCAGATTTTAATGCGGGATAACTATCATGATAACTAGACTAGTCAAGAACAAAATTTCAACCAATTCAAAATATTAGACCCTTAGCTACTATATGCCTAACGATTGGATTAGGCTTGACTCTAACCAACACTTCTATAAGCTTGTGCTATCAAACCCAAGGGACTGATTATGAAGCTTCAAGCTGCACTTGTGACCATCGAAACTGCGGGAACCATGGAGGAAACCCAGTTTGGAATTGCCGATACCGGCATGATGATGGAACATATGATCACCACGATTTATTCAGATACACACGGAACCATCGCGCGTGAGATTACCTCTAATGCACGCGATGCCCATCGTGAGGCAGGCAAGGCTGACAAGCCGATCCGTGTTCGAATCCCCTCTCGCTTTGATGACTCCTATGAGGTTCGGGATTGGGGAATTGGAATCAGTCCAGACCGCATGTCAAAGGTTTTTGTCCAGCTTGGCAACTCGACAAAGCGGAATGATAACATGCAAACTGGTGGATTCGGTATCGGCGCGAAGACACCGTGGTGCTATACTGATGTCTTCAATATTCGCACTACGTCAGTTGAAGCTGATGGAATCATGCGTCGCAGGGAGTATTCTGCTGTTAAGGCAGGACAAAAGTTTTCTCTTATGGAAATGGGAGCACCAATCCTTATTGATGATTCAATTCCCGAAGACGACCGTTGCACTGGTACCAGTATCATCGTTCCTATGAACTCACAATATGACGGGAGCATCTTCCTTCAAAAGACAATCAACTATTGTCAGTATTGGGATGTGCGACCTGAGATTGTTGGAGTTGATGATACCTTTAAGTGGCCAGTCAATGAGGAAGTTATTTTCGCTGGCCCCAATTGGAAAGTAACCAAGCCCTATGCGGCACAACTTATTCTGATTGACGGAATCCCTTATCCTTTCAACTTTAATTCTTTGAATATTGATCGATATAAGGAAGAGGCAGTTTTTGAGTTTTTCTATGGTGGAAACCAAGGATTCACCATGTCATTTGGTGTAGGTGAATTGTCACTCTCGCTGAATCGTGAAAATGTTAAGTATACTGAGGACACTGTTGCGAAAATCAAAGCTCGGATGATTGATATTATTGATTGTATCGCCTGCGAGGTTAGCAAGTCAATATCTTGCGCTCCAACCCTATGGGATGCATACCAAAGCGTTATGCATGTGAAAAATGGATTGCATAATTATAGATTTAGGAACAAGTCAATAAATTGGAATGGTGTTGCTATCAACACTAACAACTACTCTATTAAAATACAATTTCGCGTTAATGACTATTCTATTGCTGGAACGACACCGCTTGGTGGCGTCAAATTGAGGTCAACTGAGGGGTTTAATCTTCACATTCATAAGGATGTGCAATGGATTGTGAATGATGAAAATTTTGTCAGCCGTGCAAAGATTGTCAGGTTCTTTAAGGAACATCCTAATATCCAAAGTATTTCTATGATCAAATTCTCTGACAATATTGCAGACTTCGAAGCGTGGCAGAAAGAGGTTCATTGGGATCTGTTCGCTCCCAATGTTATAAATCTGTCCACCTTGCCTAAGCTTGATGCTGTGCCACGGGTTAAGGGTGCATCAACGCCAGTTATGGCATACGAATTTAACAAACGTAAGTTTGAAATGAATAAGAAGATTGACCTTGAAAATGATTCAGGAGTGTTTGTTTACGTCAATCGCAGGAATTCCATTTCGTATTCCCATAATATTTTGAATGATATTCAACACAAGCTTAAGCTTCCATGCATCGTCGGAATCCCTGAACGGTTCTCTGATAAGATTGGTCCTAACTGGACTCCACTTGAAGAGATTGTTAAGGATGCTTATGATGACGCTATTAGCACAATTGATGCAGAGGAACTGAAGCTCGTTGAATGTAACAAAGACTATACTTTTAATGTAAATTTTGAGAGAATGCATAAACACTTAAGAACGGCTGTAGCTGCTGGTGAAATTAAAGACGCTACATCACCTTTTGTTATATGGGTCAATGAAAGTGAAAAAGTTGAAGCACTCAATAAAAAGTATTCGAATGAGTCAATGAACAAGGTTCGTTGGCTGGCAGAAATTACCAAACAAATCTTTATTGTTGGCACGCAAAAATCTGATCTTGAAGTCTTGAAAACTCTGGCTATGGAAAAATATCCTCTCTTGTTTGTACTTGCGTCAGAGTATTATATCACTCGGGATTTGGACAAGTACATCCCTGAATTGATCGTCTACATCAACGCGAAAAATAACGCTTGACTGTTCAGCAGTCAAAGCTACACTAGGTCATACCAAACAACCCACTCTGTATAAGGATTCATCCATGGTCACGCAAAACATCAACCTCATTAAAACCCCACGCAATCTTGTGATAAATTCCAATGGCTGGTCTAAGACCATTCCAGTTGGACCGCTCGCTGATAAAGTCTTTCTCATGTATAAGGAAGGAAAGACTGTCAAGGAAATTCGTGAAATTGCAGACCCTACTTTTGCTATCAATGCCAGTGGTGTGTTCTCTGTTATCAACGGCAGAGTGTGTTATAACAATGAAACTCTTCCTGACTCATTGAGTGATCGGATTGTCGAATTCCAGCGTGAAGGTGTGCCGTTCCAACCGCTCATTAAGTTCTGGGAGAATTGCAAGCTCAATCCTGATCCACGAGCTAAGACTGATCTGTACAAGTTCCTTGAGCACAACGGGCACCCTATCACTACTGATGGTTGCTTTATCGCATACCGCTCTGTGAAGCGTGACGACACCGGCAAGCTTGTTGACTGGAACACGGGGAAATTTGATAATTCTATCGGTAATGTTGTTCGAATGAATCGTGATGAATGTGACAACAACCCAGACCAAACCTGTTCGCGTGGCTTACATATTGCTGCTGAGCAATATGCTGTTGACTTTAACGCTTATGAAAGTCGTGTGCTGCTTGAAGTTAAGGTGAATCCTAAGAACGTTGTTGCCATTCCCACTGACTACAATGGCCAGAAGATGCGCGTTTGCGAGTTTGAAGTTGTGTGTGAGCATATTGCTCCGCTCAAGTCTCCGCTCTATGATGCTCACAACCTGCCAGTTGACGACAGCGACGACGACGACAGCGAATACGACGACAGCGAAGACGACAGTGATCCTTATAAGGATGTCGATCTTGACGTTGATACTGGCACGGACTTTGATGTTGTGATCGATGTGCCCCTGCGTGATGTCCAGCATGTGCCAATGCGCGACAAGAATGGCCGGTTCCTGTCTGGTAGTGCTCCGAAACGAGATTCCTACGGTCGGTTCATCTAACAGAATCAAATAGATAATAACACCCACAAGCATAAAAACTTGTGGGTTCTCTATTGGAATACACCATGAACAAAAAGTTGATTCTTGAGTTAAAAATCAGTGATGCTATATCACGTAGGAATGCTGCCATAGCATCAGCTAACCAAGAATTAAACCAAGGTGGCTGGCTATGTAATTGGCAAATCTCATTTAATCAAATAGATCAAGAACTGTATTCTCTGTTCGAAGAAATTAAAAAGACTTGACACTCCTGAATAAATCAATATACTAAAAATCTCAAGCCCTTGTATCGGACCCGCCTTCTAAGCGGTAGCACCGTAATAGGATCAATGCAGGTTCGATTCCTGCCTAGGGTGCTAAAAGAAAGACTATAGAACATTATAATTCACAGTCCCATATACAAGTCTAGATGTCAGTGTAAAGAACGAATCAGTCTAACCGTCCGTTGATATAAAAAGCCTTGACTTATATCTATTAACCAGTAAGATTCACACTCACACCAAAGGAACTCTATGAACATCAACTCCGATTCACAAAATGACATTTCATGGTTCTACATTCGGGAACAACTGTATTCTGGTGGCATCCATCGACGGGGATGTATCGCCCTTGAAAAGCTTTCCGATTCCGATTCCAAGATCCAAGTTGCATTCTCGCTCTGTCGAGGAAAGGATCAGTTTGTCACGTCAGTTGCCCGTACCAAGGCTATCAGCAAGCTTCAGAGTAGCCATAGCATCACGATTGATGTGCAGCAATCGTCAATTCTGAATAATTCTTCACTTGTGGCATTCCAGTATCTCCGTGATTCTTATGCTAATCTTGACGAGGCGCTTGAGCGAAATCTAAGTGTGCATCAATCAACGTATTCAGCCTTTGCTGGTGCATTGAAGGAACTTTTTTGGCCAAAAAATAAGACTAACTCTGGATGATTCGATGATTCATGATGAATCCGGTTCATCTAACCACTACACCAATCACAAAATGGTGTAGTGGTTTGTTTTTATCTATTATCTATGGGAATCTGTTATGAAACCACTTATTGAAACGAATTACAAAGTCTATATCCAATGGGATCATGATACGAAGGTAAACGAGATTACTGGAATCCTTAGAAAGTTGAAGGCTCCACTCCATACCAGCGTTCTAAATAATGATGCATTTGATTATTACCGAGGCAGCACATCCCCTTCTGTAACAATCAATGGTACTCGTAAGTCGTTAGTTAAAGCGTATGCCGAGAAGGTTCTACGGATTCTCAATAGATACAAAGATATAACTATTCATTCTGGAATTACGTTACCAAAAATAAAAGGAACGATATGACGTGTTCGATATCTGGATTCGTTAGACTACCTGCAAAGGTTGTCAGGGAACATGCTCATGCCATTGACACTGATCTGCTTAAGCGTCATAAGGAGTCTCTAGAGGCGTTTAAAACAGCCCTACATAAGTATATCAACCGTCCAAGATTATGGCATGTCATCTATAAACCAAAAGAAAAAACTCTTGAACAAGCTCTAAAATGGTTTGATTCATTTGAGTATTATTGGGTAGGGCTTAGAATTGAAGAAAAAATAGAAAAAATCTATGGTTTTAATATAGTTAATTACAAACCATTCGCATCAGAATGGTATTATACTTGCAAAAATCTTGATGATGATACCGATGTGTTGATTCCAATTGAGGATGTTCAAAAACTGAAAATTTCAACTTCGATAAAACTGCAACATTAATTTTAGCTACTTTTTGGTATCATGATATATTGGACTGTCAAGAAAAATATTGGAGGCTTTAATGGGTGAAGAAGAAGAAGAATTAAAAAGGTTTCTGGATGTCCATGCCAAACGAATGGAGAACATTGTCCAAACCAGATTTAATTCTATGATGGATCAAGTTAATAAGTTGGCAACTGAACATAATGCTCTTGTTGCAAAATTTGCCATCATGGAAAAACTCTTTAGAGTCCAAAGTGCAGCTAATGCTTACGTAGCTTCAGATCTACTTTTTATAAAATCTGAACTGGATGCACTTGAAAACTACCTCGCTCAAAATGATGAAAAATTAAAACAGATTATAAAAGAAGAGTCTAAATGACTGAACTAGAATCGTATCAACATCTGTTCGCGTGGATTGGCATAGTACACACACTTCAAATATCGTCTGGAGACGAGTGTGATACAGACATTGACTTGATACGCAACGTTTTCTTTGACGCTTATCGAGCAGCTAAAAGTTACACAGGTAGCAATGAACAGCTTAAGTCTGGATTCCAACATATGTTAGATACTATGAATGACTTCGTTGCATTCTACCCTGAGCTAACCAGCATGGTTGCAGCATGCAGTGATGACACCAAAATTTAGCCTAACTCGTGTCTTGACTGGTAGTTGTGCTGTGTAATTTTCATGCAGTAAAATGTTGTCAAGGAAATGTTGCGGTCTAGTTCCCTGTTGATAGAGTGGGTGTTGTTACCAACTGACTACACCACTCTAAAAAGGAGAACCCAATGTCAGCTTTGACTCTAGAACCAGCAATGAAGGTTATGCAGAAGAACTATCACCTTGTGAATCAGAAGACGGGAGATAAGGTCGTAGTTCATCCGCCCCGTCTGCCTGGACTCAACAAAGACTTCATGAACCCAAAAACTGAACATGATGATTGGATTCGTGTCTTCACGGTAATCGAAGGTAGTGGAAAGAACTTCCGCAAGGGTAAGGAGATTGTGTTGTTCCATGCTCCTGGCGAGGCTCCGCATTGCAGAATAGACAATGAACTCTGGATCATCCAAGTCATTCCAGGGGTCACGGCTGTTAAAAAGCGTGGCTATGAGCGCAAGGGGTATCGCGGAATCATGACTCGCAGCACGCCAAAGCCTCTGCCAGTGCCTGCCAAGCCAACTCCAGCACAAACGATCTACGAACGGAGGTTGGCTTTTCTTGAAAAAGCTCGGGCTGTCCGTACCATGAATCGTGAAATCAAAATGAAAAAAGTGAACAAGCAGCGCAAGCACCAGAACGCTTAAGCTTTTAAAGTATCAAACAAGGGTGGGTGTATCTCACCCTTTTTTGATGAAACTCTTTCTATTGACAGTCAAACACTCTACAGTAGGATACGGCCATGAACACCCTCACTGACATCCTGTCACTCGACTTGGAACGCGATGAAACAGATTCCATGGTCTATGACCTCCTGTGCATCGATGAGCCCGGCGCCTATGCTATCATGGAACCAAATGGCAGACTAATTGTGTGGGCTAGCGAAGTAGATGCTGAAGATGACTCTGGCGCTCAAGTTCAAGCTACCTACCGCAGCAGGCATCCTATCACTGATGCCGAGTGGCTATACATCACCAATCTAGCATTTATCGAAAACTACGAGGTAATCTAATGAAACGTATGTCCATACAGCAAGTCTTTAATAAAGTCTGCAAGCATCTGGTCAAACAGAATGCTCGATGTGTTTCTAAAACGGGAGGATGCCTTTATCGTAATGATAAAGGAATGAAATGCGCCCTTGGTGTTCTTATTCCTGATAAGAAATACAAAAAATCGTTTGAAGAAATGACTTCAGTGGACTTGTATTTTAAATTACAAAATTTTGCGTTCGGAGCAAACTGTATAATGGATACGCTTCAGAGACTCCATGATAGAAATAGACCAAGCAGATGGAAGCAAAAGCTTCGTGTCGTTGCTAAAAATTACGACCTCAATGAGCCAGCCTGTATCAAAAAATAAAACCTTGACATCTCTATCCCATTTTGTAGAATAATGATCAAGAGGACTGTATGTTTACTCTAGATAAAACCACAATCTTTATTGATCGTGCAACTAATTCGTTCATGAATCATTGTTCTAATCTGGAATATAAAAATACACTTTCAACTCTTAAGTATAAGATTAAAATCAATCCTAGACTTAAGATTAAAGCTGGTGTGGCTAAAATGCTAACCAACAAGTCTACGATGACTAAACTCTTTCTTCTTGAACTAAGTCCGCATGTTTTATTCAGAATGACTGAAGAAGAACAATTCCAAACCGTTTCACATGAACTTGCGCATCTTCTAGACTTCTCAATCAGAAATAAATCTGCTCATGATGACTTTTGGCAAAACATCCATAAACTCATGGGGGGTGATGCTAAACGGTGTCATACTATCAGCATGGTTGGATTGCGAAATAAAGTTAAACGATTCGTCGTTACTGACACAATCATCAACAAAGAATACGTTCTAACTCCAAGGAACTATCATAAGAAAGCATTTAAATCAATCACTCTCGGCAATACAGAAAATCCTGGGCGCTATACCGTCAAGCAGATTGAAACCACATGCTAATCTACTTGACTAGCAATCCCCAGCTTGTAGAGTGAGAACATGACTACCACGATCTACGCCATCATGGGCAGCATTGACTACGAAAGCAGCACCATCTTGCGAGCATACAGCACGCACGCGGCTGCAACGGAGCTACTAGAAAAGCTCAATGAACATGCGAATGCTCGACCAAAATTCCCAGACCATGAGGATTCTGACGAAGCTCATGACGATGCCTATGTCAAGTGGAGCCTTGAAATGGATGTCTATGTCAAGATGCACCCACTGAATTATGCACACCTATACGATTCCTATTACATCAAGGAAACTATTCTACACTTAGAATGAAGAATGATAGATACACTATCAGCTTGATTTCCAATAAAAGCCCCTATACTGAGAACACCATGAGTAAGACGCCAGATCCACATGTTCGTAAACAAATGCTAACGGAACCATTTACAACTTTTCCAACCTCCAGAATCACTAAGATGCATACTAAAACCCTGCATGCTCTTGTCGAATACTGTGAAAAGTGGAAAGAAATGATGTGCGGAAAGCAGATTTGGGATCTTGAAGAAACCCTGTCTGCCGCTGAAAATGAAATTAAATCACGGAAGGAATCCTAAAAGGAACTAAATATGGACTGGAACGATGAATATGATGGAGACTCTGAACAAGATGACCTCAAACAACGAAACTTCAACCGAGTTAGAAAGCAATTCCGAAAGGTCCACAATGGCCAGCGCAATCGCAAAGAACGCATCGACCGAAACGCAGAAGAGTTTAGTAGTTGATCATTCTTCTTTTTGGGACTGGCAATCTGAATGGAAAGCTACTTCCTCAATGAATGACATCCCAAGTTGGTATGAACATGGGTGAACATGTCACTCACACTTTCTTACATGAACCCCCCAAGGAATTCAAGCCCATGGGGTCACTTGCGGGGTCACTTGCGGGGTCACTTGCGGGGTCACTTGCGGGGTCACTTCGGGGGTCAACTGAGTTAGATCTATCATGATAAAATTGATAGTCAAACACTTTAATCATCAAAATTAAGCGTTGACAATCACCAAGAACAATGGTAGCATGCAATTGTAACCCAAAGGACAATCTAATGCTTTCCACCATAATCGTATGGTTTATATATGGAATGGTTATACTGCTTATCTTAGCAGTTATCAATTGCGCCTGTTGCACCATTTTTAAGATCATAGATTATTTTAGAAAGTGATCTGGTCATCACATCTTTCACTCTATGTACATTTAAGGAAACTACTGCCATGAACACCCAAATCATCCCAACCACATCATCCCACCCATATTTCGTCATCCTGCTTGGTGGCGCTTGCGATGGACTCCGGTCCCAGTACGAGACTCGCTATCAAGCCAGGAAGGCGGGCAAAGAGGCGGTAGATAGTGGAGACTGCGATGGGTTCAACGTCAAAACGGTGCCCAAGAATGACCGCACGACCGACGCCTGAAACGTTATCCGAGCATCTACATTTGCACTTAAGGACTCTCCATGACAATAAGCAAACTTGAACGCGCCATCAAGATCGTCACCCGCTGGGAGAATGATACTGAGGAACCAGAGCCAGTAACACGGGATACAATTCGCATCCGACTGAATGAATGGATTGATGGTGCCAGAAACGCAGGCGATCCTGATACGCTGGAAGAGGCTGAACGACTTCTGGAATCGATAGGGGAAGTACCTCGCAATCCAGCACGGCCAGTTCATCCACTTTGAAATAATCTCTTGACATTGCTATCAACTAGATAGACTACATAGCAACGGAACCAATCTTATGTATGATAAATTCGTTTCATTTTATTGCTGGGTAGGAGCTATAAACGCTGTTGGGTTTGTAATTTACTCCTTTTGGCTTACCTATGGATTCTATCCTGCCTCTAAAGGTTGGTATGCATGGGTCGATAGTCTTAACTTTTGGGAAAAAGCACTGCTCCTTTTGCTATCACCATTAGCTGGTGTATCTATAGCTGGCCTCACTGTGGGAGGTTTCGCAATGATCATCGTCATTTGGTTATTAAACCAGATTAGGAGTAGATAATGTTATGCAAACATTGTGGTCAAACATATAATCACGAAAAAGGAATCCTAACTGTGACGGAAGCTCCTGGCCAAGGATGGCTTGAGGCTGACGAACACCCAATCAGTATCATTGAAAAGGAACAACCCTACAAGTCTGTCCCAATGCTCGCATGGGATGGGAAAAATGTTCACCCTGCTGTAGTTGTGTTTGGACCAAATAACCGCATTAGCTGGCGCAGCACTGAAACTGGAAACCAAATTAAAGTTATCAAATTTAAAAGGGCTGTTACCAATGAAACGTAATCCATTAAAGAAACAAAAGCCATTCAAGAAGCATGTGTTTGTTGTAGAACAGCCTGATGCTTTCAATGTGTTCTATATGATACACATGGCGAAAGGCTATCATGAAACTCATGGGGGACGTATATTTGAAGCTGAACTAGTTGAAATCACTAAAAAACGAAGTGTTACCATTACCAAAAAACAACTTAAACATCTTGCTTGGTCTGCACAACATCTTATCGACTCACATGATAATCCAAATAACATAAGAGAATCAACTCTCCAACGAGTAGTTAATGAAACCATGAATAAATACCATGTGTCAGTCTTTGCAGCATCAGATTGCCCATGTTCAGACTGTGTAAAGGCAAGGAAGAATGGCTGACTTGCAGGGAGCCATGCATTCGCTATCATGATTTTTAGACTTGTCAATAGGTTCATATAAACCTACTTTATCTATCATGATTTTTAGACTTGTCAATAGGTTCATATAAACCTACTTTATCTATCATGATTTTTAGACTTGTCAATAAGATTTTATCAATCATTTTCCGATTAAAATTATTGGCCTATTAATAAATAAAAACCATAATCCTCTTAAGGTTATCCTATAAGTAGATTCTCTTGAACGTATAAAACCACGTTTACTTAATCTCCACATAGATATAATGTATTCCAAATCACATGTGTGTAAGTTACTGAAATCAAGTACTTCCCACTCAGAGTATCCTCTTAATACATAAAGATCATCATCAGTAATGACCTCAAGGCATTCATCATATGGCAGTAATTCATCGTCAACCATTACGCCTCCAATACTATGCAAACTCCATTATAATCATATTGAGTTACTTTTAAACTGTCGTCATGACAATAGTTTATAGACGAAATTGAGGACAACATATTTTGAGGACAACATATTTTGAGGACAACATATTTTAATATGCAGATGCCCAAGACCTTCGAATACAATGTAACTTCCAAATACCACTTAATGTTATCTTAGATGTTTTATAGTCTATAACTATATAACCTAAATCAACCAAAGTACTAAGAGAAAATCTATAGTGGTTATACTCTAGACAACCTGAAATCTTTAAATGATCGTGTAATACCAATATCTGATTAAAAGTAAGATCTATATACATCTTTTAATAACCCCTTTCAAGACACCATAACACCCATCTACCTGCAAATGTTATCTTATATGTTTGTATAACATTTGATACAATTACCTTTCTCATATATAACTCGTGATAACTAAAAATTGTACTACATAAAATAACCTCGTCAAATGGAAACATCGCTATACGATCACGAGTTACTAATGAATTGTCTATACTACCATGAATATACATAGAATAAATACTAAGATATGGAAGATCTGGATACTTTACTAAAATACTAAGGATAAAAGTTAACCTCTCAATAGTATAAAAGTTTTTAATATCAAATACATGTGAAGACAACATCTTTTAATAACCACTTCGAATACAATGTAACTTCCATCTACCTGCAAATGTAATACTATATACATGTTGATTAATAAGAACAACGTCTGTCATAATATATAAATCCCAACATTTAATAAAATTAACACGTAATCTGTCTAACTCAAAATTGTAATTATATCTACTAAATAATAAAGACTCAAGAATAACTTTTAATCGATCATCATGCATCTTTTAATACCTTTAAATAATGTAACTTCCACATACCTCTAAAATTAATGGACAATGTATAATAAAATATACGTATCAATAAAAGAATGAAGATCAATATAATATATGT
>Ga0163150_10001275_pt1 | contig 43512 bp, 55 predicted proteins | sample OliLakLV19P2IB_FD_148628 | JGI IMG/M metagenome (GOLD analysis project Ga0163150, IMG submission 148628) | Freshwater microbial mat bacterial communities from Lake Vanda, McMurdo Dry Valleys, Antarctica - Oligotrophic Lake LV.19.P2.IB | ecosystem: Environmental > Aquatic > Freshwater > Lake >... | reverse complement strand
AGACGATGAGTCTATAGTGGTTAAGGGGGGGTATTCTACTGTTTTCTTATGTATGGGAGAGGAAAATGATAACCAGAGAAATCAAAAAACCCTCCAAATTTGGAGGGCAGAAAGGGAATTCTGGGATTATTACGGTGTAGGAATAATAAGTGTATGCTCATCGATGAGACAATCACCAGTACCAGTACAGGTGAGGCTCGTGCATGCTCCGAGCGACCAGTAGGAATCTGCATCACTGGCATCAGTGTCTTCAAAGGCAGCGAGAACATCAATACCATCTTTTGTATATCTGACGAGGTTTCGCTTACCCTCAAAAAGCGTACTCACTTCAAAACCCCCTCCGTTATCACATTGTTTGCAGACATAATCACATAATTTATTAGATGATGTGCCATCTGATGAGAGATATGTAGATGTACCTGTAGGATCTTTGACCAGAACTCCACTATTAATTGCCTTGATCGCATCGACAACGTCATCAATATCCGATGGGCTTTTGCCATCATTTGTTACTTCAGTCAAAATTGCCTTGTTGATTGTAGTAAGGTCAGAAATACGAGATGTATTACGAGCCTGTTTGATATATCCTACATACGCAGCGAGACCAGCAATAGCGGGGATAGAGATTTTTTATAGTGATTTTTTGGGAAATATTTTATTGTGATTTTTTAGGATCTAAAAAAAGGTGAGAGTCAGCACAGTAGATAGATTGTATATCAAAATATTAATCTATGTTTTGAAAAAAACATTTTTTTTCATACTATGATAGTATGTATCTCATTCTATCACCATCAGATATTTTTTATTCTACGTGAGTTATGATCCATGAAGTAGGGGAAGTGCTTTTCCTCATGAATAATGACAAATGAGAAATGAGTACTGGGGGAATCAGAAAAAATAAAAATTTGATAATGGAAAATGAAAAGAGTATGAATAATGAAGGAATTATTTTGTGTGATGCTCGAACAAGTGGACTCTTTGATACAAACCGATTTGAGATTATTCACCAGAGAGACAAATGGGGACAGAACATATGAAAATATAGGACACTTCTCACCGATCCTGACTTTCTCACGCAGACACTTCGAGAGATGATAGAGTGATATGGTGTGAAACTCGTGATGTGACCAAGCCCCATAACCCATCAGAGAGTAGTGAAAACACCTACAGAAATCAAAAAACTTCGCGAAAGTCAGCGAATTAATAAAGAGGTCTTTGCGGCAATTCAGTTCCATTTACAAATCGGAGTAACAGAACGAGAGATCGCTCGCAAGATTCAGATTCTTCAGCTCGAACTGGGGGGTGATGGGCCGAGCTTTCCACCAATTGTAGCTTTTTGAGAACACACAGCTATACCACATCATAGTCCTACTGATAAAGCGCTATGAGAAGAGGATATTATTCTCCTCGATATGGGTTTGGTATATCAAGGGTATTGTTCGGATATGACGAGATGTATAATATCAGCAAAAGTATAGTATTATAGTTGACGGTGAGGTATATTTGGTATATACTGTTCTTCTCTTCATTTTTTTTATGAATTTCACTGAATGAAATCACTTACAGGTTGCACTTATCAGAGAAATCGACCTTGGCCATCATAATGCGGCTCGTACTGCATTTTTGGATTTGCACAGTCAAGTCGTAAGGAGAGCTATGATTCTCTTGGAACAAACCATGTGACAGACACCAGTAGTATGTCCGGAAACAGTTGCTCGGCTCAGAGCGATACTTGAGCGAGAACTAGGAAAAGATCCTCAAGTGATCATGCAGGAGATGATTGATAGGGTAGCAGCCTAAAAAATGATACCTCTACAAAAAAATATACAGCATTCCCCTCAGGAAGTCTATCAGCTTCTTCAGGATGTAACGCGTCATATTGTTTCTTGGGCAAAACCAGGAATGAAAATGTGTGAGCTCGATGCTGAGGCACGCAGAATGCTCGGAGAATATTCGGAGTATTTCACTCATTCATTGTGACACGGAGTGGGCATTCAAATTCATGAGTCTCCTCGAGTGTCAGGGAAGAGTCGTGAGATTCTTGAGCCAGGTATGGTTATCACGATTGAGCCAGGGGTATATTTTGGAAAAAAGCACAATGCACAAAGCACAAAGCACAAAGAAGGAATTCTTTCCCGTTATCCTGAACTTGTTTTAGGGTCTACGCATGATGATTTGGTTTACGGTCTCCGGTACGAAGAAATGGTTTTAGTTGACAAATATAAATTGACGGTATTATAACAGTCATGAATACATCATTAGGAGAAGAAAATATTTGATTAAACGCTTTGCCTACTCGACTGACGAGAGAGGTGTGTATTATGGGACTCAAGGTAGACCCGCTTACAAATGGTTTCACTGAAACACATTCATCATTCTTGGTGAGACCATCAACAAAAAAAGGAGTACATTTTGTCGTAGGAGGGGAACATATACTGTATAATCCAAATACCCAAAATGCGATTGATGGTATTTTTGGTCGTATGCTCCGTATCAGCAATGAAAACTGAAAGGCTCAAATACTCATCGTAGAACATCTACTCTCCGCCATACGACTTCTCGGACTTTCGAATATTGAGATACATATCGGAGAATCATGCCGAGCACCGCTTGTGTCTGCAAATATTCCAATAATTTGATTCAACAAACTAACGTATTTTATTCCCATCTGTGGACCCGGGGTGTTTGGTTATGTAGAGCAGCTCCTCCCATATTGTGAAACGACCGGTGAAAAACAAGAAGAATACCGCATTGGTGAGAGAAAATCATTTTCTCACAGAGAAGCAATTCAATGAAAGTATCGAGGAATCGTCCGAAAAATGACCGTTGTTCCTGATGATAATTTTAGTATCGAAGTACGCTCAGCACAACAACCAGATATATACAATAATCCAAATGCGAAACCTTTCATTATCTCAGATCAGAATGATGTACGAGAGCATCTGAGTGCCCGACCGATTATGCGCCTCACCAATCGTACTGCGGCTGCAGTGATATGGGTCCTCAATTTTCGCTCTTTTGCATTGACTTCGAAGACGTATTTCAAATCTCGTCCACAACTCTCACGAGAGGAAGTCGTGGCACGTATGCAACCTCAATATCAAGAGGATCAGAATGAGCATCTGGTACACACAGCTATAGCTGATCTTTTGGGAGAGCTTTGAGCTTTTATAGGGAATAAAAAATTTCTCTGAAAAGTCATCCTCGAGGATACGAATCATGTTTTTAGACTTCTTGCTTTGACATCTCTCTTGGAAGAAAATGAGAAAGAATAATCTGGCTTGCATTTCCACATTTTTTTCAATAATTTAGGCATAACTTCTTTTGTATGCCTTCTTCAAAATGTATGCTCGTGATCCTCGATGGATTTGGTATCGGTGAAAATGCTCCAGATAATGCCATTATTCAGGCGAATCATCCGACTTTTAATCGTCTTTTTTCAGAGCCATACGCTTGCCTCTGGACTCATGGCCCGTGTGTCGGTTTGCCAGAGGGGCAGACTGGGGGAAGTGAAGTAGGTCATCTCACGATAGGTGCTGGAAGAATATGCCCACAAACCCTTGTGCGTGTTGATACACTTTTTGCAAGTACATTGGGCGATATACCAGAATATCAAGATATGCTCGAATATGCTCAGAAACACAACAATCGTCTCCATATTGTGATGATTTTCTCTGATGGGGGGATCCATTCGAGCACGCGGCATCTTCACTCACTCTTGCACATGCTCCCCGCTGATATCGATATCCAGCTGCATATTGGTTCTGATGGCCGAGACGTGTCTCCGACATCACTTCCGAAGATTTTCCATGAATTCGACGCAGTTCTCCAATCTGGACGTCTCCATATCTCGACATTGTTTGGCCGATATAGTGGATTTGATCGAGATAATAACTGGGATCGTATGGAGCCTGTTTATCGGGCTATGACACAGATAGAACGTACAGCATGCCCTTCTTCCTCTGAAATATTTGATATTCTTCAAAAAAATTACCAAGCAGGCATCATGGATGAACACCATACGCCGATAGCTTTTTCTGATGGCCTCCCTGTCGTCGATGGGGATGTACTCTGGTGTCTCAATTTCCGTGCAGATCGTGGCCGCCAGATATCACAGATGTTTAGTGATGTTGATTTTTTGGGATTTTCACGGGAGAAACTCGCTATTTTTTATCTGGCAACTTTCAAATATTATCCTACCTTTACAGGACATTTCCTGCTCGATGAGCTCGATATACGAGATACGCTTCCAGAAGTCATTGCGAGAAGTGGTAAGACACAACTTCATATTTCTGAAACGGACAAATTTATCCATGTGACGAAATTTTTTGCAGGACTCAATTCAGAGCCTTATGTAGGACAGAAGAATGAGATTTTTGCTTCGTATAAGGAGGGACTTTTTTCAGAGAAGCCAGCTATGGAGGCAGAGAAAATTTGCCACTACATCATCGAACATGCAGCACAGTATGATTTCACCGTTGTGAATTTCCCCAATGGTGATCTCGTCGGACATTGCGGTAAAATTGATGCATGTAGAGAAGCTGTTCGAACTCTTGGCGATATCGTGCAAAAACTCATTGAGTGGTCACGAGACAAAGATATCACCCTTATTGTGACAGCGGATCATGGAAACTGTGAACGGATGTGAACTCCTGAATATCCTGATACTTCTCATACAAAAAATCCTGTTCCGTGCTGGATTATCCGATGATGACAGTGTATTCATCCGGATATAAATGAATCAGATCTTACTGCTTTGGCACCAACAATTTTACGAATTATGGAGATAGAGAAACCAGAGAGTATGACGGGGAAGTCATTGATTAAGAGTGTATTTTAAAAAAGAAGAAAGAAAAGAGCAAAGATAAAAAGGAAGGACTTATATTTTTTATTTTAAAAAACCTCTCGATTACTCGAGAGGTTTTTTTGATTGAGAAATACAAGAAAGTATTATTTCAAGAGTCTCTCGATAGCAGCAGCAAAGTTTGCTTCTGGTTGAGCGCCAGATACGACTTCATATTTACCAGTTTTGGTATTGATGAGGACATTACCTGGAGTACCATTGACACCGAATTTGCTAGAACCTTCTGACATATGAGCATCGACTACTGATTTGAATTTGTTAGAATCAACACATGCTTGGATTTTAGCAGTATCAAGTCCGATTTCTTTTACAACACTGTCAATAGTTGCTTGAGTTGGAGTACCTTTTGCGAAGACACCATCAATAAATGCAAAATATTTATCCGCCCCACCTGCGTCTCATGCACATTCTGCAGCGAGAGCTCCAGGTATAGCCTGTGAATGAAATGGAAGAGGATAATGCTTAAAGGTTACAGCGAGTTTATTACCGTATTTTGCTTCGAGGTTTGGAATAGCCTTTGAATCATGGAGACGCTTACAAAAAGGACACTCAAGATCAGAATACTCGATCCAGAGAATATCTGCATCTTTACTTCCTTTGATATATGCATCTTTGGTGAGAGCAGTGATGTCACTTTTCTCGAGAGTACCAGTTTCTTTTGGTTCAGCAGATGGTTGGTTGCTTGGAGCTGGAGCTGGAGCATCTTTGCCTCCCTCCATTTGTGCGATTTGTGCTTCGAGAGACTGTTTGATATTGTCTCCATATTTTGGATTCTGTACCATCTTTTGGTACACCTTGTAATTATCACGTCCTCCAACTTGTTCGACTTGTTGATTTTGCACGATAAGGTACGTACCAAGGAGTGAGATAACGAGAGAACCCGCGATAGCTCAATAGACTCCTACATGTTGATTATGCTTGTCCATAAAATTGAATATTTAAGAAATAAAGGACGAGGCGTAGTATATTACATTCATTTTGTCCCGCAAGAGCGAGAGTCTTCACCAACTGTTTTTTTGTCGTATACTACTTTTTTTTAAAGAGAGATAGATAGTATTGAATTATCCAGGCATCAATACTTGATTTATAAAAATTAAATGTATAATACACTAATGAATCATCTATTTAAAGAGAAAAAACGTTTCGTATTACAACGTCTACAGTATCTCGCGATCCACCATAATAGAGATTATTATATATCGATGATTCCTATAGTCGAGATGCTTGAGTTTTATGAATTGGATATTCTCGAGAGCTATCGGTGAACCATTGATGAAGAATACTGCAAGCTTTTTCACAGTAAAAAGGCTTTTGAGCCTCTTGGTCATCGTATAGCATCTCTCTTATAACTTTACAATAATATATATGTCACATGAGCCAGATAATAGCTTTAAGATTTATTTGAGAGAAGTATCTCAAACGCCACTTCTCACGATAGAAGAAGAGTGAAAGCTTGCTGAGCGTATTTTGGCAGGTGATCCAGAAGCTCGAAACCATATGATCAGAGCTAATCTGCGACTAGTGATAAAAATTGCTCAAGACTATTCAAATTATGGACTACCGTTGTTAGATCTTATCTCTGAGTGAAATATTGGCCTCATGAAAGCGGTAGAGCGTTTTGACCCAGAAAAGGGAGGGAAGGTATCTACCTATGCTGCCTGGTGGATAAAGCAATCTATAAAACGCGCTCTCGCAAATCAGTCAAAGACTATTCGTTTACCAGTGCATATGGTTGATAAAATCACACGATTAAGACGTATAGAATCTCAACTCACGGAAGAATTGTGACGAGAGCCATCGGATGAGGAAATTTCAGATGTAACTGGTATCCTAGAGACGAGTATTCGGAGACTAAAAAATGCCTCACTGAGGACGGTATCTCTTGATGCGCCTATCAACGATGGTGAAGCAACTACCCACGGTGAATTATTAGCTGATACGAGTGCAGCTAACCCTCTTGAGATGTTGGCGGACAAAAATATGCAAGGAGAATTGAGTGGACTTCTGTCTCTCCTCACTGAGAGAGAGTTGGAGATTATTGAATCACGCTTTGGCCTGAATTGACAGGAAGAAAAAACACTAGAAGAAGTGGGAAGAAATTTTGGTATTACTCGAGAACGAATTCGTCAAGTACAAAATGCAGCTCTCGTAAAAATGCGTAAAGAATTGAAAAAAGTCGAGAAAAATGTATCGGGATCTCCCAATGCAATGAAAGTAGTCTCACAGGCTGAATCTATTATTGCCCTCTTACGTGCTGAGTGAAAACATAAAGATCTCCAAGATTTAATTACGAGCACTCGACATAAAAATGAAGACAAGGAGAGAATATTAAGAAGGGCGATTGTTTGAGATACCAGAAAAAATTGGTATGAATGTATCGTAGCAGTTCTGCAATTACTGCGAAGAGCACAGTGAGATACGAGCTGGAAAAAAACAGATGTTCGTTGGAGTGATATCGAGACTTTTCTTATCTCGAGTATTATTCCGTCTGATACTGTAATATCGTAGTCATCAATTTAGCATTGAATTGGATTTGTATTCATTGGAAAAAATACTACACTTCGTTGTGCAGCTTCTCAAAAACGGTCACTATTATTATAGAATGTTTTGAGCTTGCTTAACTTATTTTTTATGCGAGAAATCCTTCTTTCCCTCTCCACTGGTACTATCGTCGGTGTCATATTTGCCTTTGCAAAACTTCCTATTCCAGCTCCCCAGGCTATATCAGGAATAGCGGGAATTATTGGTATTTATCTGGGATTTGTGGGAATCAATTATCTTCTCAAGTTTCTCGGATAATATCTCATTGTCTGTCACATATTCATGTTTTGAAATAAAAAAGCTTTTCCCACCGTTCCAGTCTCAGTGATTCGCGTCGCTCGTCTTCGTCGATTGAGTCTTCGAGTTGAACCTGGAGGTGATATCGTAGTGCGTGCACCAAAAAGAGTATCGGATGCTGCTATTGCAAAATTTGTAATAGAACAACAAGATTGGATAAAAAAACAAAAAACACATATGGATGTTCTCGTGCCTCTCTCAGAGGAGGAGCTCGATCATTTCAAGAAACGTGCAAAAATATTTCTCCCTGAACGAGTCAGAGAGCTCGCAGATCATCATAATTTTCACTTTACTTCCGTGACTTGTCGTCATCAAAAAACTCGATGGGGGAGTTGCAGTCACAAAAATAGTATCAACCTCAATATAGAATTGATGCGACTTCCACCAAAACTTCAAGACTACATCATTCTCCATGAGCTCACACATACTATTCATAAGCATCATCAGAAAGCTTTTTGGGACTACCTCGAGAAATTGTTCCCAGGATCACTCACTCTTGATCGAGAAATGAAACAGTGGAAGATAGGATATAAAAATATATAATATGAAAATCCTCTACGGTATACAATCTGACGGCATGGGCCATGCTATGCGGAGTCTCGTGGTCATCAAATACCTCAAATCTCAATGACATACAGTGCGGATAGTGACATCTGGAAAGGTAGTGGGTTTTTTCCGGGAACATGATTTTGATGTCCAGGAGGTAGTAGGGTTGAGTTTCTATTACCGAAATAACAAGGTTTCCTATATTATGACCGGTATAAAGAGTATCTTGAATTCTCCAAATGTCATCACGAAATGTATTGTCCCTCTCACAAAAATCATTCTCAGATTTCAACCGGATGTGATTTTTACTGATTTTGAGCTCTTTACCGCGAAGGCATGATTCCTCATGGATATACCGGTTATTAGTATTGATAATATCTCACTTCTTTTCCTCACAAAACTTCCCTATACACTTAATACCCTTCCAGAATATAGTATTGCTCGTCTCACAGCACAGGGATTTATTCAGTGAGCGTACCATTATTGTGTGACATCATTTTTCCCGGCAGAGTTACTACATCCAGAAAAATATCACTCTCGAGTAACATTTGTTCAACCAATTATACGAGATGAAATCCTTCAAGCAAAGACGTCAAATGATGAGCATATTCTCGTGTACCAAAGTACAAAAACAAATAAAAAACTCATCCCAGCACTCCATAGTTGCCGAGATCAAGTATTTATTTTCTATGGGCATGATGAGGAAGGGGTCGATAGAAATATTCACTTTAAGAGGTTTTGTACTGATGATTTTATTACTGATCTGGCTTCAGCCAAATCGGTTATCACTAATGGTGGTTTTACACTCATAAGTGAAGCGATTTTTCTCCATAAGCCCCTTCTCTGTATTCCTATAGAAAGACACTATGAGCAATCTCTCAATGCAGAAATGGTAGCAAAGCTCGGCTATGGTATGTTGACTTCAGATATTTCAGCACTGATAATTCATGATTTTATGTGAAAAATTCCTCAGTATCAAAAAAATATATTCGAGTATTCACAAGAGGGGAACAAGCTTCTTTTTGAGAGAATTGATATGCTATTGAAAACAATAGAATATCCTCTTGGATAGAAACTTCCTTTTTATATACTTTATACAAATAAATTTGCTTTTATTTTAGAAATTTATAAAATACTAATATGACTGATGTAAAAAGAATACAAAAAAAGCTCTTCTCTCATGATGGAAATATCCGTGATGGGGCAGAGGTATTTGATATTCTCTGAAACGAATGTCGTCTCGAAATGGTGCTAGCATTGATGGAGGCAGGCGAGATGTCATCTGGTGATATTGCCGCGACGACCAACTGTACTCCTTCTGCTGTCTCTCAGGCACTTGCTATGATGAAGCGTACAAGAATGGTGGAGACGCATCGTAAATGACTCAATATCTACTATTCTCTCAATCCCGATAATCTGCTCGTCCAAAAACTCGTCCCTATACTTTTATCTTTCATACAATAACTATGACTCTCATTCTTATTTCATTTTTTTCGGGTATTTTGACCGTGCTTGCACCATGTTTGCTTCCTTTACTTCCCGTGATTCTCGGAGGAAGTCTCGCAGGAAAAAGTAAGAAAAGGCCCTACATTATTATTACTTCATTAATTATATCGTTGTTGCTCTTTACGCTTCTTCTCAAGGCATCGACTGTCCTCATCGATGTCGATCCTGACGTATGGGAATACGTTTCAGGAGGATTACTTATACTTTTTTCTGTGACGCTTATTTTCCCAAATGTATGGACATGGCTTATGGGTAAAACTGGCATTGAAAAATTTTCCCAAGACTCTCTTGAGACAGCAAATCAGAAAGAGGGAATCTGGTGACCTATTGCTCTTGGTGCTGCCCTCGGCCCAGTATTTTCTAGTTGCAATCCTACCTATACTATCCTCCTCGCAACTATATTGCCAGCGAGTATAACTTCGGGACTGATAGGACTTGCGGCGTATTTTGTTGGTCTTGGGATTATTCTTCTTCTTATTGTCCATTTTGGACGAAGTATTATCGGACGATTTGCATTTTTTAGTAATCCAAGAGGTATATTCCGGAGAGCACTCGGCATCATCATACTCATCATAGGGATTCTCGTCGTAACAGGATATATCAAAAAAGTAGAGACCTTTATTATCGAAAAAAATGTATTTGTAAATACGCTCTCGATAGACAATACTCTCAATGATATCATTCTCAAAAATCATAATAATAGTGGCGGTATGTGTGCTAATGGAAAATGCGACGAAGGAAGAGATGGTCCTCTCATGATGGATGTAGTAAAAGCGCCAGAATTCATCGGTATTGCCTCATGGATACATTCTGATCCTCTCACTATGGAATCTCTGCGAGGGAAAGTGGTCCTCGTAGATTTTTGGACATATTCGTGTATCAACTGTATTCGTACTCAACCCTATCTCAATACTTGGTATGAAAAATATGAAAAAGACGGTCTTGTGATTATTGGTGTTCATGCCCCAGAATTTGCCTTTGAAAAAATAGAGAGAAATGTCCGAGAAGCCTCTAGAAAAGCAGGTATCAAATATCCGATTGCTCTCGATAATGACTTTGCTACTTGGAATGCCTACGCAAATCGTTATTGGCCTGCAAAATATCTCATAGATCAGAATGGTACTATTGTCTATAAGCATTTTTGAGAAGGAAAATATGAAGAGACTGAAGCGAAAATTCAGGAATTGCTCCGGATAAAAAAGGAAGCATTATTAAATTTTTGAGATGATGCACCCCAAAAAGAACACAAGAAAACACCCGAAACATATCTCGGATCGAGCCGTGGAAAAATAATTCAGTCTGATAATTTCGTTCCCAAGCTCAATGAATGGCAGGCATTTGGAAACTGGAAACAAGAATCAGAATATATAGAATCTACAGAAGAAGGGCAATTATTACGACTCAATTTCCGTGCAAAAGATGTATATTTGGTTGTCTCATGAGGGACAGGAACGCTTGAGACAAGTCTCTATCCGTATTTTGAAGATGGCCGTGTCGCCAAACTCGCATCTATTACCTCGCAGACTATTGAGATTACAAAAGATGATATTTACCACGTTGTCCGTGCGGATATCTTTGGTGACTACAGTCTGCAGATTATAGCATCCCCAGGACTTCGTCTCCATGCTTTTACTTTTTGAGATTAATTTTCTATTATGAGATACTTCACTTCACTTACCTTCCCAATATTGATATTTTTTCTAGCAAGTTGTACTATATCTTCTAACCAAAATCCTATGAGTACGCTCCCTATTGTTCCGGAAAATGCACAGATAGCCACATTTGCTGGCGGATGCTTCTGGTGTCTCGAGCCTTCGTTTGATGCTGAGTCGGGCGTCATACAGACTATCGTGGGATATGCTGGAGGGCATCTCGAGAATCCGAGCTATGAACAGGTTTTGGGTGAAAAAACATGACATCGTGAATCTATACAAGTGACCTATGATCCAAAAAAAGTCTCCTATCAGAGGCTTGTTGAGATATTCTTCCACCAGATAGACCCTACTGATGCTGGTGGTCAATTCGCTGATAGAGGAGAGAGCTACACTACCGCGATATGGTATAGAACAGATGAGGAAAAATTGATAGCTGAAAAAGTAATCCAGCTGATCAACGATTCCAAAAAATTTGATAAACCCGTGGTGACCCCGGTGATTCCATTTACTCATTTTTATCCTGCAGAAGAATATCATCAAGCGTATTACCAGAAATCATCACTTCACTATGGTCTCTATAAAAAAGGTTCAGGGAGAGAAGCCTTCCTCGATGAAAACTGGACAGAAGAGGACAAAAAACTCATATCAGGTAAAGATGCAGAATTTGCCAAAAAATATAGAAAACCAGACAATGCAACCATCTGTGATACCCTCACAAAAGAGCAGTGCGATGTGACTCAAAATGAGGGAACAGAGCCAGCATTTGAAAATGCTTACTGGGATAACCATGAAGCAGGCATCTATGTGGATATAGTGACGAGCGAACCCCTCTTTAGTTCTCGCGATAAGTATGATTCTGGGACGGGTTGGCCGAGTTTTGATCGACCTATTAACGCTCATTTTATCACAGAAAAAACAGACAACAGACTCTTCTCACCTCGTACAGAGGTACGAAGTAAATATGGTGATAGTCACCTGGGACACGTCTTCGATGATGGACCAAGAACAACAGGGAAACGGTACTGTATGAATTCTGCAGCCCTCCGATTTATACCACTTGCTGCTATGGAAAAAGAAGGATATCAGGAGTATATTAGGAGCGTCAAATAATAGCCCTTAAAGCTGTCCGAAAAGACATAAAACTACTTTTATTTTTTTATTTTTCTTTTATGAAAAAAGTTCTCGGAATCAGTTTGGCTCTCACGAGCATCGTCATCCTCAGTAGTTGCGGTCTTCAAAAGACTGAGAATGTAGAACCGATAGAGGGGGGCGCTATGGTGAGACAAGATGACAAGATGATGGAGCGTGATGAGAATGTGGCGCCACAAGATGGTGATGCTATGATGAAAAAAGATGATGCGATGGTATGAGAGGATTCTGTCATGATGAAAAAGGAAATGGGATATACTTCTTATTCTGAAGCTACTCTCGATACAGCGTTGGCAAGCGGTCAAAAAGTCGCTCTTTTCTTTCATGCTCCATGGTGTCCATCATGCAAAGCGCTTGACACGACTTTGAATAATGACGCCATCCCAAGTGATGTAGTAGTGTTAAAAGTTGATTATGATACCTCTACAGAACTCAAGAAAAAATATGGCATTAGGAGTCAACACACAATAGTGGCTCTTGATCAACAAAAAAATATGATCAAAAAAGAAACAGGATCTAAAAATATTGCTGACATTATGCAATTGTTCTAATTGCTCATAAGTCGAAAATCCTCTCAATACCATGAGGGGATTTTTTTAATAAAAGTTGTGAAATCTACACAGAGTGTACTTCTATTTTTCTACCTCGTATTCAGAGAATGCAAGGTCACTATTTGCTTTTTGTATTTTTTTTATAAAATGCATAAAGATATATTTTATACGTATTTATGGATTATCAAATTGCAGAGAGTGACTCTCCGATATCAAAAATAAAAGAAAAAAGAGGGGATAATTATCCTACTCGAAAAGATACAATTGTCACATCAGAAGACCGTTGAGATTGGATAGAAATAGCCCGTGATATTATGACAAAGTCTGGTACTAAACCGGATAGTGTGTCAAAAATTGCTTGAGCAGGAAGTATAAGGAATGAAGTACTCAGATCTTTTTTACCAAAAAAACCACAACGATCACTCTGGAACATACTTATTTGAATAATACAATCCACACAAAAAGAAACCATCATAGCTCCGACAGTGTCTCAGTTGGACGCACTTTTTGAGGAATTGGCACCTTCAAAACCATCGCTAGCACTCGCACAGTTTGGATCTCCTCAGATTCGGCAAGAACCCACAGTATGGTCTATCATACCTCGTGTATCAAAGGGGGCCTCCCGTTTATTAGTACCTACGAGTGATCTTGCTCCGACTCAAGATATTCAGAATGATTTCCAAGAGAGAACCAGAGAAATCCTCTCAAATTCTGTGAAAAATAATCTCCAAATCCTACCAGATATAACTCATATTATGGGTATACCAAAGACCTCTCGCGAAGATCTATGGGCATTTTATGGCTATAAATGAGCCCCACATGATCCTACTCTTGCGGATTCCTATGATGAAAAAAGGAGAAAGACCTATGATGATATCGCGAGTATACGAGGTGCAAAAAAAACAGCAGTATGTGTGAGTGTATCACTATGATGTAAAAGATTACGAGAATTGAGTCATGTGGAATGAGAAGGGGTGGATAGCTCAACGAAACTATCTCCACCTATTATAATTTCTTCTGATTCCTCACAGATCTCTATGCCAAAAAGATTTGAAAAACGGAGAATGCCAACACCAATTCCAAAGAATATTGCTCCTATACAACCAAACTATACGTGAGAAACAAAACAAACGAGTTTATGAGCGAGATGAGCACGAGTCGTGCAACCTCCTCGGGATATATCAAAATCTGCAATTTCTTTTCAGGAGCTTGTTGTGCAATCACCAGAAGGTCGCATAATTCCTAAAAAGACACCAGAGGCTCCGAAAAAACCTCCATTTACAGTAAAAGACGTGCGAGAAATACCCGATTTTATATCGTATCGAGCAGCAATCGAATGGTGACAAAAACAAGAGGATTGGCTCTGGTGTATTAATTTATGGAAAAATAGTACACCACCATTACGTAGAGATGATTTATCGGTGTTGGCTTTTTTGCGTGAGTCAAAGCATAGTCAATTACAGGTGTTTCTCAATACAGTACGGACGCTTGTCTGAAATCCTCGTCTCAAATATACGAGTATATTTGAGACACTCTCTTCACCTTTGCTAGAAGAAAAGATAGGAATAACTGACATTCAAGAGAATGCACATTGGATGTGAATGATACAAGATGTTTTCACACAGCATGAGTCAAGGCAGTATGCCGATGTAATGGTACAATTATCAAACATTTTATCCGATGAGCTTTTATGAGGAGCTATCTTTGATAGTATGCCTGAGTATGGAGTGAGTGATCATATGGATATTTTAGCTCTTATTGCGGGGAAAAATTGGACACCAGAAGACTCGAAACATTATATGTCTCATACGATGAAAGATGCGTTTCAATATAAAAAAGGCAGTCATGCTGATTTGGAAAAAGTCTTCGCGGCAGGTAGGCATGTGAAACAAAAAATGCTCGAAGAGACATTGAAGGGGGTTATTCTCAAGGTCCCTCTTGGAGAAAAACAATGGCCACGGTATCGAGAATATGATACACCGGAAGTAACACTCTATGATGTGGTTACCGCATGCATCAAAAAGGAGTGAGGTGACACGGAATCTTCTAAGGCGCTGTTTAATAAACTAGATGAATTGATACGATAATATAAAGTTTGTTTTTCTCGTTTCTTTGCCTATACTTTTACTATCAGCGTTGACTCCTGCTATCACAGGATGAGCTGAAAGGAGAAAGAGTTGTAAGTTGTAAGTTGTAAGTTGTAAGTGGGTAACCACTCTGAACTTTGAACTCTGAACTTTGAACTTGAGTAGATCTTTCCGTACCCTTCACGTCACGAAGCAAATCAAGTACCGCTTTCGGTGGTAACCTCTGGGAAAGAGTTTTTAAGTTGTAAGTTGTAAGTTTTAAGTGGGCAATTCCTCTAAACTCTCAACTTTTAACTCCAAACTTCTCTCTTGGCCGAAGCACATTATTTTTTAGTGTGTTTTTTTATTGTTTTTATGTTCCCACTCCCAAAATGAAAACCTGAGTTCTCAAAACTCGAAGAAGCTATTCTTCAAAAATGGAAGGCTGAGAAAACGTTTGAACAATCAGTCGAGTCTCGACCCGCGGATGATCCGTATCGGTTTTATGATGGTCCGCCATTTATCACTGGTACTCCACACTATGGATCGCTCCTTTCTTCGATTATCAAAGATGTCGTGCCTCGCTATCAGACGATGCTCGGAAAACGTGTAGAGCGAGTCTGGGGTTGGGATTGTCATTGACTCCCTATCGAGCAAAAAGTGCAGAAAAAATTGTGACTTGAATCGAATAAAGAAATCGAAGAATCAGAGGGTGGTATCCAACATTTTATCGATGAATGTTACGATTATACACGAGAAACTTCCGCTGATTGGAGCTGGTATATCGATCATATCGGTCGATGGGTAGATATGGATCATGCGTATCGTACGATGGATCAGGATTATATGGAATCCGTAATGTGGGTGTTTAAACAGATCTGGGAGAAATGATATGTGTATGAAGGAAAGCGTGTGAGCTGGTATAGCTGGAAACTCTCGACCCCGATTTCAAATTTTGAAATCGCTATGGATGATAGTTATCAGGATGTCCAGGATCCAGCAATTACCGTGAAATTTCCTATTCAAGACATAAAAAAATGAGCATGAATTATTATCCAGGATGAAGTAGGGAAGCTCCTGATGATCAAGAATAAAAAGGATGGTCTCTGGAGATTTGCAGGGGGGAATGTCGAGCTAGGAGAGTCATACTATACTGGTGCGGTTCGCGAGCTTTTTGAAGAAACAGGTATACGCTGTGTTCTCACGCCGTATTGCTCGGGCTATATTGGGTATCGTGGTGGCTTTTATGAATCGCAAACTTTCCGAGGAATTGTTCCCGTCGGGACCAAGGTTACCATCGAAGAAGACAAATTCACGGACTATGAATATTTTTCTCTCGACGCTCTCCCTATTCGCTCAGAGATTCATACTATGGCACATGATTTGATTGATTTTCTTATCGGTGTAAAAGAACCCGTGATTGTCCCAGAGTTACCAGCGGTTCGCAAAGTGAATATCCTCGCATGGACGACGACGCCATGGACCATACCGATGCATATGGCACTCGCTGTGAACGGAGATCTCCAGTATGTCTCTGTATATCATGAGGAAGAAATATACATTATTGCTGCCTCACGTGTAGAGGTAGTCTTTAAAGGAAAATGAGAATATAGAGTTCTGGGAACTATCCTAGGATATGAGCTTACGTGACTACACTACACTCCACCTTTTAGCTTCTATCAAGGGGAAATTGATGAGAGGAATTTTCGTATCTATCACGCTGATTTTGTCACTGATACAGATGGTACTGGTATTGCTCATGAGGCTCCTGAATTCGGTGATGTGGATTTCCAACTCGCAAAAGAAAAAGGTATCCATATTACTTCCGCTATTGATGAAGCGGGTAAATACACGGCTGAAATCCCAGACTATCAAGGACAGCTCTATCTCGATTGTATTGATCCAATTTGTGAACGACTCAAAACAGAATGAGCTCTCTTCAAAAAAGAATCTATCACACATCGCGTACCATACTGCCCTCGGAGCAATACGCCACTAATGCAGCGAGCACAGAAATCATGGTTTATCAATATTCAACGTATCAAAGAAGAGCTCAAAGAGCAAAATGAACATATCAATTGGTTCCCCGAGCATTTCAAGCACGGCAGGTTTCTCAAGTCACTTGAGAGTGCCCCGGATTGGTGTATTTCTCGGTCACGTTTTTGGGGCACACCGATGCCTGTTTGGCAAAATGAAGATGGAACGGAGCGGGTCGTCATCGGTTCTCGAGAAGAGCTGTATCAAAAAAATAAACCACTCAAACAAATCACAAAAGTAATTTGTCTTCGTCATGCTGAGAGCGAGGCAAATGCCGCAGGGTTTTATGACGATATCGGGGGATCTCCTCTGACAGAGAAAGGGAAACAACAAGCACAAGATCTGGTGGAAAAATTGGCTTCCGAGTGAATCGATATCATACTTTCTTCACCATTTACTCGTACAATTCAAACAGCCACACCTATTGCAGAAAAACTTGGGATCACTATCCGTTCAATCGAGGCACTGCATGAGTTGAACCATGGGAAATTCTCTAACATGTCGAACAATAGCGCCAGTAGAGACAGTCGCAATGCGTTTCGAGCAGATCCAGATGTGCAATTCGGAGAAACAGGCGAATCTCGACATGATATCCAAACGCGTATGAGAGAAGTTATTGCACTTATACAAAAGGAGTATACTGGCAAAACAGTCCTTGTAGTGACACATGGTTTTCCTCTTCAGGCTCTCTTGCAAGAAATGGGACGTGAAAAAATTCCAGAGAAATATCCAAACACCATCGACATAGTGACGTACATTGGTACTGACGGTAAAGAAATCAATTTACACAGACCAAAAATTGATGCTATTGAGCTGATTGGTGCAGACGGAAATCGCTTACAACGTATCTCTGAAGTCCTCGATGTGTGGATGGACAGTGCTTCGATGCCGTATGCACAAGTGCATTATCCATTCGAAAATATAGAAAAAATGGAGGCGAGTTTCCCGGCCGATTTTATCGCAGAATATACAGGACAGATTCGTGCGTGGTTCTATGTCATGCATGCAATTGGCGTGATGGTAAAATGATCACCAGCCTTCAAAAATGTTGCAGTCACCTGAGTCATCAATGGCACCGATGGTCGTAAGATGAGTAAATCATTTGGGAATTATCCAGATCCAAAAAGTACTATAGAACAATATGGTGCCGATGCTCTCCGTTTTTATCTGATGAGCGGTCCGATTATGCGAGGAGAGGATATGAATTTTAGTGAAACAGGCATCGCAGAATCACTGAAAAAAGTCCTCATACCCCTCTGGAATTCTTATACATTCTTTGCGACGTATGCCAATATTGATGATTGGCGACCAGATGGTACCGAGATATGGTTTACACGTCATGCAGAAAGTGAAAAAAATGTCGAAGGCAGGATGAGTGGAGGTGAAGACGATTCGCCGCTTTCAGATCTTGGACGAGAACAAGTAAAAAAATTGACAGAACAAGTAAAACAATGAAGACCATTTGATACTATATTTTCTTCCCCTCGTAAACGCACAACTGATACAATTTCTGGACTTTGAGAATATACTCTTGATGAGCGATTTCTCGAGCAAGATTCTGGAGAGTATGCTGGTATGTTCTTAACTGATGTGGGGAATAAAATCGGCAGTCAAGATATGAGTAAAATTCGCCATGCATATCGATGGAATTCAGTGGAGCCATGGGATGTATTTTACAAGAAGATTTCTGAAACACTCGATCAGGTCATCGCAGAAAATATAGGGAAGAAAATACTTATTGCGGCTCATGCGGGGGTTTTCCGAGCCTGTACCCAATACTGCTATAATCTCCAAAATGAAGATGTCTTCTACGGAAGTGGTATCCAGAATGCATGTCTCTACAGGTTTTCAAAGACACCTAAGACTCATGAACTCGATAATTGGATTTTGTCACAACTCCACAACCTCATAGTGGATACGAGAAAACACATGGATAACTACGATACCCAGAAAGCGTGTGATGGGTTTGTGGTATTTCTTGATGGTCTCAATAACTGGTACATCCGTCGCAATCGTCGTCGTTTTTGGAGAAAAGAAGTGGATGCAGATAAACGTAGTGCCTATGAGACACTACATGAAGTTCTCACAACTCTATGCCAATTGATTGCCCCTATTTGTCCATTCATGGCAGAATATCTGTACCAGAATCTTACATGAGGGCAAAAGCTAGAGCAAAAGCAGAAGATAGAGAAAGGAATGGCTGGTTCGGACAACAAATTAAACAAACAAAACACAATAAACCAATTAAACTCCGAATCCGTTCATCTCACCTATTTCCCATCGGCACATCCACTAATTCTCGGTCTCGCAGTCAATCAAAAAATGCATGATCTCCAAAATCTCACCAATCTCGGTCTCGCTATTCGTGGACGTGAGAAACTCCGTGTTCGTCAACCACTTCGCAGTGCTTCAATCACCATCGATCTCGATGAAAGTTCACGAGCCACTCTTGCGGAAGAATTGAATGTGAAGGAAATTCATACGATTTTCGACATTGCTGAATACGTGGCCATTACCTATTCTCCTGACGCAAAACAGATTGGAGCCAGTGCTCGCCGAGAGTGGATGAAGACAATTATTGCTGATGCTAAAGCTGGAAAAGGCATTCTCACACCACAAGGAAATTTGGAAATCTTCTGTAACGATGCACCAGATGGGAAAATCATACTTTCTGCAGAAGAATTCGAAACTGTTTATACGCCTCGCGAGGGTTCGAAAATTGCTTTCGCTGGTAATGCTGGCTATGTCATCGGTCTCGATACGACACTCGATGAAGCGCTCACGCTTGAGGGCTATGCTCGAGATCTGGTTCGTGCTATTCAGGATGCGAGAAAAGAGCTCGGATTTGAAGTAACAGATAGATTGCAGCTCTCACTCGTATCAGAAAATTCAATTCTTGCACAGATATTGGATATGTATAAACCATTGATAGAGTCTGAAACTTTGTCACAAGTTATTCAAACACGTAGTGGCTCAAACACTCAATCACTTCGTATGATTGAGCTTGATGAAGGGGTGAATGTAGATATTGAACTCAATAAATAATTTCTTTTAATATGTTCACGGGTATTATCCAATCTACGAGCAGCATACAATCCCTCACTTCTCACAAGGAGATGCTTTCTGTAGGAATTGTGACACCACAATGATGGGATATTGTTCTCGGAGAAAGTATTTCTATTAATGGTATTTGTTCGACAGTATGTGAGAGTAATGAAACAACCTTTACTGTTCAGTATATGCCTGAGACGCTTCGGAACACAACGTCTCCAAACTGGAGAGAAAGAGGTATTCTCAATCTGGAAAAAAGTATCAAAGCAGGACAGAGTCTCGATGGGCATTTTGTCTTAGGACATATCGACACTGTAGGTACTATTGTGCAAATTCGATCAGAAGGCGAATCTCGTATCATATCTATTACGATAGCCGCAGAATATAGACGATATATCGTCTATAAAGGATCTATCACACTCGATGGCATCTCGCTCACAGTATCCTCTGTCAGTGAAAAACATTTTGAAGTATCTATGATTCCCTATACATTAACGCATACAAATTTTTCCATGCTCAAAGTGTATGATTGAGTCAATATCGAAACCGATATTCTCGCTAAATATGTTACTTCTCATCTCTAAACTATGCAAAGAAAATGACTTCATACAGCCTTCTCTGTTGAAGATAAGCACTATGTAGTAGGTATTGTGACATCCTCGTATAATTCAGATATCACATACCCTATTCGCGAGGCTGCCATAGAGACCCTTATTACAGGATGAATTGAGCGGGATAATATTGTACTCAGTGAAGCGCCTGGTGCGTTTGAGATACCATACCTATGTCAACAACTTGCAAAAAAAGGTACTTATGATGGCATCATAGCCATTGGTTGTATCATTCGAGGGGATACAGATCATTATGTGTATGTGGCATGAGAATCAACGAGGTGAATTATGGATACTATGTTGCGATATGATATACCTATTGCGAATGCTATTTTGACCGTTAATACTCTCGAACAAGCACAGATACGCTCTCAATGAGATAGGAATAAAGGCGTTGAGGCAGCTAGTGCACTTTTAGCACTTATCATACAGCAAGTACAATAAATACATTTTCCCCTCCAGACTATGAATAAGAATATCTCTCATCCCAAGGTATTACGTCTACAAGTTGCGTTGGTTTCTGAGACAAATAGGGCTTTTATCAATCAAACGAAACTGTGTTTGTATAGTTTGAGAAAGAACGGAGGCGTTTTCAGTCAAGCGCCCATAACATTGATAACAAACTCTGAACCCTTACCTCTTGAAGAAGAACTTTTTTTTAGAGAAAAATTTTCTCCCATAGAATTTAGGATTGCTCCTCGTTTGGGTGGTATCGTACATACATCAAAGCTAAATGTTTTTTACTCTATAGATCCATCGAGTTATGATATCTTATTATACCTAGATTGTGATACAGTTATCCGCAAGAATCTCGACATAATGCTAGACCCTATTGTGAAAAATGGTGTTCAATTTCTCTGTAGAAGGGGCGGCACAACGGATCGTAATAGATTTGTAGATTTTGATATGTTTGTTCATCGGTACTGCGGGAAGGTGTCTAACGGGAAAATATTGTATGATCAACAAGAAGAATGGCCTATGTTTAATTCGGGTGTTTTCCTAGTAACATCTGAAGCGGTGATGCAGATTCGTCGAGATGCAATTGAATTCTCGTATCTCCTCTACAATCAATGGCACAGGATTGACGCTTTTGAGTGATTACCGTTCCTCAAATATCTCTATAGGTTAGGTATGTTACCCAGTCGACAGAAGATACTAGAATACTGGCCAATTGAACAATGAGCTCTCGCTCTCGCCTGCATTAAAGCTGGCACAAAAGTAGCCTATTTGGATGAGATTTTTAATTCATGGGGAAATATCGATTTTAGTATTTTGCATTGCTTTAAATCAGTCTACAAGTTTGATAGAAAAAAAATGTTTACAAAAGATATTGAAGTATGGCTCATTCAGTATAGTAAAAGCAAACTCCTCGGTAAGATATTTCTTGCAGAGATGATACGAGGATTTATAAAGGAAAACCCCTAATTGTAGGGAAGTAATCACCAGATAAGTTTCTCTGATCAAATAAACTGGTTAAAACGCAAGTCATTTTTTCAAAAATCACTTGCACAAAAAAAGTATTCACTCTTGTGGCGTAAAATGCCACTTTTTATAAAATTCACACAAAATCATTTGACTAGATATGGTATCTCAATATAAATGGATGACACTATATGTTGTGTTAGCTTTATATATTATTTCTTTTATATGCCGATTGATAAAGTCCGAAAACGCAACCAAGAACTTGTTCCATTTGATAGGATTCGTATCGAGAAGGCTCTTGAGAAAGCCTGCGAAGCGGTTGGTCAAAAAGAGCTTGGTTTTATCTCTGATCTCACAAACAAGATCGTTGAAGACTTGAAGCACAAATTTGCTGCCCGGGATATGATCCCTGGTGTAGAAGATGTCCAAGACTATGTAGAGCTTCACTTGATGCGTTCTGGTCAGTACGATATTGCCAAAGAATATATCACCTACCGTCAGAAACGTATCGATGAACGGAAAAGAAATATTTTTAAAAAACGCGTCAATCTCAAACCATATGAGTATCCAGAGCTCATAGAATACGTCGATGCCGTTCGTCACTCGTACTGGATTCACACGGAGTTCAGCTATACTTCAGATGTTCAGGATTTCCACGTCAATCTCTCTGATCTTGAGCGAAATGCTATACGCAATGCCATGCTCGCAATCGCACAAATCGAAGTATCAGTCAAAGCATTCTGGGGTGATGTGTACAAAAAAATTCCAAAACCAGAAATCGCCAATGTAGGAGCGACATTTGCAGAAAGTGAAGTCCGTCACCAAGATGCCTATTCATTTTTGCTCGAGTTACTCGGCATGAATCATGAATTTGAGAAAATAAAAGAAATCCCTGTAATTAATGAGCGTATCAACTATCTCGATAAGGCTATGTTTAATGCTCGGAGTGAAGACAATCAAGAATATGTGCAAGCAGTACTCCTTTTCTCACTCTTTATAGAGCACGTATCTCTCTTTTCACAGTTTCTGATCATCATGGCGTTTAACAAACACAAGAATCTCTTGAAAGGAATATCTAATGCAGTTGAAGCTACTTCAAAAGAAGAACAAATTCATGGGCTCTTTGGTATTGATCTTATTCGCATTATTCAAGAGGAAAATCCTACATGGTTTAATGAGGAGTTTAATGCAAAAATTTATGAACTGTGTCGAGAAGCAAATGATGCCGAAAGTGCTATTATAGATTGGATATTTGAAGCAGGAGAGCTCGATTTTCTCTCAAAGAATACGGTGAAGCATTTTACCATGAATCGATTTAATAGTAGTCTGCAAGCTATTGGTCTGAAAAAAATATTTGAAGTCGATGTGCGTGAACTCGAAAAGACGGATTGGTTCGATGATGAAGTCATCGCGACAAAACAAATTGATTTCTTCTACAAACGCTCTATCAACTATAACAAACGCAGTACGAGTATTACGTCTTGAGATTTATTTTAGAAGTCACTTAAAGCTATAGCTAGAGCAGAAGATAGAGAAAGGATTGTTTATTATTTTTATATTGTATGGACTTTTATTTTCAGAAACTCATTGTCTGGCAGAAAGCTTTTAATGTTACAAAGAAAGTGTATGAGCTCACAAAAGATTTTCCATCCGAAGAACGCTTTTCTCTCACAGATCAAATGAAGCGGAGTACAGTATCGGTTATGAGTAATATAGCAGAGTGAAGTGGAAGAACGACAAATAATGACAGAAATCATTTCTATACCATGGCAAAATGATCCGCTATGGAACTTGCCTCGCAACTTATTTTAGCTCAATCATTATGATATATTCATGATGCAAAAATATATGACGAATGTTGATGAGAATTAGAAGAAATAGCCAAAATTCTGTTTTCCTTCATTAAATAAAATTCCTTTCTCGAGCTCTAGCTTCTGCTCTATCTTTATATTTCATTCTTAACCTTCTATTTATGCGCTGGCTCAACGACTACTCAAAACAATTTCTCCAAAACGGTTATCTCCTCCCAGGAGAGACTACAGAGGAGCGTGTTATGCTCATAGCAAAAACTGCTGAAAAAATCCTCGGAAAAACAGGATGGGCAGATAAATTTTATGACTATATGTCAAAAGGGTATTATTCCCTCTCTACGCCAGTATTTGCCAATTTTGGTCTTGAGCGAGGACTCCCTATTAGTTGTTTCGGATCGTATATCGATGATACGATGTCGAGTATCCTCTATACTCAGGCTGAAGTCGGTATGATGAGCAAGTATGGTGGTGGTTGTAGCGGCTATTTCGGTGCTTTGCGTGCACGGGGAACAGATATCAAGAATAATGGTTCATCATCTGGCGCTGTACACTTTATGAATTTGTTTGAGTCGCTTATCAATGTCGTGAGTCAGGGGTCTGTCCGACGTGGTCATTTTGCTCCGTATCTCCCAATAGAGCATCCAGATGTCGAAGAATTCCTCAATATCGGTATGGAAGGCAATGAAATCCAAAAACTCACACACGGTGTCACAGTTACCAACGCATGGCTCGAAGAAATGGTCGCTGGTGATGAGAAAAAGCGTGATATCTGGGCAAAAGTAATTCAGCGTCGTACGATGATGGGGTACCCATACATCTTCTTCACTGATAATGTGAACAACAACACCGTCGATGTCTACAAAGATAAAGGCCTCAAGATCTATGCGAGTAATATGTGTACAGAGATTATGCTTCCTTCAAAGAAAGACTGGTCATTTGTCTGCAATCTCTCGAGTATGAATCTCCTCTATTACGATGAGTGGAAAGAGACTGACGCGGTCGAGACAATGATCCAATTCCTCGATGCTGTCATGACAGAATTTATCCAAAAGCTCGAGGCACTCCGCGATAGTAGTGATGAGGGTGAACGACAGGGGTTTTATTTTATGCAACGAGCGTACAACTTTGCTGTCGAAAACCGTGCACTCGGACTCGGTGCTCTCGGATGGCATTCATACCTTCAGAGCAAGATGATTGCTTTTGAATCCCAAGAAGCACGCGGACTCAATCGAGAAATATTTCAAGCGATTCACGATCGTGCGTATGCAGCATCAGCTGAGCTCGCAAAAGAATATGGTGAACCCTCTATTCTCAAGGGATACGGACGACGCAATACGACACTCCTCGCTGTTGCTCCAAATACGTCATCTGCCTTTATCATCGGACAGGTATCACAGAGCATTGAACCATGGCTCTCAAATGCGTATGTCAAAGATCTCGCAAAAATCAAAACAACTATCAAGAATTCTGCTCTCGAGAAACTTCTCGAAGAACGAGGTCAGAATACACGTGAGGTATGGCAATTTATCCGAGACCATGATGGGTCAGTACAGCATCTCGATTTCCTCTCACAAGAAGAAAAAGATGTCTTCAAAACATTCTCAGAAATCGACCAATATGCTATCATCGATCAAGCAGCTGACCGCCAAAAGTTTATTGACCAAGGTCAGTCATTGAACCTCATGATCAATCCAAAGACGCCTGCCAAGGACATCAATGCTCTCTACCTCGATGCATGGAGACAAGGTATCAAGACACTTTACTACCAGCACTCAAAGAGCGCTGCTCAAGAACTCTCTCGTAAGATTGTGTGTGTCGGGTGTGAGTCGTAAGAAATGATCCCCTCTTCGGAGGGGATTTTAAATTTTAAATATAATAACACTTATATCATGTTTGCATTGATTGATTTCATAAAATATAGATATATGCTATGAGTATATTCAAGGAAATATTTGGAAAAGGAAGGTTTTTCTCTTTGTAATAAGAAAAATCTGAGAAAAGCTGCTCATGAAATGGGAGAATATGGTATTATTTTTTTTCACATGAGAATGTCTTTTATTAGTTGGATTATAATGTATTTTTCAGGACCAATAAGTCATGTAACAAATTACATATGAAATTACAATATTATCGATTGCACGACAGATATGGGGGTTATAAAAACATCGTTAGCCCACTATGAAGATGGTGCTAGTTATTTTCGTGCAGCCACTTTGAAAAACCATACTCCACAGGAAATTGTTAAAGCGAAAGATTATTTGCATTCTCGAATTTGAGCAAGATTTAATTGGTTAGGTGTTTTAGCTATCGGGGGGTGCGTATTCATTTCTTCTCATGAAGGTAATGTCAGAGTGTTTTTTGACACACTCTTATTTCTAGGCATTACTATAATAGTAACTCACTCTTTAACAATAACTATTGTTACGATTTTTTATATATGTTTTTATATTTTAAATTCTTTAAGACTACATTTTCTTTCGGAAAAAGATGAGGAGCCTATTTATAGCTAGTACATAAGCATAACATTTACTATGCCCCAACTCTTTGTCGCTATGAAAGCATAAAAGAGTCCGGTCTTTGGGATGCCTCAAGATAGGACTCGAGAGGAGAAGAGTATTTCCATTTGACGAATTCATTTTTCCATAATAATGATGGTATATAGCTTTTTTCTATGATTACAAAAATTATTCCATGAGATGTATTTTCTCCTGTATTACAGCCGGGTGAATCTCGAGATTATCCGATAGATATTATTGCGGGTACCAATCAGGTATGAGTCAATACACGAGGAGTAATTCACGAGGTAGGCACACGCTACAATCAAATATTTCTAAATCTCCTCAAGGAATCTCATGATTCATCAGTGCCTCTTGGACATGTATTCTCGGCAGAGTGAATGATAGATGCTCAAAGAGCTAATTTTCATGCCATCGCGGTAAATAAGAGAGAAGAAGCAGGATGACCACAAGACTGGTCTCAGCTCTTGGAGAGTCTCGGAACAGGACTAGAATATCTCTATCTGAATCAGAATACGTATGAAGATAATACTGTTTTCGATGATTCACACTTTGTCGATAGAGAACTGCAAGATTTAATAGCCCGCATACAACCCAAAGAATGAGTAGATTATGCTGCCCAGGTATCCTCTCTAGTGAACCATTATATTGAGTTAACACGTCGAAAATTTCGTGTCGTCCTCATAGGCGGTGCTGATGGACTCAAAAATCATGCTAATTTGGTAGACACTATTGAAGCCCTGGAAGCATCTAGACTCATACTGCATCTTTATTTATGAAATATAGATAAGGCAGCTATTGGGGAAGTAATACGATGAATACCATCACTCCAAGAAAGAGAATTACTTGTGGCTTAGCCCCCCTTTCTTCTATGCTTGATCTCCAAAAACTCCAAAAAGATATCTACGCCAATAAAATTGAGAAAGGGTTTAATGTGACGGATATGGCTCTAGAATTTTCTCTCACGCATGAAGAACTGAGTGAAGCATTTCACGCTTATAGGAAGAAGCTTCCTGATGTCTGAGAAGAACTGGCTGATGTGATGATCTATTTGTTTGGCATGGCGGAGATTCTCGGTATTGATATGGAAACAGAACTTCTCCAAAAAATAGAGAAAAACAAAAAGCGAGAATACCAGACAATTGATGGAGTGTATGTGAGGACAAAGGACGACTAATTTTTCTTTTATGGATATCAAACTCTTTATCGCCATGAAAGCATAAAAGAGTCTATTCTTTCTGATTTCCCAAGAACGGATTCGAGAGGATTTTAGCTTAAATACATTAAATTTTAGTCAAAATACATTAAATTCTTGGAAGATTTTTACCCCGATTTCGCCATAAGAGTTTCTATTTCTACTTTGTGTTGACTCGTGAACTCTCAAAGAATCTGTAGAGATTTTGAGGACAATCATTTCTTATTTCCCTTGAGTAAATCTTTCATAATAAAATTAAACCAAGCACCTACACGTCTTGGTCAGACGTCCTCTTGAGCATATTTACTATCAGCAACAGCATTGATAAATCATACCCAATCTCAAGCGTTGAGTGCTATGACTGCGTCGGGAAAACCTGGATAGAGCCCATTTGGAAATATACCATATTCTCCATTGAGGTTATAGGACATATCGATGAGCATATTTCTGATAATAGGCGGATAGGTGTGCCATTTTTGTCCACAGTGGGTACGAATTTTTTGATACCGTGTGACATAGCGCATCTCAAACAGTCATCGGGCTTCAGAATGGCTAACATTTTTTTCTCCTAGCATGATATTTTTTATTGATTCATGTGTATGTCAATTTTTCTCGAGAAACTCAGCAATATCTTTAGCATACGATCAATATGGGTACTTTCATATTCGAGTACCCATGTTTGTACCATGCCCTATAGAATAGGTTGTGATATTGCCTTTTTGTGTATCAATATGCATACGAGGGGAAAACCCTTCAAACACCACAGTGAGAGCTCACATGTCTTTATTGGAATTTTCTGTTTTTTCTGCAGGTACATCTTTGTGAACCAGTATTTTTTTGTCATCAACACGATGAGCTGGGACACAAGTGACATTGAAAAGATCATATCTGTTACGGGCTTTCTGATATCCTTGTGTCACATCACCATCGACAAAATGGGCAATATAATCTTCGAATTTATGAAATCTCTCAGGCCAGCCAGTAGATTTCCCTTTCCAAGAAGGATCAAAAATGATAATATCATCCCCAACTCTAAAGGCCATATTGACGTGTCCATGGACATCGTGAGAATAAGAGAGGACGAAAATACTGTATTCTGCTCCTTTGCTGAGAAGGAGTTGTTTGAGTTTCGTAGGGTCGGGATTAGACTTTGTTTGTATGACTTCAAATCAGTGCGGAAGCTGTTTCTGTGCATTCAATTCAGCAAAGTATTTCCCGACACCGATACCATTTTTCCCATTTTTCCATGAAAGATCTATATCAATTCCTTGTGCCTCGAGATATTCTCGTAGTGAAGCGCTGACAGCCCGCATATTGGCAGCACAGAGATTGGCATAGCGTACATCATCCGCGTCAGCACCAAGTCCTGTCTTTTCAGCAATTACCTTGAGTCGAGCAATATCACTTGGCTGATCTCCTATAGCTCATAACATCGTCCCACTTGGTCGTGTCAGAACATTTTTCATAATCTGTGTCAGAGATGATCGTGTAAATGTGATTGGTGCTACACTTTCTGTTGGTGTGGTTTTTTGTTTTGCCTCATTTCATTCTTCACTACCATCATAGGGTATGAGAATGATTTGTCCGATACGTATGGCGTCAGGAGAAGCAATTTTTTTATTAATACTGAGAATACTCTCTAGTGTGACGTGATGTCTCCGAGCAATACTTGAGAGAGTATCACCTTTTTTGACATGATAGGCGAGAAGTACTTGATTCTCTTGTGCTTCACTCCAGCTCTCTGAAATATCTCATTTTTCTCTTTGTGAAAAATCTGGTGATATGAGCTCAGAAGATTTTTGATGCTCTTCGCGAAGGATGGAATTCACCTTTTCCCCGCAATACATCATTGCCATAGAGATTGCCACAGGTATCGAAAGAAGACCGATTTTTCTCGGGGTGATCGATGAGGGTGTACTTTTCGGAAAATTGTCGCGAAGAGTTTTCATACCGTCATAATACCCTATGTTGTCTCTATAATCAAGGATTATCAGATATTTTTTATCATAACTGTAGTATCTGTAGATGCATATAGTCTCAATCTAAAAAACCCATGAACATTATATATTTTCAATACTCTCGATGTGCTACAGTTTCGAGAGAGTTAACGTTGTAAAAAATTCTCCATTCTTTCTACAAATTTTTCCAAATCTCTTATTTCTATATATTCGTTAACTGTGTGCATATTATGTATGGTTACTCCGACTGATATCCATGTTGTTTCAGGGTATTTTTCTGATAATAGTCCACACTCGACAGTGGCATGTGTTCGTATAGTCTCGAGAGGTGCCCCTTCTTTATCAACGAAAGATTCTTGTATGTGTTTTGTGAGAATATCTGTTTCTGGACTTTCCCACGGAGGTGATGCATGTTCTCTTGACCACTGTATACGATCCTGTTTCAATAACTCTTGTTCCATTTCATCTATTCCTCACTCAAGATTTGACCGTAAGAAATAACTAGCCTTCAAGATATTTTTTTCAAGAGAAAAAATTCCAAGATTCCAAGATGAGAGCGGAGTATTGTTTTTTCACCATACTTGTACACCTGTTCATAGCTCTATAATTTGAGAGATACGAGGAAGTATATCTTCTCGTTTGTAGAGAGCTGTCGATGTATCAATTTTTTCTGCTGAGAGGGAAATAGTATCATGTTTATATTTTGTTCTGAGTATTTTTTGGAGATGACTCAGTTCATTTATGAGAAGATTCGGATGATCAAGGTAGACAATATTCATCTTGCTACTATGAGGGATAACATTATCAGCTTCTCAGCCTAATATATCCCCAATATGAGTTATTGAGGGGAGTTCTTGAATAACTCTGAGTATCTCACTAATTGCATTACCACGATAGTATCGAATATCTTCTCCCGAATGTCATCACTGCATTCCACGAAGCGTAATAGTATATATGTTTTCATTATTTTTATACGCTTGATGAGGAATGTCTATGAGATCTTGTTCTCAGGCCATGAGGAGTGTACCACCACATCCAATACCGATAGTATCTGAGTCGCTCCAATCGAGATTGAGAGCATAGGGTGCACTGAGAGGCAGTGTGATATGTTGTGCCCCTACTAGACCGACTTCCTCACCCATAGTGAAGAGAAGCTCTAGTGTGGGGCGATCTGTGAGTTCCGTAAGCGTCATCATGGTTGCTACTCCAATACCATTATCAGCTCAGAGTGATGTTTTTTGTGCGGTTATTTTTCCATCTTGTTCAGTGATTGAGATACCGTGTGTTGCGAAATTGTGTTGTCCATCTGCCACACACACCATATCCATATGAGCTTGGAGACAGAGAATAGTATTTTTATTTCCAGGAGCGACTATCAGGAGATTCCCAATAGCATCAGTGGTGTGTGAATATTTTCTTTCTTCTGCCCACTTGATAATCCAGTGACGTATTTTTTCTTCGTGCAGGGGCATACGCGGTATGCAGCAGAGTTCTTTGAAATAATCCAGTGCGGTTTGGTACATATTCATAGATGAGATTGTACGACGAATTTGACATATATACAAGTAGAGAAGTCTTGCCAGTTTAGAGATATCCTTATAATAATAGTGTTTATTTATTTATTATTCATATGTTACGACGTATTTTCCTCTTTGTCCTCACCAATATCGCGATTATTGTCGTTGGAACCATAATCCTCTCACTTATTGAAATGCTTTTCGGGTGGGATATTCGCTGAACACTCCATACAAATTATCTGAGTCTTGCTGTTTTTGCGCTTATTTATGGTTTTTTTGCTTCATTTACCTCACTCTTTCTCTCGCGTTGGATGGCAAAAAAAGCCCATAGTATACAGTTAATCACAGAAGAATCCCTCGGATCTTTTTCACAGAATGAGCGATTGGTCTATCAGACAGTTGCATCGATTGCATCGAGAAATGATATTACGTTGCCAGAAGTATGAGTATACCATTCTCCTGAGGTTAATGCTTTTGCTACAGGTGCTACTCGTAACTCGAGTCTTGTCGCTGTATCTTCGTGACTTCTTGAAACATTGAAACCCGAGGAAATAGAGGCTGTGGTGGCTCATGAGATGGCCCATATTCTCAATGGTGATATGGTAACCATGACACTGCTCCAGGGTGTTATCAACGCATTTGTTATATTTTTATCTCGAGCGATTGCTCAAATACTTTCTATGACGGGACGGGATAACTCTGAAGGTAGAAGTAATCTTACGTATTTTGTGACGACGATTGTGTTAGAAATTTTACTCGGAATACTCGGTTCCCTAATCGTTATGGCATATTCTCGGCATCGTGAATTTGCTGCAGATGCGGGAAGTGCTTCTTTTGTTGGAAAAAATAAAATGATCAACGCTCTTCGTGCTTTGCAAAAAATTCACCCTGAGAATATAGCTATCGCAGGTGATCCAAAAGTAGCAGCCATGAAAATTGATGGAAAATCATGAGGATTTTGACGACTTTTTGCAAGTCATCCACCACTTGAAGAGAGGATCGCACGATTGACAGAAGCAGGGTAAAATACGTCTTCAGGTTGCTTTCAATTTGTTTTTGCCTATAATTCGATTACTTTTTCTTATGTCATTTATTCTTATTTATCAGTTGATTTGGGTAGAGTTCCTTCTCTTCTTGGCCTGAATCAGCTATATCGTGTTTCATACTTTCCATGGAGCGTGGTCTAAATATTCTCATATAAAAGCATCTCAATTGTTTAGGAAAAAAGAACGGACAAAGAGTCTCCGCCGTCATACCATCGAACAAAAGAAGGTTGAAGTGCAGACACGAAGAGCAGATGTTTCACTCAATATACCAAAGAAGAAATTAAAAGCGATAGAAAAACAAGCTTTGGATGCTCTTTTTAAAAAAATTAAAGCTAAATTGGCTGTGCAGGAATACGAAGAAGCACGATTGGCCATCATTGAGTGACTCATTATTGATAGGAACAATATGGAGCTGAATGTCCTCCTGGCACAACTCTATGAAAAGGAACAAGACCTCGAGAAAGCAGAAATTCTCTTCCGTGATCTCCTTCTCCATCATGATCCAGTAAAGGCAGATGTTTATGTCTATCTCTGAAATAATCTCATACATCAAAACAAGAATAACCTTGCGTATGACATTTTTAAAAAATGACTCGAGAAAGAGCCGCGCAATGCAGAGCTTCTCCAAACACTTGCCGAACTCGGGTACGATCAACATGAATACGAAGAATCTCTGCTTTATTCTCGAAAGCTCTCTGAGGTACAACCAAAAAATATTCAGGCTTTTGAAATTCTCGGTCTTTCATATTTACAGGTTGGTTCAGATCAAAAAGCATATGACGCTTTCTTGTCTCTCCGAAAACTTGACCCCTATAATCAAGTTGTCCTTTCTTGGTTACCAAAAGTAGAAGACAAGCTCGGTATTCATCCTGACTCAAAACGTTTTGAGGATCAGAGAGGAAAAGATAAAAACATTCAAGCATAAATCTCTCCCCTTTGCCAATATACCACTCTCGATTTCTTGAAAAGAGTGTAGTTGTAAAAGTATTATTTTTCCAAATAAATCTATTTTTATACATATTCTTTACAATATATCAATTATTTCTATAATCACACTATGCAGTGAAAACTTCCACCTTCCGCCCTAGAATCAGAACGCAGCTTACTGGGTTCTCTTTTGATAGATAGGGAGAGTGTTATCAAAATATCTGACATTGTTACGAGAAATGATTTTTATGACGACAATCATGGCGTTATCTACGAAGCAATTCTTGAGCTCTATAAAAAGAATAAACCAATTGATCTTGTTACAGTCTCCGAGTCTTTATCTGGAAGAGGGGAGCTCGATTTGGTATGAGGAAACTCTTATCTTGCAGAGTTGACCATTGCAGTTCCAACGAGTTCGCATGTTTTTGAATATGCACAAATTGTAAAGTCAAAAGCAATTCTGCGACGACTCATTAACACAGGTACAGCCATTGCTTCTCTCGGATATGATGAGGTTGCTGATATCAACATGCTCCTTGAAAAGGCGGAACAATCACTCTTTCAAATAACACAAACATTTATCAAGAACCGTCTCACTCATATCCGAGAAGTGCTCGATATGCGCTATGAAGAATATGCAGAAATTCATGAGGATCCAAAAAAGATTGAAAATACTCGTGTAATGACGGGTTTCCGAAATCTCGACAATAAACTCCAATGACTTCGTGGTGGAGACCTGGTAATCCTAGCAGCTCGTCCATCCATGGGTAAAACAGCCATGGCTCTCAATATTGGTCAACATGTTGCTAAAAAACGTAATCTTGCTATCTTTTCCCTTGAAATGAGCAAGGAACAACTCACTGATCGTATGGTATGTGCGGCAATGGGTATTGATTCTTGGAAACTCCAAAAAGGAGAACTTTCAGACGATGATTTTGCTCGTATCGGTGATGCACTTTCTCAGCTCTCTACCTCACAGATTTATATCGATGATTCAGCGAGCATGACACTCCTAGAGATCAAATCTAAATGCCGGCGCCTCAAGATGGAATCAGGTCTCGATATGGTAGTAATCGATTATCTCCAACTCATTCAAGGGACGAACCCCAATAATCGTGTGCAAGAAATATCAGATATTTCTCGCGGGCTCAAATCTCTTGCTCGAGAACTGTCAGTACCAATCATTGCACTTTCTCAGCTCTCACGAAATGTAGAAAATCGCGCGAGCAAAGAGCCGATTCTTTCTGATCTCAGAGATTCTGGCTCTATCGAGCAAGACGCAGATATTGTCCTCATGATTTATCGAGAAGAATACTACAACAATGCTGAAATGAATGATAATGATATGAACAAAGGCAAGACCACTATTTTTATTCGTAAGAACCGAAATGGGCCTATCTGAAATGTCGATTTTGCCTTTGATGGAAAATTTATGAAATTTCGTGAGCTAGATATGAATCGTGTTGGGTTTTAAATTTGCATTTCTCCCCTTTTTATAGTATACTATTTTCGTTACCCATAACGATTTAACTTGTATAATAAGATAAAAACATTATCGTATTTCTTTATAAATAAAAAAATTATTAGTCCATCAAAGGTGGTCGTTTTTCTGATACTCTTTTCTGCTGGGATACTTCAGGCTGCGATGTATTATCCGTGAGAGACACTCGAGCCAGCATGTGCACCTACTGATGCAGACTGTGGCGTTTTGGTAGAATACATTACATTGAGTAGTTTGTCATCCGTCATTTCTCAGCTGAACTATGATACCAATACGGGCGTATTTTCTCTTGATCCAGGATACGAAATCCCGTTGACGGCGTCTGTTGAGAAATGAGTCTCAGCATTTGAGTGGGGAAATCATGCGTTAGCAGGTTATTTCTCTCTTCCATCTCATACATCAGGCTCTATACTGTTTTCCAATGGTACGACTCTCGCACAAGACAACTCCAATTTTTTCTGGGATAATACAAATAAGCGACTCGGTATTGGTACTTCCAGTCCTACTGAGACATTTTCTCTCGTAGGTGATATGACCATAACGGGCGATATCATTCCGAGCGTAAATGATGCATATGCTCTTGGCTCACCGACTCGTGTATGGAAAGATCTGTACGTAGGGCCAGGATCCATCTATGTGGATGGGCAGAGGGTGTTGCAAACCAATAATGATGAGAGTGTCGTGGTATCTGCTGATGATACTCAAAACTTGATCCTCAAAACGACTGGCGGAGGGAATATAGAACTCAATCCTGCAGCTGGAGGTGGGGGAATTCTCCTCAAAAGTAATGTGACTCTCACAGCATGAAAGACGCTCCGAACTTCTGATCTATCTCCTCTCTTATTTTCTGATGGCACACAATCGGGTAATATCAGAATATCAGGAAATACTCTTTCTTCTACGAATACAAATGGTACTATAGAGATTTCTCCTCAGGGTCTTGGAGGCACCTATATCACCAATGGTAATGTGGGTATTGGCACGACTACTGGTCTATCGAAATTGTCCATTAATGGGGGGCTCCATGTCGGAGGTGATAGCGATGTGTGAGACAATAATATTGTTGCAGATGGCACCATCTTTGGTTCAAATCTTTCTGGTACTAATACTGGTGACGAAACATCTGCTTCTCTAAAAATCAAGTTGGGTGCTTCTACCACGAGTACGGATGGTTATCTGACTGCTACAGATTGGAATATTTTTAATACCAAGCAAACGGCTGGCAATTATCTGACATCGTTGTCTGGACTCAATATTTCTACTCTAACGAATGATAGTGGCTATATTACTGGTTTGAACTGGAATCAGATAGGTGGTAGTCAAAGTAATATCAATAATAGTGGGTTTAATAATGACGCAGGATATATTACGAGTGCGGATTTATCCCCTTATGCTCTTAATTCTAGTTTGTGATCGGCGGCATCACAAAACATAGGAGCTTTTGCCACAGCGGCACAAGGCACACTTGCAGCAAGTGCATTGCAGAATTTGAGTAGCCTTTCTACTTCAAATTTAGCTGAGGGGTCTAATCTTTATCATACAAATGCAAGATCAGACGCTCGAATCGAATTACAAAAAGGAGTTGCAAATGGTTTAACTCCTCTCGGTGCTGATAGTAAAATTCCGAGTTCTTATTTGCCCGCGTTGGCGATTACTGATACTTTCGTAGTGGGATCACAAGCGGCAATGCTCGCTCTTACAAGTGCTGAAAATGGAGACGTTGCAGTTCGTACGGATCTGAATAAATCATTTATTTTAGTTACTACTCCCTCTTCAACTCTAGCGAATTGGCAAGAGCTTTTGACTCCTACAGATACTGTATTATCTGTAAATGGATTTACTGGAGCGGTTACGCTCACTACTTCAGACGTTGCCGAGGGTACAAATTTATATTTCACAGACGGAAGAGCGGTTTCAGCTTTATCTGGACAAAGTAATACACTTTTTACAAATGGTGCTGGATATATTACTTGATACACAGAAACAGACACACTCGCAAATGTAACAGGACGAGGTGCTACAACAAACACTCAAGTATCTTTACTTGGTGGAATACTTGCAAGTTTAGGTACAGTTTCACTTCCGTCATACTCATTCACTGGAGATACAAACACGGGTATGTGGTCACCAACAGCAGATACACTTGCGTGGAGTACAGGGGGAGTTGAGGGAATGAGAATAAACTCAATAGGACTCGTAACTGCTAGTGGAGGCGGTAGGTTTGATGGAGGGTTCGGAGTTGGCACTAACCCAAACTCCTCTTGGAATTTAGATGCAGTGGGGGCTAGTCGTGCAGGGTTTAGATTTACTTCAGGAACAAGGTCGATATACGCAATATCTTTTGCTTCAGATACAAATTATTTGTTCTCAACTGGGGCACAATTTCGGCTAGGAACTTCTGATGCTCAAACATTTGAGATTTATACAAACAATACCTCTAAATTATCTGTAAATTCAAGTGGTAATTTAAACGTCGCCTCAGGTACTTTTTTCGTAGATGCTGTGAATGGAAGGGTTGGGATTGGAACTGCAACACCAGCCGCACGACTCCACGCAAACACAGGTGCAACAGGCACTATAGGACAAATCATTCAAGGCTTTGCAGGGCAAACAGCAAATCTCGCAGAGTTTAATTTTGATGCCACTACCTTTGCACAGTTTAATAGTCGTGGAAGTTTGTATATTAGAAATGAAGATGCTGCCTCCCCAGTTTTACTTACACTTGATGGTGCGTTTGGAACTATGCAATTTTATGGGACATCAGTAGACATTCCAAACATAAACTTATTCAGCTCTCAAATTCTTTATGTTGGTCGTGGAGGTGGAGGACTTGGTGTCGGTGGATATTTAGGAGGGATAGCTTCAAAATTTGCAGTTAATGGTAATGCAGTTATTGGAAATAATTACACATTGTTAGCTGCCCCAACCAATGGATTGCTTGTGCAGGGCAATACGGGGTTCGGTACAGGTGCAACTGTATCAGCAAGAGTGCATATAATCTCTACAACAGAACAATTCCGTTCAGGTTACGATGCTTCAAACTATTGGAATGCTACAACAGGAGCAACAGGACTTACCACCTTTGATGCGGTGGGAAGTGGGGCAAAGTTTGTGTTTTCAGATCAGACTCAGTTTTCATCTGTTGGGTCATGAGCGTATGCATTTGATCTGAATCTTACAGCAGATGGCACTCTCACTACTTCTGCCTCAGATCAACGTCTCAAAAATAATATACAATCTCTCAACTCAATTGATACATTACAAAAAATCATGCAATTGAATCCTCGATCGTTTCAATGGAACTCAAATTCTGCCCATGATATCGGTCTTGTAGCACAAGAGGTAGAAATAATTTTTCCAGAACTTGTCTTCACTAATACGACTGATGGGTATAAGGGGATCAATTATTCCAGATTGCCAACACTGCTTATCAGTGCCTTACAGGAACAACAGGGCGAAATCAATACACTGAAATCCAGCGTGACTGGCGTATCTACTGATACACTGAATGCCTGAGTTTTATCGGGTGGATTGGAGGTGATGGGGCACGTCATTCTGGGGAGAGATACTGTCGGTGAGGCAGTGATAGTATCTGGAATGACCGAAGTTTCTGTAGTATTTGATCAGACATATAGCTATCAACCCGTGATAACTATTTCAAAAAATACGCAAGGTGCTCTGGCAGACTACTATATTGATGAGGTGACAAGAAATGGGTTTAAAATAAAAATCAATACACCGCAAAATAAAAATTTTGTTTTCAGTTGGCATGCTTTTGGTGCCAAAAATGCGTTTAATTCTTCTCCTGATTTGATACCAGAACTACCTACATGTGAACTTCCACAGATTCTCGTCAACAATGTTTGTGATGATCCGACTCCGACAGAAGTACTCATAGAAGTCGTACCGACTGTACCAGAAGTACCTACATGTGAACTTCCACAGATTCTCGTCAACAATGTTTGTGATGATCCGACTCCGACAGAAGTACTCATAGAAGTCGTACCGACTGTACCAGAAGTACCTACATGTGAACTTTCACAGATTCTCGTCAACAATGTTTGTGAGACTCCTGTTCCAATCGTGATTCCACCTGTTGAGTCTGGGTGAGAAACTGCCAATGTTCCTGCTTCTTAAAATGTTTGACAGGGGTTTATTCATTCATACAATACGATTATTCTTTCGCCACGGCGAATCTATGATTTTTATCTTTTAATCAGAAAATATGTTTAAAAAAACTGTTTCAAATACAAAACTCGCCCCCAGATCAGATGGCGTAACTGGTAACACACTGAGAGAAAGCGTCAAAAAAATGTTGCTCCCATTATTGGTCTTAATTGCTATAGGCGGAGTCGCTACTTCTCTGTATTTTTCTCGACAGTATACGCTCCTCAAAAATAATCCTGACACGGTAGCCCAAAAAGAAATAGAACGTATTATTGCTTCACTCGGGAAGATGATAGAATTACCGAGTGGTGAAGTACCAACAATGGCGACTATTATTGATAAAGAAAAACTCAAAGATCAGTTATTTTTTCGTAAAACAGAGAACGGAGATGTTGTACTAGCATATAATCAAGCACTGCAAGCTATCTTGTATCGTCCTTCTGTCAACAAAATTATCGCCGTTGCTCCTATTTTCCTGACACCCGAAGAGCAATCCAAGCGTGATAAAGATCTCGCAGCGATTCCAGTACCACTCAAAGTAGCGTATTATAATGGGACTGAAACAGTCGGTTTTTCTGGACAGATGGAGCAAAAAGTTATCTCTCAATATCCTACTTATCAGACAGGAGTGGTGGTTAATGCAACCAAGAAAGACTACCCTGAAACACTGGTTATAGATGTAACAGGAGCGTATGCACAAGAGACCAGTGATATCGCAGTCTTATTAGGTGGTAAAGTGAGCTCACTGCCAAAGGGGGAAGCTCGGCCTGAAGCAGATATTCTGGTAATTGCGGGTAAATAATTTTTATGAAACGCTCTCGCGTAATTTTATTTACGTGCATATTGCTGTGTTTTTTCGTACCTTCTCTTTTTGCGGGATCTATCTCTGAGATACATAAGTATGCATGGAGTGATAATGTGGGATATATAAACTTTTCAAATGTTATTGTTGACAGTGATAGATTATCAGGATTTGCTTGGTCAAAAAATAGTGGTTGGATCAATCTTGATCCTGCTCAGAGTGGTGTAGCGAATGATGGATCAGGAAATCTCTCTGGATATGCATGGGGAGAACATTTATGATGGATTGACTTTGGTGAAGTAACAATAGATATGTCTACTGGCAAATTCTCTGGTATAGCTGCCGGTACTCTGATCGGTATTCTTACGTTTGATTGTCCAGAGTATTGTGATGTACGCACAGATTGGCGACCAGTATCATTACAAGGGGGAAGTGGTGGCAGTGGTGGCTCTTCATCTTTAGTATCATCCTCTCCTCCTATAAAAATAGGAGAAACAACTCCTAAATGATTTATCAGTGACTTCATTGTTTTTATTCAGAAAACATTTTTTCAAGGGAAACGTATGAAATCTGTCACTCGGATTGAGACTGTTCTCCTTGCATTAAAATTTCAAAACATACCAATCTATAAAAATTATTCGTGTATGGGTTTTTATAGTGATACCATTGGCACTATGATTCCATGGTATACATGTCAAGTAGCAGAAAAAGCTAGAATGGCTCATTTGATTTCCTCTACAAATATACAATTCAAACCCTTAAATTCTGTGAGCCGTATAGAAGCATACTCTATCATGATGAAAAGTATTTGTGTCCATCCTTTAACTACTGTTCCAAATTGGAAGCAAGAAGTCACAAAGAAGGCAATAGAGCTTTGATTTACAGTCAGAACTCTTGAATCTTTTGAGCCCGAGAGAAACTTGATTATATCAGAAATACAAACTTTAGTCCAAGTTTTTAGTGTATATGATCAGAAAAATAGTAAGTGTAATCAAAAGAAAGACTAGGTAATAGCATTTTATTACACAAAAATTTAGTCAATCAGCCCCAGACTTTTGGCTCCTGCAAGATACTGCTTTATATTTATGCAGGCATTATCTCCGAGCTTTTCGTCAGCTTCATGAGCCTTGGCGATGAGCGAGAGTACCTCTTCCATTGTATTGACCTGGATAGTGAGTTCTGCCTCATCAGAGTTTATAAAACCATTCGCTAAAACAGAATCTTGCATGAATTTTTTGAGTCATTTGTACTCTTCACCCCAAAGAATGATCGGAGCTCGGCAAATGTGACCAACTTGCATCAATTGCCAAGTATAAAAAAGTTCTAACAGTGTTCAGATACCACCAGGTGTTATTACAAAAATATCAGAGAGAACCATAAAAGTATCGAGTCTGGCTGAAAATGTCGGAACAGTTTGAGCAATATCGAGATATTGGTTTGGTGCTTGTTCAAACGGTAACTGAATATTGATACCTACAGTATGCGTTTTATTTTTGCATTTTTCACATGCCATATGGTGTCATTTTGAAGCCGCTTCCATGGATCCTGGGCCACCTCCAGTCACGATATCATATCCATTTATAGCGAGATTTTTTGCAAAATCAGAAATTGATTGATACAGTGAATCTTCCGGTTTGATTCGTGCCGATCAAAAAATTGCTACTCGAAAGTGATCATTATTTGTAATATTTTTGAGATTTTCTCGATGGAGGATATCGTCAGGTGAGAGTGGAATGTGGTTCATAGGTGGTGTGCTATTTATGCTCAATTTTTTAACTCAAGGTTATTCTGCTTCTTTCCTTTCTATTCTTTCGAGTTCTTTGTTGAGGAAGAAATTGAGAACGGTACGAATAATCACAATACCTCCAAGTATTCCAATTTTTTCGAGCGTTGGTGCAAAAACTGTTTCAAGTATATCTGCAGCGACTAAAAATTCTAAACCAAGAAGAAGGTAGGTACCGAGTTTGTAACGAACAGAATCGATATCTAATGTATGCGTGTGTTTCCCAAACTCTACCGTAAGATAGGTTTTGAGAGATTTTATTACCCCGATAAGAATAATAGTAACACCCAGACTTCATACCATAAGCCCGCATATTTCTAACGCCTGTGTAATGAATAATTCAGTGCTCATAAAATATATATGTATTATTATTGTACAGTTTTTTCGAGAGACGCTTGATTTGCTTCGAGCAATTTTGCTGCTTTTCTGGCTTCGAGAATCGCTCTCCTCTTAGTAGCTATGGATTCGGGGATATTGCTGGGGGTTGCATTTGTTATAGCACTGCTTGTGAGTCATGGTATGACTTTTTTCTGTTCAGGAGGAGATGATTGTGTTATTCCTACTTCCCCAGAGACGGAGATATTTGTTCCAATATTTGTATTTATAATACTTATAGCTCGATCGATAGTATTTGTAGCAAGCGCAGTGATAAAAAGTCACCCCAATACTGCTATGCTCCATACAGCCACTTTTGTTATTCGAACGCAGCCATCAATAACTATTTGAAGGCCTTTCAGAACGTTATTTCTATCATTTTTTAGTGGATTATTTTTCACTCAAAGAGGGGATAAAACTTCTTTGTTTTCATGTATATTTCATATTGATACACCTCCTTCACTTTCGTAAGAATTGGTTTTATAGGTACTAAATATACCAGATATATCAGTATCGGAAGTGTTGTTTTGTTCTTCGTGCATAGGTGGTAATAGTGTACTTTATTTTTTTCTTCAATGCAACTATTTTCTACCTTTTTGTATAAAAGATTTGCAAAAATCATACTATTTCTTATTATAGAGTCGTCGAAGACAGTAGGCATATATTCTTTCTTGAGGATATTACAAGACCTACCGAGGCAAAAACTCTTAGCATTCCACTAATAGAATACGCCTTTTCCGGTGTATTTTTTGTTTTTTCGACAATTTTATTTCTTTATCCTTTTTTGTTATGACTGTGTCAAAGGCAAAAAAGTCTGAAACACTTGCGGAGCTAAAAGCTGATCTCGCTCGTGCTACATCGTTTTCTCTGATTCAGAGCAATCGTATCACTGTAGCCGAAGTCAGTAAAATCCGACGTGAACTTCTCTCAGTACAAGGTAAAATGACTGTCGCTAAAAAGACACTCATTCAGCTCGCTGTCAAAGAAGTCAAAGGTGTTGATATCCCAGAGGAGATGCTTCCCGGTCAAGTAGCTATTGTTATGGCATTTGCTGACCCTATTGCAGTTCTCTGATTGGTCAATACTCACGCGAAGTCGTATGAAAGTGCGGACAAGCTCGTCTTTACGGGTTCGTACTTGGAAAATACACTTCAAGATGCTCAGACTACACAAAAGCTCGCATCTCTTCCGACAAAGGAAGTATTGCTTGCAAAATTCATGGGTTCTCTCTTATCACCCGTGAGCTCTCTCACTCGATTTTTCGATGTCGCGAAGCAAAAACTCCAAGAGACAAACAAGTCTACAGTTGGCGATCTCGCTCCTGTAGCATAAATCGAATTTCTCTTTTTATCTTTATTTTTTACTGTTTTAATATATGTCAGATCACGCACAAAAAGTACTCGACCTCGTCGAGAAACTCACAATTGTCGAACTCGCTGAGCTCGTCGAAGCTATGGAAGAGAAATTTGGTGTTTCAGCTGCTGCTCCAGTAGCTGCTGCAGGCGGAGCTGCTGCTCCAGCTGAAGATGAAGGTGGTACCGTAACTGTTGTTCTCAAGGACTGTGGTGCTAATAAAATTGGTGTCATCAAACTCGTACGAGAAATCACTGGTCTCGGT
>Ga0163150_10001274_pt1 | contig 43574 bp, 36 predicted proteins | sample OliLakLV19P2IB_FD_148628 | JGI IMG/M metagenome (GOLD analysis project Ga0163150, IMG submission 148628) | Freshwater microbial mat bacterial communities from Lake Vanda, McMurdo Dry Valleys, Antarctica - Oligotrophic Lake LV.19.P2.IB | ecosystem: Environmental > Aquatic > Freshwater > Lake >... | reverse complement strand
TGCACCAAGCCGGCCGGCGTCCGCGTGGATCGCGTGATCGCCTCCAGCTCCGCCCGCACCGGGGCGGCGAGGACCAGCGGGATGGAAGTAGGCATGGTCCACACTACCGCCCAGCTGGTACTAGCGCCACTGCAGAGACGGCCCACTAGCACACCGCCGATGCTCATCACCCCTCGCACACGCGTCGTCATCCGCTGTGCAGAGCTTCCCTAGCAGGGTCTGCCTGGAGCAGAAAACAATGGGCCGCAGAGTCGTCTGCTCTGCGGCCTTCGACGTGCGTCCACTGTGGTCGCGCTACTGGTCGATGATCCGGGTGCCGGGGGGAACGTCAAACCGGAAGGTCTCGGACCCGACCCGCCGGTTGGTCTCGACGCCGGTCAGGGTCAGGGTCCGCACCTGGCCACCCCGTTCGCGGATCTCCAGCCGGCGCGGCAGATGATCGTACTGGTCCATCCAGACGACCGCGTCGGTAAACGGAAGGGACTGGTCGATCGGCGTCAGTCCGATCACATCGACGCCGCGACCGCCAATGGCATCGGTGCGGACATACCGGCTGCTGTAGCGCTCGGTGGCCCGGGTGAGGATCCAAGCCAGCACGTTAGGACCATAGGCCGGATCGCTGGGCAGCTTCATGCGCAATACCTGGCCGGGGGTGGTGCTCGGCGTATACACCCACAGCCGCTCGCCGTCCATCACGATGGCCTCACCGGCTGGATCGGTGAAGCGCATGGCCAGCTTCGATTCTCCGGCCTGGGTGAGCCGGCCCTGGCTCCGGAAGTCGCCGATCATCGGGTCGCTGATCAGCTGCCGGAAATCGGCCCGAAAGGAGGTGAGCGCCTGGTAGGCGCGCGAGGCCTGCTCCACGATGGGGCGCGGATCGGGGTCCTGCGCCGCAAGTCGGGCGGTCGGTGCCGAAGCGGGCAGCACTCCCAGGCACAGTGCCGTCACCAGCGCTCCTCCGAGGAGCCGCAGGCCAGGTCTCGTACTCGAGGACCGTCGGACCATCGGACCATCGGACCGTCTGAAACGGGGTGCGCTCACGCCTGCACCCCCACGGCGCCGGCGATCCGCCGTCCGATGGCGTCGGCGATCAGGCGGATCTCCTGCATCAGCCGGGCGAACTGTTCCGGGTACAGACTCTGGGCGCCGTCGGAGAGGGCCAGGTCGGGGTTCGGGTGCACCTCGACCAGGAGACCATCGGCCCCGGCGGCGACCGCGGCTCGGGCCATCGGGATGACCATGTCCCGGTGGCCGGTCCCGTGGCTGGGATCAGCGACGATGGGAAGGTGACTCAGCGCCTTGACCACCGGGATGGCGGAGAGGTCAAAGAGATTACGGGTGGCTGAATCGAAACCCCGCACCCCCCGTTCGCAGAGAATCACGTGGGGGTTGCCTTCGGCGAGGATGTATTCGGCTGAGAGCAGCAGTTCCTGAATGGTGGCGGAGAGCCCACGCTTGAGCAGCACCGGCTTGCCCAGCCGGCCCACCCGCTTCAGGAGGGAATAGTTCTGCATGTTCCGGGCGCCGACCTGGATGATGTCCGCGACCTCCGCCACCTGTTCCGCGCCTTCACTATCCATGGCTTCAGTGACAATGCGGAGGCCGGTCTCCGCCCGGGCCCGGGCCAGCAGGGAAAGCCCTTCCCGCCCCAGCCCCTGGAAGGAGTAGGGGGAGGAACGCGGCTTGAACGCACCGGCGCGGAGGATCGTCGCTCCCGCCTCGCGAACGGCGAGCGCCGCGGCCATGATCTGCCGCTCGCTTTCGACCGAACAGGGGCCGGCCATCACCACCACCGATTCGTCCCCGATGGTGAGGCCGCCCTCCAGGCGGATCACGGTCGGCTCGGCGCGCCACTCCCGGGAGACCTGCTTGTACGGTTTGGTGACGTGGATGACTTCCTGCACTCCCGGCAGGGCCTCGAGCCGGGAGCCGTCCACCCGGCCGTCGTTGCCGACCAGCCCGACCGTGGTCCGCTGCCGCCCCGGCATCGGCCGGGACTGATAGCCCATCTCGGTGATGGTCGCACAGACGCGCTGAATCTGCTCGTCGGTGGCGCTCTGGTGCATGACGATAAGCATGGTGCCTCGGTGGACTCTCCGGCTGTTTCCAGCCTAGACCCGTTCCAGTTCCCCCAGCCGCACCCCGACGATGGTCGAGACGCCCGGCTCCTGCATGGTCACGCCGTAGACCGCGTCGGCGGCCTGCATGGTGCGCGGATTGTGGGTGATGACGATGAACTGGGTGGACAGCTTGAATTCTTCGAGCAGCCGGATGAACCGGCCCACGTTGGCGTCGTCGAGCGGGGCATCCACCTCATCCATGAGGCAGAAGGGGCTCGGCTTGGTGAGGTAGATACTGAAGAGCAGCGACACCGCGACCAGGTAGCGCTCTCCGGTGGACAGCAGGTGAATGCGCTGCACCCGCTTCCCCCTGGGCGCGGCCGAGATATCGATCTCGCTGTCCAGCGGATCGTCGGGGTTGCTCAGGCGAAGATCACACTCACCGCCGCCGAACAGGGTCTGGAAGACGTGCAGGAAGTTGCCCCGGATAGCGTTGAAGGTGTCCAGGAACATGGTCCGGGCGGTGCCGTCGATTTCCCGGATGGCCTGCTGCAGCGACCCGCGCGCGGCCACCAGGTCGTCCCGCTGGGTGGTCAGGAAGTCGAGCCGCTTGGCCTCCTCGGCGTGCTCTTCCACCGCCAGCGCGTTCACCGGGCCGATCGCCTCCAAACCCTCGCTGATCCGGCGCGATTCGCTCTCCAGGGTCTCGAGATCGAGATCGAGCATCGGCGCTTCGGCGAGCAGGGTGTCGAGCGGCTTCCGCCAATCGCCCTCGACCCGCTCCACAATGCTTCGGCGGCGGCCGGCGGCCTCGGTCATCTCGATTTCCAGCCGGTGGTATTCGGCGGTGAGCTGTTCCTGCCGCTCCCGGGCCGCGTGCAGGGCGTGGTCCGCGTCCGCGAGGGACTGCCCCGCCAGGATGGCGTTCTGATCCGCCGTGGCGCCGGCCGCTTCGAGTTCCTCCATGGCCACGCGCCGCTCGGCGTGGGCCTCAATCCATAGCGCCTGTTGCGCGGCGAGGTCGTGCGTGCCGGACTCGATCTGGTCCAGTTCTCCCGCCAGCAGCCCTGCGGCCTGGTGGGCCTCACCGCCGAGGCGAGTGGCGCGTTCCAGTGTGGCCTGGGCGGTCTCGAGCCGGGCCAGCAGCTGGGCTTCCTGGACCTGCCAGTGCACCCGGGCGTCGCGGGCGCTTTCCTGCTGCGTCTCGAGATCGGCCAGCAGGGCGCGACCCTGACCCAGGTTTTCGTCGAGCCGAGCGCGGGCGAGGTCGCCCTCGGTCAGGCTGGCGTCGATCTCCTGCAGCCGCCGCTCGGCGCGCTCGATGCGCTCGGTGAGCGAGGTGAGTTGAGTGTCAGCATCGGCCAGCTCGCGGGTCACGTTGAGCGCCATGCGGATGGCATCCTCTCGCTGGGCGATGGCCACTCGTTCGGCCTCCCGGGCCTGGTCCGCGGCCTGTGACGCGGCCTCGAGCGCGACCTCCGATTCGGCCAGCCGGACCACCGTCGCCCCGAGCGCCAGGTCGGCGCGGTGCAGGGCTGCCTGGCCGTCACCGACTTCGGTCGAGAGGCTCTCCAGCTCGGCGCGCCGTCGGAGCGGGCCGGAGGGGCTGGGGGCGCCGGCCAGCAGGATGGCCCCATTGGGGCGCTTGAGCGCCCTTCCGGAGGGGTCGAGGATCTGCAGGCCGGTCAGGAGCGCCTTGACCCACGGCTGGGCCGGGCCCTGGGCGTAGAGGCGATCACCGAGCGGGCCGTCATCCACCGGGCCGATGGGCCCCTGGTCGGCGGGCAGGAGCATGATGGCGCCGGGCTGCTCCGCCGCATGCCAGGCCTGAATGGCCGGGAGGGCCGAGTGGTCCCTGACCAGGACGGCATGCACCCACTCACCGAGGAGCCGTTCGGCGACCTCGGCATCGTCACGGCCGGTGCGGATGAAATCGCTGAGCGGGCCGAGGATGGCGCTGCCGAAGCGCTCGCGGGCGGCGAGCAGGGCGGCGGCGCCCGGTGCCAACCCGACCCGATCCCGTTCCAGCTCCTCCAGCGCCTGGCGCCTGGCGGTGAGCTGGGCCAGGCTCTCCTCCGCAGCGCGCCGATCGGCCCGCTCCAGCGCTTCCCGCCGGCGCAGTTCAGCGATCAAGTGCCGGGCCCGCTCGGCGTCGGCCGCCGTCCGCCGGGCGTCCTGGCCACGTCGTTCGCCGACCGCCACCGCCTCAATCCGCTTCTGCTCGGTGATCTCCTGTTCCGCCTGGGCCGCCTCCCGCCGTCCGGCGGCGGTCCCGGCCTGCTCCCGCAGGGACGCCAGGTCGCTTTCGAGGGAATGCCGCTCTCCCTCCAGGGCCCGGAGGGTCTGCACCCGGGTCTGGATCTCTTCTTCGAGCTGGCGCACGATCTGCCGCTGCTCGCCCAGACGGAGCCGCACCTCCTGCTCGGCCGAGCTGCGGGTCTTGAGCTCGGCCTGGATCCGCTCCCGTTCCACCGCCGCGGCGGCGTTTTCGGCTTCGGCGGCTTGCTGGTCGCGCACCGCCTGCTGGTGGCGGCCCTCCATCTGTTCGCGCTCCTCGCCCGCGCGGAGCTTGCGGGCGGCGGCGTTGGCCAGCCGTTCGGCCGCGAGGGCCAGGTCGCCGTCGAGCTTGCCGAGGTCCACCCGGACATCACCCAGGTGCCGCGCCGTCTCGGTCCGTTGCGACTCGGCCAGCGCCCGGGCCCGGGCGACCTCGTCCCGGCGCGTTTCGATGCTGCCCACGGCGTCGCGGGCCGCCGGGAGCTCGAGCTCCAGCTCGCGGTGCCGGCGCTCGGAGTTGACCATGGTCTCGCCCAGATCTCCCAGGACCCGCTTGGCGAGCGTCAGCTGTACCGCGAACTTCTCCTCCATCAGGCGGGCATGGCGCTCGGCCTTGCCTTTCTGGCGCGCCAGACTCCGGAGCTGGCTCTGCACCTCGGCGACCAGGTCCTCGACCCGCTGCAGGTCGGTGGCGGTCTCCTCGAGCCGCCGCTCGGTGGTCTGGCGACGATCCCGATAGAGCCCGATGCCCGCCGCCTCCTCGAACAGCGCGCGCCGATCTTCGGCGCGATCGGAGAGCAGCCACTCGATCATCTTGGCCTCGATGACCACGCCCGCGTCGGTGCCCAGTCCGGTGCCTCGCAGCAGGTCCTGGATATCCCGAAGGCGGACGACCGTCCCGTTGAGCAGGTAGTCGGACTGGCCGCTGCGGGAGAGCCGCCGGGTGATCTGCACCTCGCGATACGCGATCGGCAGATCGCCGTCGGTGTTGTCCAGGAAGAGCGAGACCTGGGTCAGGTTCACCGGCCGTCGGGCCGTCGACCCCTGAAAGATCACGTCTTCCATCTTGCCGCCACGGAGAGTGCGGGCGGACTGCTCGCCCAGCACCCAGCGGACGGCGTCGGAGACATTGGACTTGCCGCAGCCGTTGGGCCCCACGATGGCGGTCACCCCCTCCTGGAAGGAGAGGGTCATCGTATCGGCAAACGACTTGAATCCGGACAGTTCGAGTCTCGTGAGCTTCATGCGATGCGGTCCTGTGTCAGCGCTCGGGTTGATAGACGAAAAACGGACGACCCAGCTTGCGGCCGGTTGATTCCGCGACTTCCCGGGACGGGTAGGGGCCCAGGACCACGCGGTAGCCATCTTCTACGGCCCGGGGATCGAGGACGGATGCCGGCAGCCCCTGCTGCGCCAGCTGCCGGGCCAACTCGGCGGCCCAGTCCTGGTTCTGGGAACTGGAGACCTGAAGGTAGACGTTGTTGGGGAGCGCCGCCGATGCGGCTTCGGCGGACGCGGCCGGGTCGGGCACGGGGGCCTGTGCCAGCGAGCTGGCCGTGCCGGTCTCGGGGGTCCAGGCCAGGGGCAGCCAGAGATCGGCCGCTCCGCCGCGGACCCGTCCGCGCTCCGGAAAATCGCCGACACTCAGGTCCCAGCCCACGATGTCGCGTCCCGTCCGAACCAGCAGCAGCTGCTGGTTGGTGATGGTCGGGAGGTCGGTGCTCCATTCCGCTGCAAAGCTGCCGACGTACTTGTTGGTGGCCATGTCCACCAGCCAAAGCGAGTCGGCGGCGGACGGGTTGACCATGAGCCACCGGCCATAGGGATCGCTGCGCAGTGCGCCGGCGCCGCCTGGCAGGTTGATCTCGGCGACGCGCTCGCGGGTGAAGCGATTGTACACCAGCACCGGCCCCTCGCGTCGGGCGACGTAGAAGCGGTGCCCGGAGGGCGAAAACAGGACTGCGCGGGCGTGCCCGGTGACCGGGATGGACGTGGTCGCGGTGGAGTCATCGGGGTCGATCAGGAGCACCGCGGTGTCGGCGGCGATGGCCAGCAGGTCCCCCCAGAAGGTCGCGGCGACCCCGCCCGTGGGGTACAGCGCCCGCACCGGTTGATCCTCGGGCGTCAGCACCGTGAGGGCGTTGGCGGCGCCGGCCGAAATCGTGAGCAGGGCCGAGTTCCTGCCGCCGACCATTTCGCGTGGACGGCTGGGGAGGCGATGGCTGAACCGGACCGGGTTGCGACGGACGAACTGGGTCACCCGGAGGCTGTCGTCCACGGTGTAGACCGTGCCGTCGGGGCCCATGGTGATGTCCCGGACTCCGGTGGCGAGCGTGGGCCGAGGCCGGGCCGACAGCAGATCCAGCGCGACCAGTTCGTTCTTGTTCCCCAGGACATAGACGAGGCCCAGGTCCAGATCGGCGCCAACGGCCCGCCGCAGCGGCGGCAGCGAGGCGTCTGCTTTCCAGCCCCAGGCCTCCAGCGACGGCGGCCGATAGAGCTCCGCCGCTCCGCCGGCGGCGGGCAGGCGGAGCAGGCTCGACGGCGGCGTGGTGGAGGCGGCGGAAAGCCCGCGGGCGGGTGGTCCAGCACCGGATCGACAGGCGACGGTCACGGTCGCGACCAGTACCGCAAGGAGCGAGGGGAGGCGCACGCCCTAAGATAGCGGAGGGGGAGGCGTTCGCGGGAGCGGGTCGGGGGGACCCGCGAGCGCGCTCATCCCGCCGAGGCGGGGACAGGTAGCTCGCGGCTCCTGGGGTGCTGCGGGCCGCCCGGCTCCGGGCTAGAACACCGGCCCGAGGCTCAGGGTCCAATAACCGCCCACGCCCTTCCGTCCCTGGGGAATCGAGTAGTCGAGGCGCAGGATCACGAAGTTGAACAGGTTCATCCGTGCCGAGACGCCGAGGGTCTGCATGGGCGCGCGTACGCGGATGGGGTCGTCTCCGGGTTCCCGCTTCCACTTGAGCTTGTCGCCTTCGTTCCAGGCCATCCCGATATCGTAGAACAGCGCGCCCTCGATGGGAGGGAAGCCGTTGGGCACGAACTTCATTTCCGGGGTCAGCAGCGGAAAGCGGATCTCGGCGCTCCCGACGGCCAGTTGGGTCCCGACCAGCCGGTCGAGCTCGAAGCAGCCGGTGGTGGTGCCGGGATCACTGAACTGGCACTCGTTCCGGTAGTAGCTGCCGGAAGTGTTGCCCCGCAGGAGATCGGTATTGCCAAGGAAGACGCGGAAGCGCTCGGCATCCCGCCCGATACGTCCGAAGTACAGGCCGCGGGTCGCGAAGACCAGCGGGCCCACGATCTTGTCGTAGCGCCGGTAGTCCGCGAGGCCTTCGAAGTAGCGCCAGCCCCCGATGGTCTGCGACACCTGCAGCCGGTAGCGCCGGCCGTAGAAGGGCCCGACGTATCCGGGCAGGGAGTTGTCGAACGCGTACGCCACGGAAGGTTCGACGTAGCTGGCGCCGGGGAGGCTCCGTTCCCGGGAAACCGGTTCGCTATTCGGGTTGCCGGCCTGGTCGAAGGTTTCGGTGATCGTCTGCAGGCGGTCGCTGATGGCGGCCGCCGTCAGGCCAAACTCCAGCCGCTTGAACCGGCTCAGGGGGTACAAGGCCTGGCCCTGCGCCGAGCGGGCGACGAGGCGGCGCAGGTTGGTGATTCTCACACGGTTGACCGGGTCGAATTGGGTCGGCTCGAGGAAGTAATACGGTTCCTGCCCCACGCTCACGGCCCAGTTGATCCGGTTGGACAGGTTGACGTAGGTCGCGTTGACGAGGGCCTCGCTGACCCGGCCGTTGATGTACGCGGCAAACAGCAGGTTGTGATTGCCCAGCATGTCGGACAGGGCGATGGCGCTGCCGCCGAAGAATCCCTGCCCGAAGTTGTCGCGCACGTACCCGATCGACGGTCGGGCCACAAAATCCGGCCGGAACCGTACCCGGTACTTCTTGGTGGTGAATTCGGCGGTATCCGGCAGGGTGGCCCCGCTGGAGTCCATCAGCGCGCTGATCGACACCGGCCGGTCGGCCAGGTTGGCGAGAGGCGGGGCGGAGTCCGCCTGCCGGAAGCCCTCCGGCGAGACATAGATGGATCCGGTGGACTCCAGCGGTGGCGCCGGCGGGGCCGCGCTGTCCGGCGGGGCGGGATGGGCCGTCACCGGGCCGAGGGTGGAGTCGCGTGGCGCGGCGGGACGGGTGGTGTCGCCCGGAGCCGGGTACGCGAATCGCGGGCCGAAGGCCGAGTCCCGCGGCGTGCGCGGGGTCACCGTATCGCGAGCCCCGGGATAGGCCAGTTGCGGCCCCAGAGTGGAGTCGCGCGGGGCACTCGGCGCGGCACGCCACGGCTCCCGCTTGAGCAGCCGGGGCTCGTCCAGGCTGTAGACATCGAACCGATCCCGGCTGTAGTAGACGAAGGCCAGCCGGTCCGCCTCGCGGGCCCAGGAGAGCACGGGCGAGAGGGCCGTGATGCCCTGGACGCCGGTGAAGAGGTCGGTGATCTGATAGGATTGCCGGTCGTGGAGGTCGTACAGGTAGATGTTGCTGACCCCGTCGCGGTCGGACACGTAGGCGATGTCCTGGCCGTCGGGCGACCACTGGGGGCTCACGTTCTTGCCTTCACCCGCGCCGGTCAGCACTTCGATGCGTCCGCTGGCAAGATCGAAGAGCGCCAGCTGAAGCGGGCCGATCTCCAGCCGCGCAAAGTGGGTGGCCGGTCCGCGATCGGTGCTGAAGGCGATCGTGGTGCCGTCGGGAGACCAGACCGGATGCAGGTCTGCATAGCGATCCCTGGTGAGCCGGCGCAGGCCGTGCCCGTCGGTGCCGATGACGAACAGGTCGGACAGCCCGCCATCATACCCCGTAAAGACCAGCTGGCGCCCGTCGGGGCTCCACGCCGGGGTGGTCACGCCGTTGAGCTTCACCTTGATGCGCCGGACGACGCGGTTGCGCTTGACGTCGAGGATGACGATGTCGTCGCGCGGGCCCCGCTTGGCCGCGAAGGCCAGCAGCTTGCCATCCGGCGACCAGCTGGCAGCCGAGTTGATGAACCGGAAGGTCTCGTAGTTGCTGCTGTACGAGGACTCCAGCAGCCGGCGTTTGACCTTTCCGGTCTCGGCGTCGGCGAGGTACAGGTCCACGAAATAGAAGTCCTTTTCGCTGAAGTACGCGACTTCCTTGCCGTCGGGGGAGAGCGCCGGGGCCAGGTGCAGGGTACCCTGGGACCGGTCCTGGCTCAGCATCTCGGTGGCGAAGTCCCGTGCCCGCTGCCGGCTGCCCACTTCGGGGAGGTAGGTCTTCTGAACGTGATCCTTCCACATGGCCGAAAGCTGCTTGTAGTCGACCCCAAGCACCCGGCGGATCGATCCCTCCAGTCCGCCGCCACCCGCCAGGGTGCCCTGCATGATGGCGCCGATCGCTTCGTCTCCCCAGCGCTCCCCGATGAACGCCACCAACGCCTGCCCGTAGCGATACGGGAAGATGCGATAGTCGTTCTCGAGCTGGTGGATGGTCGGAATCTTCCCCTCGATCGCCGCGTCGCGCAGCCACATGGCCGTATTGGCGTCCACCGTGCCGATCGACAGGTACTCGGCCATGCCCTCCACGAACCACAACGGCGGATTCACGTTGATCAGGGTCTGCAGCCCGGCCCCGGCCCGGCCCCGGCTCCAGATATCGTACTGGAACTGGTGCACCATTTCGTGCTGCAGGACGTGGGCGAGCTCCTCGTAGGTGCCGGTGAACGGCAGGATGATGCGCTGCTTGAAGAAATCGGTGACACCGCCCGTCCCCTCGCCGGGCGCCTCTCCCCCCAACGCGTTGGTCTGCTGGAAGTCGGAGTGCGACGCGTAGAGAATGATCGGCTTCCGCTCCTTGTACTCATGGCGGAGGATGCGCGAGAGGATCGCGTAGGAGCGTTCGGCCATCCGTCCGGCATCCAGCGCGGCCTCCCGCGCCTCCGGATAGAAATGGATGTCGAAGTGTTCGGTCTTGAGGATCTGGAAATCGAAGGCACGGTACTGGACCTTGTTCTGGCCGAAGTACTGTGCCGAGAGGGCAGTGGGCGCGCCGGCGATCAGCCACAGGCCCAGCGCGAGACGACGAATCATGAGCACTCCTGCCGGTCAGGCGCCGGGTCTGAGCTCCGGCGCGTCGCTCCAGAGGCGTTCGAGCTGGTAGAAGCCCCGTGCCTCCGGGTGGAACAGGTGAACCACAAAATCGACAAAATCCAGCAAGACCCAGCGGCCGGTTGGCAACCCTTCCACATGATGGGCCCGCACCCCGCGGCGGCCGAGCTTGTCCAGCACCGAGTTGGCGATGCCGCGCACGTGGGCGTCGGAGGTGCCGGAGGCGACGATAAAATAGTCGGTCGCGTCGCTCAGGCCGCGCAGGTCCAGGACCAGCAGGTCCCGCCCCTTGAGATCCTCGATGGCGCCGATGGCGGTGGCCACATCTCCGGTGGGCACCACGGCCCGCACGCCGCCCCGCGTCACGCCGCCCCCACGACGGACGGCGTCCCATCTTCCACCTGCCAGAATACCGCCCAGGCGCCGAAGCCGACGTGCGTTCCCAAGACCCCGGTGGCCAACGCCACAAAGATATCCCGGGGGGCGAACGCGGCGGTCAGGGCCGCCCGGACCCGCTCCGCCGCCTCCGGGGCCTCGGCGTGGACGATCCCGAAGCGCACCCGCACCGGCCGGGGGGTGAGCCGCTTCTCGAGCAGGCTCAACACCCTGGGCACCACCTGCTGCCGGCCGCGCACCCGATCCACCGGAATGATCGCCCCGCCGTCGTCCAGGGAGAGGATCGGCTTGACCTTCAGCATGCCGCCGAGCCAGGCCTTACCCCGGGTGACCCATCCCGACCGCAGCAGGTTGTCGAACCGGTCCACGGTCAGGAAGCAGCCCGACTGTCCCCGCAGCCGCCGCAATTCGGCCACGATGGCCGTGGCATCCCAGCCCGATTCGGCCAGTCCCGCTCCGCGCAGCGCCAGCATCCCGATGCCCAGGGAGGCGGTGGCGCTGTCCAGGCACCGCACCCCTTCGATGCCGGCGGCCCGCACCGCCGCGAGGCCCGCCTGGTAGGTGCCGCTGAGCCTGGAGGAGAGCAGCACCGCGACCACTTCGTCCGCCTCCGCCTTGGCATCCCGCAGCACCCGCACGAACTCTCCCGGGGTCGGCTGCGACGTGGTCGGATGGGCCCGGGACACCCGCATCCGGCGGTAGAAATCCTCCGGCTTCAGTTCGACCCGGTCCCGAAAGGTCTCGTCTCCGAACATGATCTGCAGGGGGACCAGCATGATCTGGTGCCGGTCCAGCACGGCGTCGGGCAGATCGGCCGACGAGTCGGCAACAATGGCGACGGGCCGCCGGGTCGGGTGGGCCAGGTGCCGGTGTTGCGCCCGCATGTCCTCGGCCTTGGTGGTCTCGATGGTGCCCCACCGGGCTGCGTAGGTAAAGACGGCCTCCGGGACGTCCGTGTGCACATGGATCTTGAGGATGTCGCCCGCCAGGACCACCTGCAGCGAGCCGCCGAAGTTGCGGACCTGGGCCCGGACCTCGTTGGCCGGGGGCAGTTGCGGGCCGCGGATCATGACCTCGGTGCAGTACTGGAAATCCCGCTCGGCGGCCACCTCGATACCGGCGGCGGGGAGGACCGTCCCGGCCGTCTCGGCTAACGCCGCGACCGGGAGGATCGGATCTCCGTCGATCAGGCGCACCACCCCCTCGAGCATCCGCACGAGCCCCTTGCCTCCCGCCTCGACAACGCCCGCCTCTTTGAGGACGGCGAGGAGCTCGGGGGTCCCGGCCAGGGCGATCTCGCTCTCAGCGAGGATCCGGCTCATGAAGACGGAGATGTCCGGAGAATCGGCGGCGGCGCGTTCCGCCGCGCTGGCGGATTCGCGGGCCACCGTCAGAATGGTGCCCTCCTGGGGGTCGTCGAGGGATCCGTAGAGCTGGTCCACGCCGTGCCGGATCGCCTGGGCGATCTCCTGGGCCGTGGCCTGGTCCTTCCCCTCGAGGTGTTCGCTGAGACCGAGGAGGAAGTGGGCGAGCATCATGCCGGAGTTGCCGCGGGCGCCCAGGACCGCCCCCCGTGCGGCGGTGCGGGCAGTGGTGCCCAGCGAGGCGTCGCCGAGCGCCCGGAGGGCGTCGGCGACGGAGCGGAGGGTGAGGCTGAAATTGGTGCCGGTGTCCCCATCGGGGACCGGGAACACATTGATCCGGTTGATCTCTTCCCGTCCGGCGGCCACCCAGTCAGCGGCGGCGAGGAGCGAGCGCGCCAGGCGCGGCCCGTCAACGTACCGGATCGCCACGGTCATGGGCGGCGTGCTACTCGGCGACCACGGTCAGGCGCACCTCGGCGGTCACCTCATGGTGGAGCCGCACCGGAATGGCGTGCAGGCCGACGGTCTTGATCGGGTGCTCGAGCTCGATCCGGCGCTTGTCGACGGTGTGCCCCTGGGCCAGCAGCGCGTCGGCCACATCCTGCGACGTGATCGAGCCGAACAGGCGGTCGCCCTCGCCCGCCTTGCGGGCCAGGGTGAGACTCACCCCGTTGAGCCTGGCGGCCTGGGCCACCGCGTCCTGCCGCTCGGCGGCCTGGTGGGTGGCGCGGGCCTTGGACTCGGCCGCGATCCGCTGCTTGTTCCCGGCGGTCGCCTCGTAGGCAAGTCCGTGGGGGAGCAGGTAGTTCCGGGCATAGCCCGGCTTGACTTTCACCAGCTCGCCGGCCTTGCCCAGCGACGTCACATCCTGCCTGAGGATTACTTCCATCGTTGTGTCTCCCTAGTCCGAGGCGCCGAAGCGGCGCCGGAAATCCACCCACGTGTCCGCCAGCCCGATGGCGAAGGCGCCGCCCATGGCGACCGGCAGGATGAACAGTACGCCCGCGAGAATGACGATCACCACCGGCAGCGGGAAGGTCTCGACACTGCCCCACAGCACCGCCGCCCCCCGGGCGGCGTAGAGGCCACCCGTCACGACCGCCAGGTTCCCCGCCAGTTGCTGGGCCAGCGCCGGAAGCGGAGCCAGCCAGAGCGCCAGCGTCGCGATCACCAGCCACACCAGATGATCGTTGAACCGGAACTCCGAGAAGCGTCCGCCGGGAACGCCGGCCGGCCGGCTGCAGAGCCGGTGGTACCAATTCCAGGCCAGCGCCAGCCCCGGCAGCGCCGACAACACCAGCAGCGCGGGAAAGAGTCCGGCGATCACCGCCACGCCGTCGGCCAGCGCATCGACATACAGGGTGACCGCCGCCATCCGCTCGGGCGGCAGGGCGCCGGGGCCGCCGGCCTGTCGCAGCAACTGCCGGCAAAATTCCCAGCCCGAATGGGCCACCGCCAGCTGAATATCGTGCCACCGGGTACCGAGGCTCCAGGCCCACACGGTGGCCGCGCCGAAGGCAAACGCACTGGCCAGCAAGGCGCCTTGCACCAGCGCCCGGCGGCCCGGGAGCATCAGGAGCACAAACGCCCCGGTAATGAACAGCGCCCAGGCCTGCATCATCTGGCTGGCGATGCCGCCCGACTCGAACAACGCCAGGCCGATCCAGAGCCCGGTGCCCACGACCCACATCCACTCCCGCGCTGTCGAGGGCCGTGAGGCGAGCAACAACCCGGCAAGCGGCCCCAGCACGAACAGCGGCGGAAACAGCAGGACGTAGGCCCCCAGCAGGAGAATGGCCCGTCCGGTCACCGCTGGCCGCATCGGGGGAGAAACCGTCAGCTGGCGCCGCGCTTGATGTACGGCAGCAGCGCGAGGAACCTGGCCCGCTTGATGGCCACGCTCAGCTGCCGCTGATGGCGGGCGCTGATCCCGGACAGCCGCGAGGGCAGGATCTTGCCGCGCTCGGTCAGGAAGCGCTGCAGGAGCTTCTCGTCCTTGTAGTCGATGTGGCGAATCCCGGATTCGGCCAGGGGATCGCCCTTGCGGGTGCGCTTCATTCGTCATCCTCCTCGGCCTTGCGATCGGTCGGGGCACGGCTGGGCGTGTAGTCGTGGTCATCGGCCACTAGAAGGAAGCGGAGCACCGCGTCGTCCAGCTTCAGGGCGCGCTCGAACTCCGGCAGCTGGGCCGGTTCGGCGGCGAAGTTGGCCACGACGTAATAGCCGGTTTCGCGCTTCTTGATGGGGTAGGCAAGCGTCCGCTTGCCCCAGACGGTGAGTCTGGGCTCTTCCCCGGAGGGTTGGGGGACCAGCGAGTGGAAGCGGGTGAGCTTCTCGGTGATGGCGGCTTCTTCGAGGGCACTATCGAAGATATAGACCGCCTCGTACGGACGGGGCATGTCACCTTCCTTTGGTCTAGGCGCCCCGGCCCTGGTGTGGGCTGGGGAGGATGAATGTGTGGCGCAAAGGTAGTCAGGCGAAGGGCTTGGCGGTAGGGGCGGGTTACCAGTCCCGATCGGCGCCTCCGGATGTCCGCGGGCGCCGGCCTTCATGGCTGGAGAGCTGCTGGCGCTCGACGGCGTCCAGGAGGGCACGGGCCTGTTCTTGGTTCATTTCTTCGACCGATTCTCCCTCATCGCCGCCCTGGCCTCCCCCGGCCATGGCCCCGACCTGGGCCTGCTGGCTCTGGTCGTAGCCTTCTTCCCGGCCGCCGCGGCCGTAGTCGGCCCGGCCACCGCGTCCCCGGCTCCCCTCCTGGGGGACGTCGCCTCGCTTACGCAGGGCCAGCTCGAGGTTCCACTTGGCATCCCGGTCGGTCGGCTCCAGGCGTAGCGCTTCCTCGTAGGCGACGATGGCCCGGTCCAGGTATCCGCTGAGGGCGTTGGCATCCTCCGCCGCCCGCACAAACGCGTTCCCCGTGTTGTAGAACGCCTGTTGCCGCAGGCGATCCGGGCCGGACATCGCCTCCCGCCAGGTGCGGGCGGCGTCGTTGTACTGATGGAGGCGGTACAGGCTGTTGCCGGCGTTGTAGCGGACTTCGGGTCCCCCCTGCTGCCGGATCAGCGCCTGATACGCCTCATAGGCTTCGAGATACTTGCCTTCTTCGTACAGCCGCCGCCCCCGAATGGCATGGGAGTCGGGGGAGCAGGAGAGCAATCCGACAAGCAGGCCAAGGGGCAGCATGCTCAGGGCGTGGAAGTGGCCCGAGGAAACCTCGGCGCGCGGCGGGACCAATGGGCTCGGGTGTTGATGCGGCGACGGTGGCCGGCCGGCGACGGGCGGAGGCCGTTGTGCCCCCGTCACGACCTCGACCAGCAGGACCAGCACCGCCACGGCCAGCGGCCACTGATATCGTTCCGTGGGCTCGTCGGCGGGCTGCCCGGACAGGGTGCGCGCCTGCAGGTTGGCGAGCGAGGAGCTGATGCGATCGAGGGCCTCGCGATCGTCCCAGCGTGCATAGGCGCCGCCCGAGGCACCGGCGATCTGAATCAGGTCCTCCTCCGCCAGATGGGAGATCACCGGCCGACCGATGCCGTCGAGATGCCACGGGCCGCCGGCGCCCGACTCGGCCGGGATCCGGGTGCCTTCCAGGGTGCCGATGCCGACGACAAACACCGGCAGCCTCGCATGCCGGTAGAGCCCGAGGATCGGGTCCAGCGCTCCCTCCGAGCGCTCGCCGTCGGTCAGGAGGAGGACGCCCCGCGAGCCGATCCCCGCCCCCTCCCTTCGAAGGACGCGTTCCGCGACCCGCAGCCCGGCGGCAACATTGGTGGCAGGATCGGCGATGTCGTCCGGACTCGCGGCCTCGAGGAACAGCCGAAAGGTCCCGAAGTCGGCGGTGGGTGGCAGCTGCAGAAACCCCCCACCGCCGAAGATCACCAGGCCGACGCGATCGCCGGCACGGACGGAGGCCAGCTGCCAGGCCAGGCGTTTGGCCAGGGACAGCCGGTCGCGACCGACATCCTCCCCTCGCATGGACCGGGACAGGTCCAGGGCCACGATGAGATCCCGTCCGGTGCGCCCCAGGTCGGCCGATTCCCGGCCCAGCTGTGGCCGGGCCAGCGCCAGGACGGCGGCCGTCAGGCCGATCCAGCGCAGCGACTGGCGCCAGCCGAACGCCGAATGCGTGGGCAGGGCGGACGTGCGCTCGAGGAGCGCTGGGTTGCCGAACCGGGCCAGGGCGGATCGCTGTTCCCGCCGCGCGGCGGAGACGAGGTACCAGAGGGCCGGCAGGACGAGCAGGAGGAGGAGGGCCCCGGGGGTGGCAAAGAGACTCACGGCAGCCTCCGAAGCCAGGTGACCCGGAGCAGCATCTCCAGCAACAACAGGGACAGACCGGTGGACACCAGCCAGGGGAACAGCTCATGGTACCGGCGGGTCTCGCTGATCTCGACTTCGATACGCTCGATCGGATCGATCTCGGCCATGACCTGCCTGAGCATGTCGGGGTCGGTGGCCTTGTAGTACTGCCCGCCGGTGCGGGCGGCGACGTCCTTGAGCGCGGCTTCATCCCGCGTGGACAGCCGGCCGGAGAGGGTCCGGAGACTCCATACGCCGTTGAGCGCGATCGATCCGGTGTCCGGCGAGGATACCCCGATGGTATGAATCCGGATCCCCAGCGCCTTGGCCGCTTCGGCGGCCTGCCGCGGCGTCGGCTCTCCGGTGTTGTTGGCGCCGTCGGTAATGAGGACTACCACCGACGCCTTGGCGGGGAGGGTCTTCAGTTGGCTCAAGCCCAGGGCCATAGCGGTTCCGATGGCGGTGCCATCCGGAAGCATCCCGATCTCCACCTGTTCCACCAGCCGGTCCAGCACGTCGATGTCGGTGGTTAGCGGCGCCTGCACGAAGGCCCGACTGGAAAACACGATCAGGCCCATCAGGTCGCCCTGGCGGCCCTTGATGAACTGGCGCAGGACGTCCCGGGCCACGGCGAGCCGGTTGCCCGGCTGGAAGTCGGTGGCCTTCATGCTGCTCGACACGTCCAGAATCAGCATGATGTTGCGTGAGCGCACCCGGGTCGGATCGGCGTCGCCAGGCACCTGCGGCCGGCTCAGCGCGGTGATCAGCAGGACCACGCCGAGCAGCGACAGCGCTGCGGGGAGCCGGTACCAGCGGGAGCGTGAGGTGACCCCGGCGGCACGCACCAGGCGGAGCAGCGGGAAGGCGAGCCGCTCCGCCGGCGGCCGATGGCGCAGGCGCCAGTGCCGCCACCCCAGGTACAGGGGGATGAGCAGGAGAGCCAGAAAGACCGGCGAGGCGAATCTCATGAAATCGGCACCTCGGCCTCGGGTAGTGGGCCGAGGCCGACCTTCCAGGTGGTCAGGAGATCGCGGGCTCGGTTCAGGTGGTCGAGCGCCGCCGGAAGGTCCGGGCGCACCTGCGCGAACTTGACCAGGTCGCTGTCGCTCAGGAGGAGGACCAGCCGCTCCCGTCCCTCTCCATGGCCCAGTACCGGCGGCAGGGCCGCTGCAGTCTCCGCTGTGGTGAGCCCCGGATGTCTGAGCGCGCCCACGGACACCAGGCAGTTCCGGAGCACCTCGGCGACGTCGCCATAGAGAGGTATGGCGCCGTTCCCACTGGCCCGGGCGCGCCGCTCGAGGTCCACCAGGTGATTCAGGGCCCGCTCAAACGGCCCGATCTCGAGGGACGGGGCTGGCGCCGGTGTACGACTCGGACCGGCGCGTCGAGCCCGTCGCCACAGATAGAAGCAGCCCGCCGCCACCAGGGCGGAAAGGAGGGCCAGGGGCCCCCAGATCGGGCCGCCGATGATCTGGAGGGGACGGATGTCCTTGAGCGCGGGATTGCCGGCGGGGAGGAGCGAGCCGATCGGCATGGCCACCGGGGCGTGGACCAGCGTGTCGGGCAGCTCACCCCGTCCGGGACTGAAGAGCACCGAAAAGGTCGGCACCGGCTGAGGTCCCACGCGGAAGAACACCAGGCGAACCCGGCCGGTGAACTCTCCCTCACCGGTGGGGCGGAGAGAATCGACCGCGAGGACTCGAATGCCGCTGGGTGGCGGCAGGATGTTCCTTGGCGTCAGGTCCAGCAGTTCCTGTCCCGGCCGAAGCCTGACCCGGAGAGTGAACTGCACTTCGTCTCCGACGAGGGCCTGGGGGACGTCCGGGGTGAGCTGCAGGCTCTGCCCCGCGGCAGGGCTGGCGACGGCGACGAGCAGGATCACCCAGGCCGGCGCCCGCCAGCGCGTCCGCGGCTCAGGCGTTCTGGGCATTGCGGCGGCTGAAGAAGGCGGCGAGCGCGACGCCGTAGGGCTGGGCGGTGTCCAGGCGAAGGAGGTCAATCCCGCGTTCGGTGCATCGGGCCTGCAGTGCCGCATCGCACGCGGTGCGCGCCGCATGGAAGCGCGCCCGGATGCCGGGGTCCGACGTATCGGCCACCAGCCAATCGTCGGTTTCCGGGTCCCACAGGGTCGTCAGCCCGACGTCGGGGAGCTCCCGCTCTCTCGGGTCGGTGAGCTGCAGGGCCACGACATCGTGGCGGGTCGAGAGACGCTCGAGGGCCGGCCACTGGTCGGGGTCCAGGAAATCCGACAGCACCACGACCAGCGACCGGTGCCGGAGCAGCGGCTCCAATGCCGTCACGGCTTTGGACAGGTCGGTCCGCCGTCCGGAGGGGACCAGCCCCAGCGCCTGGGTGACCACTTGCATGGCCTGGCCACGCCCGCTCCGGGGCGGCACCGACCATTCCAGGCGGTCGGAATAGAACGCCGCGCCCACCCGATCGCGGTGTCGCGTGGCCGACAGCGCCAGCACGGCGCACAACTCGGCGATGAGCTCGCGGCGGGTCCGCTGGACACTGCCGAACTCGCCGGAGGCGCTGACGTCCACCAGGAGGAGGAGGGTGAGCTGCCGCTCCTCGATGAATCGCTTGACGTAGGGTGTGCCCAGGCGGGCCGTGACGTTCCAGTCGATGGTGCGGACATCGTCGCCGGGCAGGTACTCTCGCACTTCCGTGAACTCCACCCCTCGACCCCGGAAGATGCTGGCGAAATCGCCGGCCACGAGATCACGGACCAGATCCCGAGTGGAGATCTCGATGCGGCGGGCCTGCTCCAGCAGGGTGGGAGAGAGCGTGGTCATGGGCGGCCCCGGACTGGGCGGAGGGATCGGCCGGTCCCAGGCGCCGTGGGGCCCATCAAGGCACGGGCACTGCGGCCAGGATCTGGTCGATCATCTGGTCCGGGGTCACTCCGTCCGCCTCCGCCTGATAGGTGGGAATCAGGCGATGACGGAGCGTGTCGTGTGCCATCGCCTTGATGTCCTCGGGCAGGACGTAGGCCCGTCCCTGCAGGAACGCGTGCGCCTTGGCCGCCTTGACCAGGTTGATGCCAGCCCGGGGTGAGGCGCCGAACTGGATCAGGGGTCGCAGCGCCTTGAGCCCGCGGGCGGCCGGGTCGCGCGTCGCCGCCACGAGATCGAGGACGTATTCCTTGATCTTGTCGTCCACGTAGACCCCCCGCACGATTTCCCGCGAGCGGAGTACCGCGTCGGGATGGATCACCACTCGCGTGGTGGGTTCCGCGCGGTCGGTCATGCGGTCGATGATCTCGCGTTCCTCGGTCCGGGTCGGGTAGGTCACCACCAGCTTGAAGAGAAAGCGGTCCACCTGCGCCTCGGGCAGCGGGTACGTGCCCTCGTGCTCCAGCGGATTCTGGGTGGCCAGCACCAGGAACAGATCGGAGAGCCGGTGGGTTTCCCCGCCGATCGTGACCTGCCGCTCCTGCATGCATTCCAGCAGCGCGCTCTGCACCTTGGCCGGCGCGCGGTTCACCTCATCTGCCAGCAGGATGTTGGTGAAGATCGGCCCCTTCTGGACGGTGAAATCGCCGGCGCGCTGGTTGTAAATCAACGTGCCGATCAGGTCGGCGGGGAGCAGGTCGGGGGTGAACTGCACCCGGCGGCAGTCGCAATCGATGGTGGCCGCCAGGGTCCGGACCGCCAGCGTCTTGGCCAGTCCCGGGAGGCCCTCGAGCAGCAGGTGCCCGTCGGCGAGGAGGCCGATGAGCAGGCGCTCGAGCAGAACCTGCTGCCCGACGATCACCCGCCCGATTTCGGTGAGCACATCCCGGAACGCGGCGCTCTCCTGGGCGATCTCGGGAGAGCGCGCCAGCGCGGAATCAGGGCTGAAGGGGGCGAGCGCCCCGCTGCCGGCAAGGTTCATGCGTCGAGGGTCCACAGAAAAGGAGCGGCGCCAGCAGGTGGCGCCGAGGTGGCAAGGCTGCAGGATGGCATAAGTATACCGCCTCCACGCCTCGACTCTCAACGTCACTAGCCGCCTGGCGCCGGCCCGCGAATAGGCTCCGACCCGGGTCCGGGAGCCGGGAGGCCTAGCTGCTGAAGCGGAACAGCAGCACGTCGCCGTCCTGGACGACGTATTCCTTGCCTTCGGCGCGGGCCAGCCCCTGTTCCCGGGCCGGCTTCCAGCCGTTGACGCGAATGAAGTCGGCGTAGGCGACCGTCTCCGCGCGGATGAACCCCTTCTCGAAGTCCGTGTGGATCACCCCCGCTGCCTGGGGCGCGCGGTCGCCGCGGTGGATGGTCCAGGCCCGGACCTCCTTTTCCCCGGCCGTGAAGTAGCTCTGCAGGCCCAGCAGGTGATACGCGGCCTTGGCCAGGCGGTCGAGTCCCGACTCGGTCGCCCCGAGGGACGCGAGGAATTCGCCTCGGTCCTCCGGGGCCAGTTCGGCCAGCTCGGCTTCCACCTTGCCGGAGAAGACCACGATCTCCGCCTCTTCACCCGACGCCGCCACCGCGGCTCCGAGCGCCCGGACATGGGCGTTGCCCGACTGGAGTTCGCTCTCGAGGACGTTGGCGGCATACAGCACCGGCTTGGCCGTCAGCAGGTTGAATCCGCGATACGCCGGCCGCTCCTCCTCCGTCGGCACGACGGTCCGGGCGGATTTCCCCGCCCCGAGGGCATCCCGCAGCTGGGTGAGCAGCCGGGCCTCGATCCTGGCCTGGGGGTCGCCTGACTTGGCCACCCGGGCCGTCTTGTCGAGGCGCTTTTCCACGGCGGCCAGGTCGGAGAGCTGCAACTCGATGTTGATCACCTCCCGGTCGCGGGCGGGGTCGACGGTGTTCATGACGTGCTGGATGTCGTCGTCTTCGAAGCAGCGGATGACGTGCACCACCGCATCGACCTCACGGATGTTGGCCAGGAACTGGTTGCCCAGACCCTCGCCCTGGCTGGCGCCCTTGACCAGCCCGGCGATGTCCAGGAACTCCACGGTCGCCGGCACGGTCCGCTCGGGCTGGACGATCCGCGCCAGCTCGTCCAGCCGGGGATCCGGTACGGTCACCACGCCCGTGTTGGGTTCGATGGTGGCAAAGGGATAATTGGCCACCAGCGCCCCGGCCGAGGTCAGGGCGTTGAAGAGCGTGGACTTGCCGACATTGGGGAGTCCGACGATGCCGAGGCGAAGCATAGGAGGTGTGGGCTGCCAGCGCGGGACTGTCAGCGTCCGGAAAGAGTCGTGTGAGTGTCCGCTGCCAGCCGACCGCTGAGAGCTACCTGTTGAACCTGCTCATGGCGGGCTCGATGCCCTCTGCCATCCAGCACTCGACCGCTTCGGCCAGTGGGTCGAGCAGCGCCACCAGTTCGGCGCGATCCGCCTCCGGGAACGGCTCGAGCACGAAGTCCGAGGTGTCTCCGGTGCCCGGCGGCAGCGGCCCGATGCCGATCCGCAGGCGGGCGTAGTCCTGCCGGCGCAGTGCCCCTTCCACGCTCTTGAGCCCGTTGTGTCCACCCGCCGAGCCCGCCCCCCGCAGCCGAAACCGGCCCACGGGCAGGGCGAAGTCATCGACGAGGATCAGGAGATCGCGGGCGGGATCGAACTCAGGCAGGAGCCGCAGCGGGGCGAGCGCCGCGCCGCTGCGGTTCATGTAGGTCTGCGGCTTGAGCAGGAGCACCTCATGCGCGGCCACCGTACCCCGGGCCTCGCGCGCCGCCGGCACCCGCCGAAACGGGGGGAACCGCCACCGGGTGGCCAGGTGATCGGCCAAGAGAAACCCGGCGTTGTGCCGGGTCTGCTCGTACTCCGGACCCGGGTTGCCCAGGCCGACGATCGCGCGCAGGGGCTATTCCTTTGCCTCGGCTTCGTCCTCGGCCTTGGGCTTGCGGATCAGTTCTGGCTCGGTGGTGACCTCGGCGGCGACCACTGGCGTGACCACCTCTTCCGCCCGCGGCGCGACCACCGAGCAGATCGGGAGGTTGGGATCGTTGAGGATCTCGACCTTGTCCACCTTCACGTCCCGGACGAAGATCGACTTGCCGATGCCCAGCGGGGTCACATCCACATCAATGCTGGCGGGAATGTCGGCCGGGAACACCCGAATCTGCAGCTTGTGCAGCGCCTGGTCGAGCACGCCACCGAAGTTCCGCACCCCGTCGGCGGTGCCGACGACGTGGACAGACACCTCGAGGGTGATCTTCTCGTTGGCGCTGACCTCGTACAGGTCGACGTGGAGGATGTCCGTGGCCTTCAGCGGGTTGCGCTGGATTTCACGGATGAGCGCCTTGACGGGCGTGTCCCCATCCACGGTGACGTCGAGGATCGTGCTGCCGGCGCTGATGCCGGCGAGCAGCTTGAGGAAGGCGGCGCTGTCCACCGTCAGCGTCTCGGGCGCGCGGTGGTGGCCGTAAATCACCGCCGGGATCTTGCCGGTGCGGCGAAGGGAACGGGCAACGCCCTTGCCGCTGGCGGCGCGACGTTCTGCCTGGAGAGAGGCCTGCTGTGCCATGGTCGGGTCTTTCGCTTCAGTCAAACAGCGAGCTGACGGACTGATCGCTGTGGGTGTATCCGATCGCCTTGGCAAGCAGCGGGGCGATGGAAAGAATCTTGAGCTTCTCGAACTTCCGTTCCGGCGGGAGGTTGATGGTGTTGGTCACCGCCACCTCCGTTACCGGGCTGTTCATCAGCCGGTCAACCGCCGGCCCGGAGAGCAGGGCGTGGGTCGCGCAGCAATAGATATCCTCGGCGCCGAGCCGCTTCAGCGCATGAATGGCTTCCGACATGGTGCCGCCGGTGTCGATCATGTCGTCGGGGATGATGACATCCTTCCCCGTGACCTCACCCACCACGTTCACCACCTCCGCCACGTTGGCCGACGGCCGGCGCTTGTCGATGATGGCCAGCGAGGCGTTGAGCCGCTTGGCGAACCCCCGCGCCATCTTGGCGCCCCCGACGTCCGAGGCCACCACGACCAGGTCCCGGAGCGCCTTTTGCCGGTAGTGGTTCACGAACACCGGCGCCGCATACAAATGGTCCACCGGCAGGTCGAAGAACCCCTGCATCTGGTGCGAGTGGAAATCCATCGCCAGGACGCGGTCCGCCCCCGCGACCGGCACCATGTTGGCGATCAGCTTGGCACTGATGGCCACGCGCGGCTGATCCTTGCGATCCTGCCTGGCGTACCCGAAGTACGGGATCACCGCCGTAATCCGGGCGGCACTGGCGCGACGCGCCGCGTCAATCAGCAGCAACAGCTCCAGCAGGTGTTCCGCCGGGGGATTGGTCGGCTGGATCACGAAGACGTCCCGGCCGCGAACGTTCTCGTCAATCTTGACGAACAGTTCTCCGTCCGAAAAGCGCTTGACCGTCACCTGGCAGAGTGGTTGCCCGAGGTGCGCGGCGACTTCCTCGGCCAGCGACCGGTTGGCCGTGCCGCTGAGGAGGAGCATCTGACTGCGCGAGAGAAGTTCGCTCATGTTCCGAGCCGCCCAAAATAGCTAGGGGTACGGGGTTAGGTCAACGGGGGAGGCAAGGCCGGCGCGATTGGCCCCGGTGGATTCGAACCACCATTCTCGGATCCAAAGTCCGATGTCCTGCCGTTGGACGAGGGGCCAGTGCGTTCCAAGTTAGCGGAGGGGGGCGGTTCCTTAAAGGAGGGAGGCCGCCGGGACCAGCCGGGCTACGCTCCGACGGTCTCCACCGCCAGCGCCTGCCCCAGCTTCGGAGCGAGCATCTGGCGGGCGTCGTCCCGGTCCCGGGCGGTCCGGTAGACGGCAAACAGGGTGGCGCCGGAGCCGGTCATCCGGCAGAGCAGGGGTCCGGTCCCGGCCAGTGCCTCGAAGGCCCGCTTGATCTCCGGATGCCTGCCGAACAAGGCGAACTCGAAGTCGTTCCCCGACAGCCTCCCGATGTTTCCCCAGGAGGACAGGGTCTCGAGGTCCAGCGCCACCGCGCCCCGCCGGCCGGCGCCCTGCCACGCCGCATCGACACTGCGGTAGGCGTCGGCGGTGCTGATCGCCACCGGGGGAACCAGGAGGAGGGCCGGCGCGGCAGGCAGCGGCGCAAGCCGCAGCATCCGGGCGCCGTGGCCCCAGGCCAGGGCCAGCGGACCACCGCTCAGGAAGAAGGGAATATCGCTCCCCAGCCGGGCGGCGAACTGGAGCAACTCGTGCCGGGGTATGGGGTTCCCGGCAAGCTGGTTGACGGCTTGGAGGGCCGTGGCCGCATCACTGGAGCCGCCACCCAGCCCGGCGCGGACCGGAATCCGCTTCGTCAGATCCAGGTGGACCCCGAAGCGGCTCCCGGTGGCCTCGAGGACCATCCGCGCGGCGCGGACGGCCAGGTTGTCCTCCGTCGGCCCGCATTCGGCGCCGGTGACGTCCAGCGTCACCCGCGGTTCCTCGAGCCGTGTGGCGGTGAGTCGGTCGCTCAGGCTGATGAGGCAGAACAGGGTCTCGATGCCGTGGAAGCCGTCCTGCTCCCGGGCCAGGACCCGGAGGAACAGGTTCAACTTGGCCGGGGCCTCGAGCGTGGCCGTGTCGGTCACACCGATTCCTGGCGGAACGCCCTGAGCCCCAGGTTGGTGCGCGCCACCGACCACGCGCCCAGGAGGGTGATGGGAACAAACGTGGTCACGTGGTAGGTGAGCGCGTACGCGGCGGCCAGGTTCTTGTCCACCATGTAGAGCGTGAGCACGGCGATGATCGGCAATTCAAAGGCGCCGACATAACCCGGGGTGGACGGCAGGGCGATGCCGAACATGATCAGTCCCTGCATGAGCAGCGCCCCGGAGAGGTTCACCGGGATGTCGAACGCCTGGAACATCACCAGGAAACTGACGGCCGAGATTCCCCACAGCAGGAACGACCACCCGACCACCCCCGCCACCCGCATCGGCGAGCGGAGGGCCGAGAGGCCATGTCGCACTCCCTCGATGAGCCCTACCAGCTTCTCGGCCAGGGCCTTTGATGGGATGACGAGCCGGACCAGCCGCTCGGCGAGCAGCGGGAAGGCGACCACCAGCGCGGCGGCCATGAGGCCTCCCACCGCCGCCAGCCCCGCCACGGCGACCAGGCGGTTGACCCCGATGCCGGCGACGGCCCCCGCGGGGAGATCGGCGGTGAACAACCCGATGGCCAGGAGGGTGACGACCACCAGGGCATCGAAGAGCCGTTCGACCGCGATGGACCCGAGCACCGATGTGAATCGAGTCTGGGTGAGGCGGGAGGCGGCGAAGGTCCGGACGACTTCGCCCATGCGCAGCGGGAGGACGTTGTTGGCCATGAAGCCCATGGCGATGGCATGCCACAGCGGTCCGGCGGGCAGCCGCCGGCCGTCATCGCCCCGCAGCAGGAGCTGCCAGCGGAAGATGCGCAGCACGAAGGTCAGCGTGGCGAGCGCCACGGCCAGCAGCATGGGCGGCAGGTGGGCGGCGCGGACGTGCTGCATCACCTCCGCGAAATGCAGCCCGCGGAGCGCGAAATACAGCAATACCGCCGATATGGCGACCCCGAGAAGGATCTGCCAGACCGGGGCGCGTCGCCCCGGAGGGGGAGTTGTCACGGGGCTCTCAGTCTGCGATGGCGAGTTCGACGAGATCTGCCAGTTCGTCCACGAGGGGCTGTACGGCGGCGGGTGCGACGGTAGCGCTGAGGACGACGCGCAGCTGCTGGCGAACCTCGGCGGCCCGCTCGACGGCCGAGCGGCCGCGGTAGCAGAGCGTGGCGATCTCGACAATCGGCGACTCGACCGGGGGCGAACGGTCCGCCACCGGCACCGGTGTGACAGGCGCCACCGAGACCGCGGCACCGCCAGCCACCAGCGCCTCGAACTGGAGGAAACTCGCCGCCAGATCCCAGCCGTCGCCGGCGGGTGCGGGCGCCAGGTGCGGGGCGCCGGCGGTGCCCCGCCGGGGCGGCACCGCCGGCAGGGATTCCACCGGATCCGGCGCGAGCGACTCGATCGGTACCACGTCGGACTCGTCGTCGAGGAGGAGATCGATGGGGACGATCTCCGGCGCGGGCGCCGGCGGAGGAAGCGTGATGGCCTGCCGGGGCGCGGTGGCATCGAGGGCGTTGGAGACCCGCAGGTGCTCGAGTCCTCCGATCACCGGCTGCAACGCCTCGGTCAGGCTGGCCGGCTGGGTGACGGTGGTGAAGCCCCGCAGCAACTCACCGGCTGTGGTCACGAGGGCGGCAAACCGGGCGTAGGACCTGGCCGCGACGCCGCGGCTAATCGCATCCCGGGCCGCCGCTGCAAAGGTGGCGACCGGGCCGTCGAGTCCGGCTGGGAAGTCCGTGGTGAGGGTGCGCAAATCCCCGAGCAGGACGTGCAGCCGCACGTCCCGCTGGGCCCCGGTGGGGGCCTTCAGGATTTCATCGGCGGCCTGGCAGAGGTGCTCGCCACGGCTGACGACCGTGGCCGTGGTCATCTCGGCGGCCAGCGGCGTGCGGGGCAGGGAGTGCCGCTCGACGATGCCTTCTTCCCCGGCAAAATAGAGCGACTCGATCGGCACCACCGGTGCCTCGTTCTCTTCCGGGGCCAGCAGCAGCTCGGTGAATCGGCGAAACTCGGCGCCCTCCGGGTCGGGCTTGCCCCGTTCGGCGACATCGCGAGCGGCCCGGGCCAGCGCCGTGGCCGCCGCGCCCAGGCGGGCGCTGCCGGTGGCGGGCTGGATCTCCAGGCGGCTCAGTTCCACGACGGTCCGTTCCACGCCGTCCAGGAGTTCCGGGAGGGGAGGGTAGTCGGCCAGGGCGGCGAGGCCGCGGAGGGGCTGCATCCGGCGCAGGATCGCCTGGGCTACATCCATGGTCGTGCTGCTGGTACTGCCGCGGGCCGCCTGATCGAGCACACTACCGACGGCCGCCGCCTCCCGCGCCAGGAATGCGCGCACCCCGGTATCACTCAACGCCGGCATCGGCGCCGTGATCGGCCTGACAGCGCCGCCCGTCGCGGACTCCAGCTGACTCGCCAGCCGGTCAGCCTGCGCGGTGTCGTCGGCGGTCCAGTGCCGCACCCGGCCCACCAGGGTCCGCAGGGTGTCCACGGCCTCACGGGCCAAATCGGCGAGGCTCGGGTCCCACGGTCGTCTCCCGTCCCGGTATCCCCGCAGGAGGTGTTCCAGCCCGCTGGCCGCGCGGGCGATCGGGGCCTGGTTGGCCATCAACGCGCTGCCCCGCAGGGCCCGGGTAAAACGCACGACCTCCTCGGCGTTCGGGGCCGCCGGGCTGGCCACGAGGGCGCTCAGCCGGTCGAGATACTCGCCGGCCTCGAGCGAGAAGAAGTCTTCAGTACCGAGGGGTTGCGTCATGGGCCCGTGTCGAGGGGATGCTCTAGTGTAGGAGGGAGCGGAGCCATGGTCAATCGGCTCGCGCCGCCCGGATCAGCTGATGCATCTCCTGTACCGCCGGGCCGATGCCGGTCAACACCGACCGGCTGACGATGCTGTGCCCGATGTTGAGCTCCTCGATTTCGGCAATCGCGGCCACGGGCTGGACGTTGCGATAGGTCAGTCCGTGGCCGGCGTGCACCGCCATCCCCAGCTCCCGGGCCCGCCGGGCGCTGGCCACCAGTTGGGCGAGCGGGGCGGCAGGATTGGGCCAGGCGCGGGCGAAGCGTCCCGTGTGCAGCTCCACGGCAGGTACGCCGAGGGCGCGGGCCCGATCAACACTCTCAAGGGTCGGGTCGATGAACAGGCTCACCCGGCACCCGGCCGCGGACAGCCGGTCAATCACCGCGTGGAGCCGGTCGAGGTTGTGGCCCAGGTCCAGGCCACCCTCAGTGGTCACCTCCTCCCGCCGTTCGGGCACCAGGGTGGCCTGGAACGGCCGAAGCCGGCAGGCGAGCGCGACGATCTCCTCGCTGGTGGCCAGCTCGAGGTTGAGCACGGTCCGCACCTGCTCCGCTAGCCGCAGGACGTCGTCGTCCTGGATATGACGCCGGTCCTCGCGCAAATGGGCCGTAATGCCATCGGCCCCGGCCGCCTCGCAGCGGAGGGCGGCCTCCACCGGATCGGGCTCGTCGGTGCGGCGGGCCTGCCGCACGGTGGCGACGTGATCAATGTTGACGTACAGGCGCATCGCCGTCATTGCCCGGTCTCCGGAGCCTGTTTATGTTGCGCCATCGGTTTCCCGCAAAGCTGGAGGACGTGTGCGAGAGCGCCTGGTGCCCCTGTTGCTGTGCCTCGTGGTCGCGTGCGGCGGCCAATCCGCCGGGTCTCCGACTCCGCAGGACAACGCGCCTACTCCCGAAGGAGCGGTACAGAGCTTCATGCAGGCGGTCGCCGACAGCAATATCAGTCGGATGGGCCGGTTCTGGGGGTCCCGCAAGGGGCCGGTGGCGGTTACCAAGTCGCCGCCCGATTACCAGCAGCGGATGGTCGTCACCCAGGTATTTCTCAGAGGCTCACCCTTCAAGATCGTCCGGACCGACCCCGTCGCCGGCGACGCCGACCGGCGGGTGGTGGTGGTGGAGCTCGATCGGGCCGATGCCGAAGGCGCCCGCTGTACCAAGACCCTTCCCATCACCGTGGTCAAGACCCAGGACCTCGGCTGGATCGTGGGAGCCATCGATATCTCCCTCGCGGGCACACCGGGACGGCCCTGCGCGGCACCGCGCAACTAGGCCGGTTCAGTCGGTCAGTTCGATCAGGATTCCGGCCGTGCTCTTGGGGTGGAGAAACGCGATTCGGTGACCACCCGCTCCGGTTCGGGGCGTGTCATCGACCAGGCGGTAGCCGGCGGCACGACAGGCCGCCAGCGCCCGGTCGAGGTCGGGAACGCGGTAGCAGACGTGATGAATGCCGGGTCCCCGCTTGGCCAGGAACCGGCCGATCGGGCTGTCGGCGGATTCAGGCTCCAGCAGCTCGACCTCGGGTCCTCCGAAGTGGAGCGACACGATCCGGGCGCCGTCCGCCGATTCCGCCGGTCCGGGAACCATTCCGAGGATATCGCGATAGAAAGCTAGAGCGGTGTCGATGTCTTGGACCGCGACACCGATGTGGGCAATGACCGGATGATCCGTCACGGGCGGGTCTTCATTCAGGGATTGATGTATCGGCTGCGCGGTGCGCCGCGCCAAAAAGTAACGGGAAAGGACCCAAATCGCATGGCCAGTGCCAATGTAGTGAATGTGACCAACGACAACTTTGCCAACGAGATCGAGCAGGCCAAGGGGCTCGCCCTGGTGGACTTCTGGGCCACCTGGTGCGGACCCTGCCAGGCGATCGCGCCCGTCATCGAGCAGCTCGCCGAGCAGTACGTCGGCAAGCTGAAGGTGGCCAAGCTGGATACCGACGCCAACACGGACACCGCGGTGCGCTTCAACGTGCGGTCCATTCCCACCGTGATGTTCTTCAAGGACGGGAAGCACATCGACACGGTGATTGGTGCGGACCCGCGAATCAAGTCCATCCTGGAAGGCAAGATCCAGCAGCACCTGGGGTAGTCCTCCGGGTCTGATGTCGCTGTCGAGGGGGCCTTCCCATGGGGAGGCCCCTTTCGGCGTCTCTCCCTTGATCGCCACCGCCGGATGGCTCCCGCCAGTCTATCGCCCTACTTTCCAGCATGCCCGTCGCCACCCTCTACGTCGTCGCCACACCACTTGGGAACCTCGGCGATCTCTCGGCTCGCGCCGTGGCGACGCTCCGGGCGGTGCCGGTGGTGGCGGCGGAGGATACCCGGCGCGTCCGGGGACTCCTGGCCCACATCGAGGCCCGGCCGCGCGTCCTGAGCTTTCATGCGCACTCTCCGGCGCGGCGGCGGGAGGCACTGCTGGACATCCTTCACGACGGTCGGGATGTCGCCCTGGTCACCGACGCGGGGACGCCGGGGATCAGTGACCCCGGTGAGGACCTCGTCGATGCGGTCCGCGCGGCTGGCATCACGGTGGTGCCGATCCCGGGGCCTTCCGCGGTGGCCACGGCGCTCTCGGCGGCTGGCCTGCCGGCCGATCGGTACCTGTTTCTGGGCTTTGTGCCCCGGAAGGGCCGGGAACGGGACCGGCTGCTTCGGGCGGCGGCGGCGTCCGAATGGACGGTCGTGCTGTATGAGGCGCCGCCCCGGCTGGCCAGCCTGCTCCAGGATCTGCTGCCGCTGGCCGGTCCGGAGCGCAGGGTCGTCATCGCGCGCGAACTCACCAAGATGTACGAGGAGTTCCGGGCCGGAACCCTCGGGGAGCTGGCGCCGTACTACGAAGCATCTCCTCCCAAAGGCGAGATTACGGTGATTCTGGCCGGGCGGGACGATGAAGTGCCAACGCCTGCTGCCACGTTCGATGTCGCCGCCCGGGGCGCCGAACTCCTCGCCGAGGGCTGCTCCCGCAAGGCCGCGGTGCAGCGGCTGATCGAAGAATCCGGTGTTCCCCGCAATGAGGTCTATCGCATCGTGATGGCGCTGCCGTGACCGGGCGATTCCTGGTGCAAGTCGCATTGGTTGCCTGCGCGCCTGTGCTCGCTCCCTCGAGCGTCGCAGGGCAGCGGGCGACGAGGGCGGCCTCCCCCGCATCTGCTGCCATGATGATTGGTCGGCTGCACTATGACGGCGGCGGCGACTGGTACGCCAACCCATCCAGCCTTCCGAACCTGGCCGCGGCGATCGCCGAGCGGACCGGGATGCGGGTCGGGGTTCAGGAGAAGGTCGTTCGCCCGACGGACGATGAACTCTGGAACGTGCCCTTCATTCACATGACCGGGCACGGGAACGTACGCTTCAGCGACGCCGAGCTGGCCGCGTTGCGGCGCTATCTGAGGCAGGGCGGATTCCTCCACGCGGACGACAACTATGGCATGGATGAGTCCATCCGCAGGGAGCTGGCGCGTCTCTTTCCCGAGCAGCCCCTCGTCGAGGTGCCGCTCGACCATCCGATCTACAACCTGGTCTACCGATTCCCGCGCGGGATTCCGAAGATTCATGAGCATGACGGCAAACCGGCGCAGGGCTTCGGCATCTTTCTCGACGGACGGCTGGCGGTGTTCTACTCCTATCAGTCGGATCTCGGCGATGGCTGGGAGGATCCGGCCGTCCACAAGGACCCGCCCGAGCGGCATGAGGCGGCGCTGGAGATGGGCGTGAATCTCTTTGCCTACGCAGTCGGATTCGGGGGCGGCCGATGAGCGGGACCGCACATTGGCTGGAGCAGTTTGCGCGCGGATTCTCCCGGCTCTCCGCGCTGCGGTGGGCGGCATTGGCGGCGGGCGCCTTGACCTTTCTCCTTGGGAGCGCGGCCTGGGGTGCCCGTCTGGGCTGGTTCGGTCAGCCCTCGTGGGTCTTCGTGGCCTGGGGGCTGGCCCTTTCCGCGCTCGGGACGGTCGCCTGGCTCGGGCTGAGACGTACCCGCCGGCTCTCCTCCCGGTGGCTGGCGCGAGAACTGGAAGCGCTCGGATTCCGCCGCGGGGCGCTGGCGGGCCATCTCGAACCGGCGGCGGCCGGGACCAGCCCGGACCTGCTGCTGGCGGCCGACCGGGTCCAGGAGGGCGAACTCGACGCCAGGGGGCCCGACCTCGTCAGGCAACTGTTGGCGCCGTTCCGGCAGCAGGTCCTCACCGGGGGGGTCGCGCTGCTGGGTGGCGCCGCCGTGCTGCTGTCCGTGGGGCCGACCCGGGGACAGCCGGCGCTCCTCTGGAAGCCAGGCGAGGCGTGGGAAGCGCTGCGCGCGCCGCTCTCGCTCAAGGTTGGGGCGACAGAGGTCGAACGCGGTGGATCCCTCCACGTCGACGCCGTGGCCCGGGGGCGGCGCAATGCCATTCTGTGGTCCCGGGCTCCGGGCGAGTCCTGGAGGGGACAGGGCCTGACGCTGGATTCGGCGGGTCACGCGGCCCTCACGCTTGGACCTCTCCAGAACGATCTCTTCCTCCGGCTGACCAGCGGAGGACGCAACTCCGACACGGTCTTCATCAAGATCCGGGTGCCGGCGTTTCTGGGCACACTCGCGGTCCAGGCGCGCTACCCCCGGTACCTGGCGCGGGAGGATGAGCCGCTGCCTACTGACGGGGATACGGTCTTCGTCCCCGAAGGCACCCGACTCGAGACCGCTGGCGAGGCGACGGCCCGTCTGGCCTCGGCGGCCTGGCAGGCGGGTGGGGTCCGGGCCGATCTGGAGGTCAAGGGCCCCCGGTTCCAGGGGACCTTCACGCCGGGCGGCTCTCGGGTCTGGCTGCTGGCGCTTCAGACGGTGGATGGCGTGGCACTCGCCGGGGACAGCGTTCGCATTCCCGTGATCACGGTGCCCGACAGTGCTCCGCGGGTGGAGGTTCCGGTGCCGGGAGCGGATACCCTGGTCCCCCTCTCGCTGGTGGTCCCGCTGGTAGTGGATGCGCAGGACGACCACGGTGTGGTCCGGGTCGTGGTCGAGAGCCGGCGCATCAGCCGTCTGGGGTCAGCCGATCCCCCCCGGGTCGAATCCGTGGTGCTGCCGGAAGGAGCCCGAGACCGGGTGCTTCTCCCGTATCAGCTGGATCTCAACCAGCGCGGCCTGCTTCCCGGAGACACGGTCCGGTTCCTGGTGCGGGTGACGGACAACGCGCCGGCGGCGCACAGCACCTCTTCCAGGGAGTTTGTGCTCCGGCTCCCCACCCTGAGCGAGGTGCGTGAGGCCGCGCGAGCGACCACGTCCCAGGTCGCCCAGCGGCTCGACAGCATCGCCGAGGCCAGTCGCCAGCTGGAACGGCAGACGGAGGACCTCGCGGAGGAGCGGGCCCGTGGTGGGGAGCGGCAGGGCGGCACCAACGAATCGCTGAGCTATGAGAACGCCAAGCGCGCCGAGAACGTGAGCGAGTCCCAGGAGCAATTGCTGCGTGAGGCGGAGGAGGTGCAGCGGGCGCTTGAGGAACTGCAGCAGGGCGCGGAAGCGGCCGGCCTGAACGATCCCGAGTGGCAGGCCCGCCTGCGGGAAATTCAGGAACAGTTGCAGCGGGCCCTGACCCCGGAACTGCGGGAGCGCCTGGCGGAGCTGCAGCGCGCCCTCGAGCAGCTGGATCCGGAGCGCGCCCGCGAGGCGTTGCAACGCTTGGCCGAGGCCCAGCGGGAGCTGCGCGAGGCGCTGGAACGCAGCCGGGAACTCTTCCGGCGAGCCGCCATCGAGGGAGATCTCGCCAACCTCACGGCGGAGGCGCGCGAGCTCGCCCAGCAGCAGGAGCAATGGAATCAGCAGGCCGGCCGGCAGGATTCGACCGCTGCGGCGCAGGAGGAACAGGCGCTGGCCGATCGGACCGATTCGCTGGGCACGGCGCTCGACCGGCTGGCCGAGGATCTCAAGCCCGAGAGCGCGGAGCGGCAGGCCGCGGTCGAGGCCGCGTCGCAGCGCGCCCAGCAGGCGGCGCAGCAGATGCGGCAGGCCAGTCAGTCGGCCTCCAAGGGCAGGAAGCGGGCGGCCCAACAGCAGGGTCAGGCGGCCCTCGATCAGCTCGCGCCCCTGGAGCAGGAGCTGACGGAGCAGCGGGAACAGATGCAGGAGGAGTGGCGGGCGGAGGTCGTGGAAGCGCTGGACCGCATCCTGGCCGACGCGAGCCGGCTGGCGGAACGCCAGCTCCAGGTCAACGAGCAGTTGCGTCGGGGTGACGTCTCTCCCCGGGTCCGCTCGGAACAAGGGGCAATAGAGGAAGGCGTCGAACGCCTGCTGGAGCAGGTCAAGGAGGCCGCGGGGAAGAATGCGCTGGTGGGACAGCAGTCCAGCGTGGCCCTCGCGGCCGGACGGGATCAGATGCGGCAGGCCCGCGAAGCGCTGCAGACCGGCGCGCCGAACAGTCGCGAAGCGGCCCGCCGCTCCGGCGAGGCGGTCGATGCGCTCAATGCCGCTGCCTATTCGCTGTTGCGCAGCCGGGGCCAGGTGGAAGGGGCAGGATCGGGCTCCGGGCTCCAGGAGGCCATGCAGCAGATGCAGCAGATGGCCCAGCAGCAGGGACAGCTCGGCCAGCAGGCGGGGGGGATGTTGCCCATGATGGGCCAGGGGGCCCAGATGCAGGAACAGCTCCGCCAGTTGGGCGCTCAGCAGCGGGCTCTGGCGGAACGGCTGGAGCGGATGCGCGCGGGCGGCCAGATCCCGGGCGCCAACGACCTGGCAGAGGAAGCCAAGGAACTGGCCCGGCAGCTCGAAGCGGGGCGCCTCGACCGGCAGACGGTGGAGCGGCAGGAGCGCCTGTTCCGCCGAATGCTCGACGCGGGCCGCACCCTGCAGGGCCAGGAGGAGGACCAGCGGCGGGAACGCCAGAGTGAGACCGCCACGGGGGACAGCCTGCGCCTGCCGCCCCCGCTGCGGGCCCGGCTCACCAATGACCGGCTGCGCTTCCCGACATGGGAGGACATGCAGGCGCTCTCCCCGGACGAGCGTCGCCGCGTGGCCGAGTATTTCCGCCGGCTTTCCGATCTGCCTCGGGCCTCGCTCCCGGCGGAGCAGCCCGCGCCCAGCAAGGAATGATCGTGTCCCGACTCCTCGCCAGGCTGGTGCTCGTGGCTGTGCTGGGCGGTGCCGGCCAGTTGGCGGCACAAGACCCCATGGCGCGCGCGTTCGACCTCGAGCGTCGCGGCAGCTATCCTCAGGCGGCGGAGCTGTATCGCGGTGTGCTGCGGCAACACCCCGGTGAGATCGCCGCCCTGCTCGGATTGGAGCGCTCCCTCACCCCGATCAACCGGCTGCCGGAGATCATCCCCGCCGTTCAGGCCGCCATCGCGGCCAGTCCGGGCACGGCCGCGATCTACGCCGTCGGACTCCGGGCCTATGCCCAGGCCAACCAGCTCGACAGTCTCCCCCATCTGGTGGACCAGTGGTCGCAGATGGCACCGGGAGATGAGACACCCTACAGGGAATGGGCCGCGGCCGCCCTGCAGCGGCGCGATCGGCCGCTGGCTCGGCGGGCCTACCAGCTGGGGCGTGAGCGGATCGGGAAGCCCGATGCCCTGGCGCCGGAGATCGCCCAGCTCGCGATCGTTGAGGAGGACTGGCCCACCGCGGTGCGGGAGTGGTCCCGCGCGGTCCGCCAGCTGCCGGGGTACCGCTCTTCGGCGATCGCCACCCTGTCCCTGGCGCCGGTGGCCGCACGGCCCGACATCCTCAAGGCGCTGGACCACGAGCCTGGGGTCGAGCCGGGCCGCATGCTGGTCGAGCTCCGGGCGCGCTGGGGCGACCCGCTGGGCGCCCTGGATGCCATGATGCGCACCTTGCCCAGGGACCCGGCCCAGCAGCTGGAGGTGCTGCAGGGGTTTCTGGAACAGGTCCGGAACGAGACCACCGAGGCCTACCAGCTGGCCCAGGCCAGGACCCTCGAGGCGCTGGGCGATCGGTGGGCCAACGCCGCACAGAAGGCGCGCTTCCGACTGGACGCCGCCAGGGCCTATGCCGCCGCCGGAGATCGGCCTTCGGCCCGACGAATGCTGAGCCAGCTGGCGGGAGATCCGAGCACCGGTCCCGCTATCGCGTCCGGGGCATCCGCCACCCTGGTGGACCTGCTGGTCAAGGAAGGCAAGCCGAGCGAAGCGGCGAGCGAGCTGGAACGGCTCCGTGGTATGCTGCCCGTGGACGAGTACCGCCGGCTCCGCCGCGCGGTGGCGGCCCGGTGGGGGAGAGACGGCGAGATCGTCCGGGCCGAAACCCTGCTCGAGGCGGACAGCAGCGTGGACGCGCTGGCCCTGCTCGGGCGTTTCCGGTTGTACCAGGGAGACCTCAAGGGAGTGTCCGATCTGTGGCGGGAGGCGGGGCCGTTCGCCGGGAGCCGCGAGGAGGCGACGGAGCGGGCCTCGATCCTGGCGCTGCTGCAGCCGATCGGACCGGACACCCTGGTCCCCCTGGGCCGGGCGTTCCGGCAGCTGGATGGCGCCGACACCCTCGGTGCCGCCGCGGCGTTCACCGGGCTCGGCAAGGATCTGCCGCCCGACGGCGGACGGGCGGAGGTCCTGCTCTTCGGGGGCCGGCTCTACGCCGCCACCGATCATGGCGCAGAGGCGGAGCGGGCGCTCAAGGCGGCGGTGCTTCCGACGGCCCAGGCCACGGCCGCGGCGGCGCTCCTGGAGCTGGGCAGGCTCTATGTCAGGCAGGAGCGGCGCGACGAGGCGGTGGCGGTGCTGGAGCAGATGATCCTCGACTACTCCGGCAGTGCGCTGATCCCGCAGGCCCGGCGGCTGCTCGACCAGGCGCGGAACGCGGTGCCCCAGACATGAAACGGCGCGACTTTGTGCTGGCGGCCGGGACCGTGGTGCTGGGGGTCTCGACTCCGGGCCGGCCGCTGGGACGGGGGCAGATGGCGCCCTGGCTCCTCCTGCCGATGGATGACGCGCAAGGCGATCATCTGAAGGCCTACGGCGTGACGTTCCGGGTCCTGCAGCGAGGGGCCAAGGCGGAGTGGTTCCTCAACTACCGCGGCGGCTCCTTCCTGGTGCCCGGCGACGGCCAGACCACGCGCGATGCGGCGCTGGCCGGGGTCACGTCCTTGCCGCTCTCCGAGGGAGACGTCGTCAATATCCGGGCCCAGCTCCAGCAGAACAACATGGATGCGGTGCCGCTGGAGAAGCCACCGAAGGTGGCGGTGTATGCGCCGCCGAACGCCTCGCCGTGGGACGATGCGGTGACCATGGCCCTCAACTATGCCGGCATCGAGTTCCAGAAGATCTGGGATCCGGAGGTCATCGGGAAGGGCCTGACCAAGTATGACTGGCTGCACCTGCATCACGAGGACTTCACCGGCCAGTACTCCAAGTTCTTTCTCAATTACGCCGGCGCGCCATGGCTCACCGAAATGGTCCAGCGGAACCAGGCGGTCGCGCGGCAGCTCGGCTTCCCCAATGTCCCGGCGGTGAAACGGGCGGTGGCCCAGGAGATCCGCGGATTCGTGGAGCGGGGAGGCTTCCTGTTTGCCATGTGCACCGCCACCGAGACGCTCGACCTGGCGCTGGCCAGCGCCCGCACCGACATCGCGGCCTCCTATGCCGACGGCAGCCCCATGGATCCCGATGCCGACCGCCGGCTCGACTGGAGCCAGACCCTGGCCTTCACCGGAGCTCAGTTGGAGCTGTCACCCAACGTGCCGGCGTTTTCCGACATCGATGGTCACCAGGTCAACAGCCTCGACCGGCGCCAGCAGCTCGGCGCCTTCAAGCTGTTCGGCTTCAGCGCCAAGATCGACCCGGTGCCGGCCATGCTGGTCCAGAACCACCGCGACGTGATTCCGGATTTCTACGGGCTCACCACCTCCTTCACCAAGCACACCCTCAAGCCCGCGGTGACCGTTCTGGCCGAAGAACCGGGTGCGGGGTGGGCCAAGTACATTCACGGCGAGCTGGGCCAGGGCACCTGGACCTTCTACGGTGGCCATGATCCCGAAGACCCGCAGCATCAGATCGGCGATCCCCCGACCGACCTCTCCCTCCATCCGCACTCGCCGGGCTACCGGCTGATTCTCAACAACGTGCTCTTTCCGGCGGCCAAGAAGCGGGAGCTGAAGACCTAGGCCCGGCGCCGTAGGAATTGCCCGCCGCTTCGGTTAATCTTCTCCCCCACGCCCGTGGCGATGCACGGACCGTGGATCGCCCGGATTCGGCCCCTGCTCCTACCCCCGTTCATCACATGCCCCAGGCCGTGACCAGCCGCATCCCCCTGCCCGTCCAGCGCTACCTGGCCGGGGAGATTGCGGCGGCGGGCGGGCGGGAGGTGTCGTTCGTCGCCACGGTGAACGCCGAAGGGTGCCTCACAGCCTGCCGGGCCGTCGCGCGCGGGACGGTGGATCGCGTCCTGGCGCTGCCGGGCGTCTGCGACCGCGGGGAGATGCTGCTGCACAACCATCCCAGCGGGGTGCTCGAGCCATCCATGGCCGATCTGAGCGTCGCGGCCCGGCTGCACGACGCCGGCACCGGGTTCGGCATCATCACCAACGACGGCACCGGGCTCTATGTGGTCGTGGAGGTGCCTCGGGACCACGCTGGGACCCGGCTCGATCCGTTGGAGGTGGTCGCGCAGCTGGGGGAGCACGGTCCAGTGGCCGGAGCGCTGGGGCAGTACGAGGATCGGCCCAGTCAGCGGGACATGGCGGCCCATATCGCCGATGCGTACAACGATGGCGGTGTGGTGCTGCTTGAGGCGGGCACCGGGGTGGGGAAGTCGTTTGCCTACCTGATCCCGGCGCTGGCCTGGGCCCGGGCCAACAAGGAGCGCACGGTCGTCAGCACCAACACCATCAACCTGCAGGAACAGCTGGTCGGCAAGGATCTGCCGCTGTTGCGCGACGCGCTGGCGCCGCTGGGGCACGAACCGACCTTCGCGCTGCTCAAGGGGTGGCGCAACTATCTGTGCCTGGCGCGCCTGCACCATGCCGTCGGTACCCAGCGTTCGCTGCTGGAACCGGACAAGTTCGACGAGTTGCAGCGGCTCTACGCCTGGTCGGGGCACACCACCGACGGGACGCTGGCCGACCTGCCGGTGAATCCCAGCAGCGAGGTCTGGGATGAGGTGAGCGCCGAGGCCGACCTCTGCCCTCGACTGCAGTGCTCGCACTTCGATGCCTGCTTCCTGTTTCGGGCCCGGCGGCGCGCAGCAGAGGCGGACGTGGTGGTCGTCAACCACCACCTCCTGGCGGCGGACATCTCGGTCCGGCGCGCGTCCGACAACTGGCGTGAAGCGGCGGTGCTGCCGCCCTACAGCCGGCTGATCCTCGACGAGGCCCATCACCTCGAGGACGTGGCAGCCGCCCATCTGGGCGCGCAAGTGACCAGCCGGGGCATCCGCCGGCTGCTGGGCCGGTTTGAGCGCAACGGCAAGGGACTGCTGCCGACGCTGGCCTTTGAGCTGGGCGCCAGCGACGACCTCCTGGCCCGGGCCAGTCTGGACATGCTCCGCGAACGCCTGCTGCCGGCGGTCGGCGATGCCCGACGGGCGTCGGACCAGTTGCTGCTCCGGCTGCATCAGCGGCTGGAGGACGTGCCAGGCGGAGTGCTTCGACTGACCGAGGAATTTGCGAGCGATGACATCTGGGCCGCCGGCCTGACGCGTGAGCTGGACAGCACGCTGCTCGCCTTCCGCGCCATCCGGGATTCGGTCGAGACCATCGCCGACCGGCTGGCGGGGGCCGAAACCACGGAACGGCGCACCCAGCTGCTGGCGGAGCTGCGCGGAGTGATGCGCCGGATGGAGGGCGCCTCGGACTCGCTCAATCAGGCCTTGCGTCCCGCCGGCGGCGGCGTGCCCACGGTGCGCTGGCTGGAGCGCAGCGGGACGAAGGGGCAGCAGCTCAGCCTGGCCGCGGTTCCCCTGGACCTGGCGCCGATCCTGCGCGAGTCGCTGTTCGACAAGGTCACCACCGTGACCCTGACCAGTGCCACGCTCGCGGCGGGTGGAGACTTCGATTTCCTCCGGCATCGGCTGGGGCTCGCCGGGGAGGACAGCCCCGTGACGGTGCAGGCCATCCTGCCCTCGCCGTTCGACTTTGCCGAACAGTGCCTCTTCGGAATCCCCAACGATATCCCCGATCCCCGCGAGGACGAACCGGGCCACGCGGGGGCGGTGGTGCAGGTGGTGCACGACCTGGCGCTGGCCTCCGACGGAGGGATGTTCGTGTTGTTCACCAGCCATGGGGCTCTCCGCCGTGCCGCGCTGGAGCTGCGCGGTGTGGCGGGGGAGCGCTGGCCGATCCTGGTGCAGGGCGAGTCGCCGCGCGACGTGCTGCTGGCGCGCTTCCGCGAACTGGGGCGGGCCATCCTCTTCGGCACCGACTCCTTCTGGGAAGGCGTGGACGTTCCCGGCCGGGCGCTCCGGTCGCTGGTGCTGACGAAGTTACCTTTCAAGGTGCCGTCGGAGCCGCTGACCGCCGCTCGTCTGGAGCGGCTGGCAGAGCAGGGGGAAGACGGCTTCATGAGCTACCTGCTGCCCCACGCCGCGCTCAAGCTGAAACAGGGCTTTGGCCGCCTGATCCGCACCAGGACCGACATCGGCACCGTGGTCCTGCTCGACCGGAGGGTCATCACCAAACGCTACGGACGGCTGGTGCTCAACGGCCTGCCACGCGCCAATCGGGTCATCGGCAGCTGGGCCGAGGTCCGGACCCGCATCGAAGATTTCTACGCCCGCCACGGCATCGGAGCCAGCGTATGATCCTCAAGAAGCCCGGCAAGATCATCGGCATCGGACGGAACTACCGTGCCCACGCGGAAGAGCTCGGCAACCCGATGCCGAAGCTGCCGATCATCTTCTTCAAACCGACCACCGCCATCATCGGTCCCGACGAGCCCATCGTGCTGCCGCCGGCCTCGGCCCAGGTGGAGCAGGAGGCGGAGATCGGCGTGGTGGTGCTGGAGCACCTGCGGCACGTCACCGAGGAGGCCGCCGCGCGGGCCCGCATCGGATTCGTGTGCGTCAACGATGTGACTGCCCGGGACCTGCAAAAGGTGGATGGCCAGTGGGGCCGGGCCAAGGGGTTCGACAGCTTCTGCCCGCTGGGCCGCGAGGCGGTCGAGGTGGGAGACTGGGCCGCGCTGGAAATCATCGGCCGGGTGAACGGCCGCGAGGTGCAGCGGGGCCGCGCCAGCGACATGGCCTTCGGCGTCCCGATGCTGCTGGCGTTCCTGTCCCAGGTCATGACCCTCGAGCCGGGAGACATCATCGCCACCGGCACGCCGGCCGGCACCACCCGGCTCACCCGCGGCGACGTGACCGAAGTGGAGATTCCGGGGGTCGGCGTTCTGCGGAACCCGGTGCAGTGAGGCTCCGCCCGTGGCCCTCGGCGGCCTCCCCGGCGCTCGTGCTCCTTCCCGGAAACGACTGACCCCATGTTCACGCCGAGCCAGCGCCTCTCCCGCCTTCCCGGGTACCCACTCGCCGATCTGCCCGCCCGCAAGCGACAGCTCCTCGCGGAGGGGGTGGACGTCATCGATCTCGGTGCCGGGGACCCGGACTACCCGCCGCCGGCCCCGGTCATTGAATCCATGCAGCAGGCGGTCGCGGAGACCCGGTTCAGCAAGTACGGTTTCCAGCAGGGCAACCCGGAGTTCAGACGGGCGGCGTGTGACTGGATGCAGCGCCGGTTCGGAGCCCGCTTCGATCCCGCCACCGAGGTGCTCCCCCTCATCGGCTCCAAGGAAGGCCTTTCCCACTTCGCTTCGGCGGTCCTGAACCCCGGCGATCTGGCGGTCGTGCCCGAACCGGGCTATCAGGCCTACATGGGGGGGACGATTCTGGCCGGGGCGGAGGCCGTGGTGTATCCGCTCACACCGAGGACCAACTACTTGGTCGAGCTGGCGGAGATTCCCGACGCCACGCTGAAGCGGGTTCGGCTGGTATACCTGAACTACCCGAACAATCCCACGGCCGCGGTGGCGCCGCTGGAGTACCTCGAGCGGATGGTGGCCCTGTGCCGCCGGTACGACATCGTCCTGGCGTTCGACAATCCCTACTGCGACCTCACCTTCGACGGCTACCGCGCGCCGGGGATCTTCGAGATCCCCGGTGCCCGCGATGTGGCGGTCGAGTTCTACTCCCTCAGCAAGAGCCACGCGATGACCGGCTGGCGGATCGGCTGGGCCGCAGGCGCCGCACCGTTCATCAAGGCGCTGACCCGGGTCAAGTCGTACGTGGACACCGGACCGTGGCTGGGTGTCCAGCAGGCGGCCGCGTACGCGCTCGATCACGCGGAAACGCTGGTGCCACCGATTGTGGCGGAGTTGCAGCGGCGCCGGGACGCTGGTGTGGCGGCGCTGCGCGAGGCGGGGTTTCGGATCGAAACGCCGGTGTCGGCCATGTATCTTTGGATCCCGTTCCCGACCGGAATTCAGTCGGCCGAATTCTCTCGGGAGGGACTGGAGCGGGAGGGCGTCGTCACCCTGCCTGGGAGCGCCTTCGGCCCGGGGGGCGAAGGCTTTTTCCGAGTGGCGCTGACGGTCAGTCCGGAGAGGATCCGCGAGGGCGTGCTCCGGCTGGGACGCACCCTGGCAGGCCTGATGGCGGGGCGTGAATGACTGAAATGCCGCCCGGTGACCGGCGGTTCCGGACCATCGCGCTGGTGGCCAGCCTTCTGGTCCACAGCCTGCTGTTCTTCGTGGTGATCCATGGCCGGTTGCCGGACGTCAGGGAGCGGGGACGGCTACCCCTGCTGGTGCTGCCAACGCCGGGTGATTTCGAGCGCACCACACCGATCCCGGTCTACGTACCTCGGGTGGACCAGGGGTTGGCGACGCGGCCGTTTCGCCCCCTGCGCCTGGAGCCGGACCGGATCGACACCATCACGCCGGTTCGGCCGGAGCCGCTGGCGCCGACTCGGGTGGACTCGGTCGTCCCGCGTGGGCCGGCCGGCCGCATCGGACCGGCGCTCGGCGATGGCCGTCTGTGGGTCCGGCCGCTGCCCCTGCCGCCCCAGGAACTGGCCCAGCGGATCGAACGGACCCACGCCGAACTGGTGGATAGCGCCGTCACCGCGATCGTGCAGCGGTATCTCGACTCGATAGCGACCGAGCCCGGGGCGGACCGCGTGAAGCTGCCCGACTGGACAGCCGAGGTGAACGGGCTCAAGTTCGGTTTGGACAGCCGGTCGATCTACATTGCCGGCCTGCGCATTCCCGCTGCGGTCCTGGCGTTGCTGCCGCTGCCTGCGGGCGGGGATCAGCGTCGAGCGCTGGATCATGGTGGGCAGTGGATCGCGGAGGACCTGCGCCGGGCGGCGCAGCGGACCACCACGGTCGATGAATTCAAGGATGCGGTGCGCGCGCTGCGCCTGGAGCGGCAGCGGCTGAAGGACCTCGAGCGGGCGCAGCGCGAACGGCCGGATTCGGCCAGGGCGGAGCCATGATGAAGCTGGTGGACACCGAGGAAACCGTCGTCATCGTCACCGGATCCGATCTCCGCTCCGAGGAGCGGGATCGGCCCACGGCGTACCGGCTCAAGTCGGAGATCGACCAGCGCAGCGATGGTCAGGCGTTTCGCCGCGCCGTGGTGGTGGGCGATGCCTGGTTTCTGCAGAACCGGATTTTCCATCTCAATCCGACGATTGCGGTGGGCGGTCCCGGCGTCAACGGCCTGTCGGCCGAACTGAGTCAGGTGCTCCCGGTGTCCTGGAGCCAGGACCAGCGAGTCTACATCCATGCCGATTTCGAGTCGGAGATCAAGCGCTCGGCCCTGTGGGGAGTGGATGCCGAGGCCACGATGAACGC
>Ga0163150_10001270_pt1 | contig 43632 bp, 43 predicted proteins | sample OliLakLV19P2IB_FD_148628 | JGI IMG/M metagenome (GOLD analysis project Ga0163150, IMG submission 148628) | Freshwater microbial mat bacterial communities from Lake Vanda, McMurdo Dry Valleys, Antarctica - Oligotrophic Lake LV.19.P2.IB | ecosystem: Environmental > Aquatic > Freshwater > Lake >... | reverse complement strand
GCTTCGGGAAGCAGCGGAAGTCGCAGGTACTCCGGTGTTGAGACGAAGAAGATCCGCCACGGGGCCGGTGGGTGTTCCTGGAGCGGCGATGGGTGGCAAATATTGCGCCAGAAGCAGGAGGTCGTTGCGCGGCGGCGGCGGAATATCGATTCCGAAGGCCGCGTTGAAAACTCGCGCGAGTAGCGGATCGAGGATCATAGAGGCAAACTGAGCGTCGTCTTTGGGCTGGCTCATGCTCCAGCGATCCTTGAACCCGGTTCCGATGAGAAGTTCATTGACCAGAGGATTCCCCATGCGCTGAACCTGGGAAAATGACCCTGAATCGACGGCGGGAAGCGGGGCGCGCCGGACGGTGAGCCGGGCGCGAGAGGTGGTTGCGAACACGCCGATGGTAGCCGCGGGGCTGGTGGCGGGTAACTTCGAACCGGTGCTGGTGAGCATGGCGATGGGTACTTCGATCGCGATGGTGTTCACGTTGAAGCCGGAGAGGTTGTCCGATGCGAGGTTCGACGCAGCAGCGTCCTGTGCCGGGGACAGCACGCCGTTGCCGGCACCCGGTCGGAAGTTGAGGGTGTCGAAGATAGCGCCTACGTCGATCCAGAAGGGATCGTCCGCGGTGCCGACGAACGTGCGGACTCCGTTAGAAAGTGTGTAGATGCCCTGGTTGGCCAGCGCCGGGTAGTTCGGCATGGTTTTGAAGCCCACGTTGCTGGGGACGGCGAACAGCGGCTGACCGGTCGAGTTCGTCAGTTCCGTGCGGACACCGCCCTTGATCATTGCGACCGTGTACGTCTGACGGAGGGAGAATCCGGCTGAACCCGGGCCGTCGAGGGCTGTGATGGCCGGTGGGATGATCGGGTTGGGTACCGCGGGAGCGGGCGCGTTGGCCGGTGCGTTGACTCCCGAGCCGGCTCCTACGAATCCCGTGAAGACGCCAGGCGCACGGATCTCAGTCTGGAAGCGGACTTCGAAGACGACGTCCTCAACCGCATCGTTGTTGTTGTCGATGCGAAGCGCGTAGAGGATGTTCGGGTCGAAGGGGAAATAGTTTGGCCCGTTCGATGGCTCCAGAAGCGGGTCCACGTCCATAATGAGGGTGACTTTGTTCGGATCGTTGTAGCTGACGAACGCGAACACGTCGGTGATATCCGCCTTCTGGTCGAGGGCGGTAATCGGCGCCTCGCGATGGCTGGCGGCGAACGACGAAGGGGGGGCGACGAGCAGTATGGCGAGCGTCGTCGCAATGGCGGAGTGAATATTCTTCATTTGGCTGTTTCCTGAACGGGTTGTGGTGGTTTGGTCCCGCGGATGCGTGGGATGAGTACGAAGCCCAGCAGCGCGGTCGCGAGGAGTCCCCATGTTCCAGGCTCCGGAATGGCGGCGTCCGCCGCGGGAGCTGTAAACCGGTCCATGACGACGCCGGCGGATGCCGTTCCGCCTCCCCCTGCATCCAGGGTGAGGTCGTGAACGATGCTCAGCATGCCGACCGCGGGAAATGTCTTCTGGTCAGATCCTGAATTCAGAACGAGAAGAGTGTCGGAGTTCGCGCAACCCGTCACGTCGTTCGGGGTGAATGTGCCTCCTTTGCAGAAATTCTGGATATCGGTAATGAATCCGGCGCCGGTTGTACTCGTGCCGGAGAGGCTGATCATGCTGCTGGTGATGCCGGGTGTGGATACCACCATGTAGCCGATGAGCGCTTCACGGAGTTCGCCGGCAGTGGCTGTATCGTTTAGTGAAAAATCGAGCCCGAAAACATTGCCCGACTGAAAGGGGCTCACCATAATGGAAGCCGCGGGTATTCCTGTCGCTCCCGTGATTGGCGGGAGTGTGGTAAAGCCGGAGAACGTTGCTGTCCCAACATCACAGCCTCCCGCACCCAGACTGATGTAGCCGCCGAGTGTGTTGGACAGACACACTGGACCTGCGAAGGCCGAGCTGCCCGCAAGCGCGCTCAGAGCCAAAATAAATCGAAAAGATTTCAAAGAGGTACCTCCGAAAGAACGAATTACCAGCGGTGAATTGGTTCGCTGACAGCACCGGCGTATCGAAGACAACCGGCAATGCGCCTGATACACCGACTGCACGGGTTAGAGGCAGAGTCGCTCCTGGTTTACCTGAAAATCAGTTAAATAACGGCTATCGCCGTTGATCTATTTTCAGTGCGCCGGCATGTTCCGACCGGCACCTGGGCGCTCACTGTTCGTGATATCGCGAGACCATAATCGTGAACCGGATCGGTTTATTAGCGGGGCGAGATCCTCCGGCCTGGATTCGAGAACACCAGCGAAACAGTTCGCCGTCCTGCCGTACACGGAATCGCATGCTCATCTCGTTCGGAGGTCAGGGATAGATGTGAAGATTCCCCGGTCAATGGAACTGGGCTGCCGCCTTCCTCAGGAAAACGAGACCGAATCCGCAGGCAGGACAGGAGCGGATCGAGTACCTCGAGAAGAAGATCCACACCAGGATTTGGTGAAATCTGACCCGGGCGCGGAAGGACGCCCGTACTCCATTTCCCGCCGAACAGCACGTCGTATTCAAACCGATATAATTGCGCTCGCAAGCGTCTACTGCCGAGGAGAGTGAAGTTGGAACTCCTGGCTGCCGCAACAACGGCCGAGGCCACAGGGCGCAGGGCGCCCATCCTGACGACGACCGGAGGCAGTGGAAGGCCGGCAGTACTGTGTAGCAAACAGCTCTAATCTCCACGCTTTGCGCAGCCTTCGACACCTCACAATTGTCTGCGGAGAGTCATCAGAAGTTGAACCCGACGATGACGCGCAAACTGGGTGCAGGATCCGCATAGACGCTGGTTTTCAGTTCCATAAACATCCCGTTTCGGTTCTGAATTCCACCAAAGATATTCAGGCTCACATCGGTGTCCAGATCATCGAAGTCGACGTTCCGGTCTTTGCGGGTTAAGCCCTGCTTGACGAAGTTGACTCCGGGGCCAGCTCCTGCATAGGCTCCCCAACGGGCCTGTCGAGAGGAGACGGGCAGGCGGTACAGCGCTTCGAAGTTCAGAGCGAACAACGTTGAAAGTTCCCCAAATGCAAACTCGATATTTGGTCGGAAGATGACGTTACTGGAAAGGCCCGTTGCAATCTGCGCATGCGCCCCGAGCAGCACCAGCTCAGGATCCAGAGCAAGCCCAGTCCTTACACCGACCTGGAATCGTCGAATTTGTCGCTGAATGCTCCGTTCAAGGTCGCGGACCGCCGGCGGAGCCACTTCGTCGGAACCAGTGATGATCGGGTCCTGACCCGCGCCTGTGGCTCCTCTCCGGCCTCCCGCCTGCGTGGCCGCGGTTGACGGCGCACTCAGCACAGAGACGTTGCGCGCGACGCGAACACCGGCCTCATCGCCCGGCACGGAGGTAACCCGCACCCGCGAACCCGTCACAATCGTTCGGGGTCTCGTCGACGTTCGGTCAAAGACGAAGAGTTGGTATCCGCCCGTTTCAGTCCGGACAACCATGGTGGCGGGCGACGAAGAAGTTACTACCCCCGTCGCGGTCATTTCGTCGCTTTCCTGACCGGAACCACCGCTGCTTTGCGCAGCAAGTGCCAGCGGGAACACACAAAGAGTCAGCACCAAAAGAAGCAATGCTCCTGGGTACTTTCCATACCGGCTTTTAGAAATGTTCATGAAGTTTCTCCTCCGCGGTGAGGGCTGACGGGGCGTACTTAATCAATGCAGAACACGATTGAATACTTACTCATCGCCCTGAATGGCCGCTACGACATATACGTGCAGAAGGGACACAATAAGACACATTTACCTGTGTATTTTGCATGTGGCGTGAGTTAGAACCGAATGATATAAGAAGCCGCGCCCGGAGGGCTCGCATTAGAGGAGAAGAGTGCCGCAAGTAGCTCAGGTGACTCGCGGAAGTAGGTTTCATTTACGTCCGGCGAGTCACTCGGCGTCGCGGCAGCTAACGCTGAATCGTTGGCTCGCTTGAGTCGGATCGACTCCGACTTTCCGCCTGAAACGATTGAAGCAATCTCGATTTCGAGGGTGCTGCCGTCGTCAACGGTGCGAAAACGCCTTCTCTCAACTTTGGTGCCCTGTTTTTCCCACCACGTTCGCGCTGTAGTTTTAAAGCACTGCTGTCCAAATTAGCTGGGATCTGGTTGTGGGCGCGTTGATATGGCAAGACATAGGTGGGGCGCCGGACTGATAAGCAAAAGCAGGCATGAGCACCTCAGACGGGAGAACGCTTCCCAGGAAGTTCTTTCCCGGCGGGCAGCCCCTTCTGTATGGGTCAACTACTTCCTCTGGCGTATTTGCCTCAGGAATTTAGGTACGCGGCGCCCAGTTAGTTAGTTAGCCCCGCAGGTTCCAGACTCGCGCGAGGTTCAGCCTGAAACCCTCGACTGGCCCTTCGCCTGCAACCGACTGAGGGTCGACCAGGATTTCCGGCTCCCGATCCGGGCGGTAGATCTCCACCGTTCGGCGCTGTGGATCAATCAACCATCCAAGTTGAGCGCCGTTAGCAATATACTCCAGCATCTTGCGACGCAGGGCTGGCAGTCGATCACTCGGTGAACGAAGTTCAATCGCGAAGTCAGGTACGAGGTGAGCAAATCCCCGGGTAGCGCCTGGACCGAGACCGTCGATCCGTTCGAATCTGGTCCACGAAGCATCGGGGGAGCGCCGGGCGCCATTCGGAAGAACGAATCCGGTAGATGAATCCGTGGCCGCGCCACGTCCATCGGCATCGGCCCACGCAATCAACTGCATGGAGATGCGATTGTTTTGAAGACCGCTGTCGAATCCAGCAGGAGGCATGATGAGGATGTCGCCTTCCGCGGTCATCTCGATGCGGTCATCGGGATACTTCTCGCAGAAAGCCAGGAACTGCTCGTCGGTCATGGGAGCCGGAGCAGTGAGCGTGATGGGAAGATAGCTCTCCTCGATCTCGTAGACCATGTGCCTATAGTAGCTGAAACGCAAAAAGGCGCCCCGACGGGGACGCCCCTTTTTCAAAACGAACCGAAGCTATTTGGCGCCGGCAGGCCTGGGAGCAGCGGGCTTGATGGCGGCGGGTTTCGTCGCTGCCGGAGCGGCTGCGGGAGGAGCGGCGGACGACGCACCGGGAGCATTCTTGTCATACAGCGCGACCACTTCCTGCGTCACGTCGATGCCATTGGCGGCGAACATGACCGGAGTATTCTGGGCGCTGACGTCGAGGATGATCGCGAAGGCGTTATCCTTGGCGTACTTGTCGAGCACGGCGAGCACCTTGCCGCCCAGTTCGTTCAGCAAACGACCCTGTTCCTGATCGAGTTCCGCCTGAGCGTCTTCCACCTGGCGGTTGAAGCTCTTGGTCTTGGCGTCAATGTCGCGCATCAGACCGTTCTTCTGATCTTCGCTGCCGACGCTGCTGAGCTTGCCGAGCTTGTCTTTCAGCCCGTTGATATCAAGCTGAAGCTTTTCAAGGTCCCGCTTCTTTGGCGCGGACTTGGCTTCGAGGTCCTTCGCGGCTGCCTGCCCTTCCCTGGTGCCGATGATCGCGGCCTGGATGTTGATGATGCCGACCTTTGTGGGCGTCTGTGCGAGCGCAAACAGCGAGGACGACAGGAGCACAGCTCCGGTAACCAAAATATTCTTCACGTTTTCAAGACTCCTGGAGAATGTCCGATGTTATCACAGGCCATACAGGTTAGAATGTACGCCCGATAGAGAAGCGGAACGTGCTTCGCTTCTCGAAGAAAGGCGAGGGCTGCCCGAATGAAGCCACCGAATTGGCGAACGTTGCCTGGTTGGGAAACACGGAACGGTCGAGCACAATGGGCGGCTGCAGGAAGGTTTGCGTAATGTTGGGGTTGTAAGCCCAGTAGAAGCGGAACGGCGCGTTGACCACTGGCATCATGATCTGCAGTTCGAGACCGGTGGATGTTCGAACATCCTGCGTGCCCGCCGCGATGCGTGCCCTTCCGTCAAATCCTGCCGACGGAAACTGCGCGTTCAGGTCACTGACGCGGCCTGGGTTGAGCCCAAGCTGGCCGGGTCTGGAGACCTTGTTGAGACCTGCGTCGAAGAAGCCTGCGAGGATTACCGGGCCAAAGATCGGAATTCTGTATTCCAGGTTAACGACGCCCTGTGTATCGCCGCCGGGGAAGATGAGCTGGTAGATCGGAATCGTCATGGTGATCGCTTCCGCCGATTCCACGCCATCCCTGATTACCTTCTGAATTCGCTGCGATCCGTCGCTGTTCAGCACGGGAACCTCCGTCGAGCTGGGGATATAAGCCAGCGGGCTGATGCCCCAGATGTTGAAGCCGCGGACGTCCATTTCGCCGCCCATGTAGAAGCGGTTGAACGGCGGTGCCGACTTGCCGCCGTAGCCGCTCACGAAACGGCCGAGGAAGCGGCTTCCGATTACATGCCCTTTGGCAAAACCTCGCCGGAAGTACTTGGCTTCAATCGTGGGCTCGATCATGTTCACGTTGCCCTTGAGGAAGCTGCCGGCGAAGGTGGTCGACATGAACAGCGACTTACCACGAGAAGGCGTGATGGGATGGTCGATCGTGTTGTAGCTGAACGACGGAACGATCTTGCTGGTCTGGATGCCTTCGAGCGAGTTGGGTCCGTTGAGACCCTGGAAGTTGATGAAGTCGAAGTACGTCTTGGCCGAATCGGTCAGCGTACTGATGCTCGACGTGTCGAAGCCGTAGCTCAGGCCGAATCGGGCAAAGCTCAGCTTCTTCATCGGATAGCTGAGAAACGTAGTGAAGCCGTAGCCGTTGCTTACGTAGTTCAGCAGGTTGTTGGCGCCGAGTTGCTGGTACAGCGGAATCAGGTTCCGGCCGGAGAACAGCGAGACTTCGCGAGCCTGATCGTAGTTGAAGCGATTGGTGTAAACCGTCCAGCCCACCGACATTGGGCGGTCGAGGAAGTACGGTTCGGTAAAGCCGAATGTCACGCTGCGGATACGGTCGCCAATCTGCGAATCGAGGCTGAGCGTTTCGCCGAGGCCGAGGAAGTTGTTCGTCGAGTAGGAGAACCCGATAAAGCTTCCAGCGATACCCGACACGCCGCCGTTCAGCTGAATGGAGTTCTTGCCGCGCTCTTTCACCTTGAGAGTGATGTCGACGGTGCTGGACTTGGGGTCACGCGTGATGGTGGCCGCTTCCTCTGCCTTGAGCTGCTCAAAGTAGCCGAGCTGGTTCAGGCGGAGAACCGAAATTTCCCACATGCGCGTGTTGTAGATTTGACCTTCATCAATCAGGATTTCGCGTCGGATGACCTTGTCGCGGGTCGTCGTGTTGCCGGAGAAATCGATGCGGCGGACAAAGAACTGCTTGCCTTCATCAATGTTGAAGGTGAGGTCGATCGTACTAGTTCCGGGCTGCGGCACCGGTTCGGGTTCCGGCACCATGTCGATGAAGCCGAACTCGCCGTACAGCTTGCGGAGATTCTCCATGCCTTTGCGAAGCTTGCCGGTGGAGAAGATATCGCCTTCCGCCATCTGAAACAGCGGAGTCATCAGCGCGTCGGGCGTCTTGAAGAGCTTCACACCGACAAAGTTGATCTTGCTCAGCCGGAAGAGCTTTCCTTCTTCCACCTGGACTTTGATGTCGGCGCGTTTACCCGGCTTGTTGGGCTTGAAGAACGGGATCCTTACGCCGCCCTTGTCGCCGCCGACGTCGCGGATGGTGACGTTGGAATCGATCACGCGAGCGGTGAAGTATCCGCTTTCCTGATAGAAGTTGCGGATCATCTCCTCGTCGATATCGAGCTTGCTGCGGTCGAAGCTCTTGGCGAAGAGGTTCTCAAACAGGATGGAGTGCGGCAGGCCGACTGGTCGCAGGTTCCTCATGGCGCGGCGAACCACGCGGTCTGTGAAGACGGTGTTGCCTTCAAACTCGATTTCGCCGACCTTCACCTTGGGACCTTCGGCGACCTTGAACACGACTTCGAGAGAAGACGGCGGGATCTGGCGAATTTCCGGGCTGACGGTGGCGAACTGACGGCCGCGTTCGGAGAGGAACTCGCGGAGCACGTTGGCAGCGCGCTGCACCTTGTTCGGGTCGTACTGCTGTTCCACCGAAAGGCCGACTTTGCGCTCTTTGAAGCGGTCGAGGATTTCCGAGACAGTGACGCTTTTGGCGCCGTCGTACTTGATGGATCGAACGACGCGCCGTTCGGTGACCATGAAGCGGATCATCCAGCCGCCGTTGGGGCCAGCTTCGCGTTCCAGCTTCAGGTCGTCAAAATAGCCGGTGTTCCAGAGCGCCATAAAGTCGCGCTGCAGGGTTTCTTCGTCGTACTTGTCGCCCTTTCGGGTAACGATGCGGGCACGCAGGGTTTCCTGCGGAACTCGGCGGGAACCGCGGAATTCAACGCCTTCCACGATATTTTCGGGAGCGACTTCGGGAGTGGTGGTCGGAGCGGACGGCGCGCCAGGATTGGCTGGCTGCGGTACCGCGGGCTTCGGAGCTGCTGGCTGCGGCGCAGGCGTCTCCTGCGGGGCGGTGGGAACAGCCTCGAAGGGGTTCTGCGACTTAGACGGCTGAGGCCTGGGAGCGTCAGGCTTCGCCGGCGCAGGCGTCTGTGGATTGTTCTGAGCCCAGGCGGAAAGACACGACAAAAGTAGTATCAGGGCTGTCAGGCATCGAAGCCTGTGGAACATCATGCTGGGGCGAATTCCTTTCCACTCTGCGACTCTCACCAGACGTAAGCCGACCGGGGCGGGCTCCGGCTAACGAACAGGTGACAGGATCAATGTCTATTCTAACCGATGGATTCGCCGAATCGAACTGACGGGTACAAACTTGTTGCAACTATTGTTGTTGCGGGCCAATTTGGCACGCGTGTCAGGGATTTGTCACAGGCACCGAAAGGGTGTTCGAAACGGCCTCTCCCACCCGCACAGACACGTCGGTGAGGGGCCCGGAAACGTCGAACGGGAGGCGAAACCGGGTACGCACGCGGCCGCTGGTTCCAGGCTCGGCGAGACTCGATTCGGGCGGGATCGTGACGCTTCCGACCTGAATGAACACGGGGTCCGCTACAGGGTTTCGGGGATTTTCCGGCACCGCAAAGCCATCCACCACCGGCAGGAGAAGAGGACCGAATCCGGTTCCTGAAACGCTCAGGCGTTCGCCAGCCCTGGCCGGGTTCTCCAGAGTAACGGCCGATCCATCCTCATGGATGAGGCTGTCCGGGAACAGAGCCGGAGCGTTCCGCGCAATCGGGAAATCCGTCGACACCTCCTGGCCGAGCGATCCGCGGCAGGTGAGCCGAGCTTCACCCAGGGCAAGATCAGACGGCAGCAGCGCAACGATCGAGTCCGGAGCAACCGACACCAGAGACAGCAGCCGGTCTCCGACCATCACCACAATGCCACCCAGCGTCTGGACCAGCGGGCTGCGGGATCCCAGCTCTTCGGCCGCGGCGAGACTGGCCCCCGAAATCCGAATCAGCGACCCGGGAGCGACAGCACCCACGGGCGTCGGACCAGGAGCGGGAGTCACGGCGGTCGACGGCAGATACGGGTGACGTTCCAGCCGGGCCATGGCAGACCGCGGGCCTGACATCGCCAGGACACCCTGAGGCCAGGTGCCCGTGAGGTCACCTTCCCAGCGGCGGAACCTGAAACCAGGCCGGGGATCGAGCGCGACCTCGACCGAGGTGCCCGCCTGATAGAAGCCGTCAGCCGATGCCGGGGACAGTGCGACATCGGCCGAGGCTGGTGGATCCGCCTGAATCGTCAAACGATTCGCCCGCTGCCAGGCGGCGCGGAGGGTGAGGTCGGAGGTGAGAATCACCACCCGGTCAGCGGCGGCCGAATCGCTCCAGCCACTAAACTCGAGGCGCGAGGCGTCGTCAATCGCGAGCACACGGGGCGCCGAGACGCGAATCTTTGTACCCTCCGGCTGATCCACACGGCAGGGCGTGGCGCAGGGAACACCATCGACATCGACGCGGATGCCCGGCAGGTTGGACTGAATCTCAAGACGCGGCACCGCATCGTACGCCGCCGTCCATGACAGATTGCCTGTGTCGATATCGGTCTGGCTAACCGTGAACTGATGCGCGGCGGCGGTGGAGTGTTTCCAGGCCCGGAACTTCCAGCGGCGGCCGTTGGAATCGAGCTGCTCCACCGGCGCGCTGAAGCTGTGGCTGGACCCCAGGCCCCACACGAATCCGTAGTTCGGCCAGTTCTCGCGCCCGTCGATGTTGAGCCGCAACCCGCGCGGCTCGGTAAGAAAAGTCGCCGTCACGCCCCGGACGAACCTGGCGGTCAGCACGTCGACGGTGCTGGTGTTGGAGTCCGCCGTGAACTGACCGTCCTGCTTCAGACCGTTGCTCCACTCGGAGAACACCCAGTTTTTCCCGCCATTCAGTTGCGGCGACGGTGCGCCGATCACGTGACGGGAATTGGGTGCAAAGTCGAGCAGGCCGGGGATGGGCGCGAGTTCATTGTTCGACACAGGGTCGACGGTGGAAATTTCGGCGCGGTCAATTCGAACCTTGAGCGTCGGCGGATCCGTGTAAAAGCGAACGCGCTTGGCGGGGACAAAGCGCACCAGCAGATTCGCCGGACCGCTGACTGTCACTTTGGCGAGGCTTGGCAGTGGGGTGCCGCTGTAACTCCAGCCGTCGAACGCATATCCGGCCATCGGCAACGCGTTCACTTCGAACACGCCCGGAGTAGACCACGCGACGCCGCTGTAGTCGAAGCATAGTGAGCCAAAAAACACGACGCCAATGCTTTCACCGATGCCCGGCGTGGTGAACGGGCGGTTAGCTTTGGCCTGACATTCGCCGGTGGGGCCTCCGAACGAACCGTCGAACTGGCTGACCGAAATCGCATACTCGACGCTGAACTGCGCAACAAGCGCACTGGAAGTACCATCCACGGTAATGGACTGCGTCCACACCTGACCGCCCACCGGCGTGCTTCTGTCGTTAATCCAGCCGCTGAAGGTGTAGCGAGTACGGCAGTCTGGTTCGTATTGAATTGGGGTATTGGGCGCGACAGGGCAGGCCGGGTTTCCAGTCTCCCGAGACATGCTGCCAGCCACAATGCTGATGACGTGCTTGCTGCCCCGTGGCCACAGAAATGTGGCAGGGCGTCGAAACAACTCTCCGTCAACGACGAAGGCAGGTCCGCCGATGGACGCCGAGACACGAAAACTGAGGATCTCCTGCGCGGACGCTCCCGTGAGAGCGGCGAGCAAAGAAGCCCAGAGCAGCAACAGCCGGGATACTGACACGTGTGTGAGTCCTGCCTCCGTTGGAGTTATCGGCTGTCCGGGGCAGATGCTTTAAAGCGCACTATAATTCGGGGGAGGTATCGCGATGTCGCTTCGTCTTTTGCTGACGGGTGTGTCGTTGTTCGCGCTGGCGCTGACGGGCGCTGAAGAGAAGAACGAGCCGGTGAAGGCGGGCAACGAAGCCGTCGAGGCTCGCGGCTTCGCCGTCCTCGGGAAAGAAGCTGTGGTGGCGGCGCTGGGCATCGATCCTGGAGCCGAGGTCATCGTCATCGAGATCGAGGTCAGACCGCGCACCGACGACGGAGTGATGGTATCCCGCGACGACTTTATTCTGATCTCGCGCAAGGACGGGCAGCGCAGCCCCGGAATGCATCCGAGTCAGATCGCAGGCCCGGGCGCACTTCGCGTGTCGAGCACGGCGCAGGGCGCCAGCGGTGGAACGCTCGGCAACCGCCGCGGTCCCATCTGGGGTGGAATGCCGGGGACAGGGGGCGGGCGTCCACAGAGGATCGGCGGCGACAACGATGTAGCGTCGGTGACCGAAGCTCAGACAAAGAGCGAGATCGCCGATAAAAAGGAAGCGGAAGACAATCCAGTGCTGGCCGCGCTGAAGAAGAAAGAACTGGTCCAGGGCAAAACCGCGGAGCCGGTGAAGGGCTATCTCTATTACATCTTTGACGGCAAGCACAAGCTCAAGGATCTGGAACTTATGTACAAGACGCCTCAGGGCACACTGATGCTGGACTTTCAAAAATAATGCTCGTTTCGGATCTGGATACTCCCGCAATCGTAATCGACGTCGACATCATGGAGCGCAACCTGCGGCGCACGCAGGAATATGCGACATCCCAGGGACTGCGCCTGCGGCCTCACACCAAGACGCACAAGATCCCCGCTCTGGGGCGGCGGCAAATCGACCTGGGCGCCATCGGCCTGACGGTCGCCAAGACGACGGAGGCCGAGGTGATGCTGGCCGCTGGCCCCGAGGATCTGCTAATCGCCTATCCCGTCATCGGGCGGGCCAAGATGGAGCGACTGGCGGCACTCACGCGCAAGACCCGGGTGACCGTGGCGCTCGACAGCATCGAAGGCGTGAGGCGCATGGGGGCTGCCGCGGCCGAGCTCGGCTTCGAGGTGGGAGTGCTGGCCGAGTTTGATGCGGGCCTGCACCGCGTCGGCGTGTCGCCCGACCGAGCGCTGCTGGATCTGGTTCGCGCCATTGTCTCCGAGCCTGGCCTCCGCTTCGCCGGAATCACCTTCTATCCCGGACACATCAAGGACATGGCGACCGGCGTCGCCGAACTCGGCGCTCTCGACGAGTTGGTGTCGGCTGCCGTCGCTGAACTGGAGCGGGCGGGATTCGAAGTGCCCGTGGTCAGCGGCGGTTCCACCCCGACGCTGTTCGAATCGCACCGTGTAAAGCGGCTCACTGAAATCCGCCCGGGTACATATATCTTCAATGACCGGAACACGTGGCTGCTGGGTGGCTGTGGTCCGGAGGACTGCGCGGCGTCCATCCTGACCACCGTGGTGTCGACCTCGGTTCCAGGTCAGATGATCATCGACGGCGGCTCGAAAACGTTCTCCTCAGACCGGTCGGCGGCGGAGCCGAACGCGGCGGCCGAGCCGGGTTTCGGCTATTTGTCCGAGGCGCCCGGAGCCGTCTTCGAAAAAATGAACGAGGAACACGGCTTCGTCGACATCCGTAAGGCACAGGGAAGCTGGAAGGTCGGCGACAGAGTACGGGTGATGCCGAACCACATCTGCGTCGCAATGAACTTACACGAACAGGTTTACGGGATTCAGGGGGAAGAGGTACTGGAGGTGTGGAAGGTAGAAGGACGGGGCAAACTTCAGTAGGAGTCTGCCCCAGTGGTGCTTTGCGGAAAAACTGTTAGGAGCCCATCTTGACGGAGTCAACGGTGAGGGTGTCACCGTCGAGCTTGCCGGTAACAGTCACTTTGTGACCGAGGTGCTCTTTCACGGCGTCCTGATTGGCAATCTTGATTACCTTGTCGCCTGTGACGAACACTGCGGCCTGACCGCCCTTAACGCAGCCCTGGACGCACTTCATGGACTTTTCGGAGGCGTCGGCGTGAGCCATGCCACACTTGGCGTCAGAAATCGTTCCCTTCCATTCCCCGGCGAACATGCTGACGGCGAACAATGAGAACGCGATTGCGAGTTTCATAACTGTCATCTCCTCTGGTAAACACCGTGGCCCGGTTCCGGACTTGGGTATCTGGAGTCTAACCCAATTGGGTCATTTCGCGCAATGGGTGTTATCCAAATTGGCAACATCAAAGGGTGAAGTGCAGTGCGTGGCGAACGCCATCACACATTTCTAATAAAAAATGTTTAAACTTCACCGGATCTTCATGCTCTGCCCACTCGGTTGTAAACGGCTACAGCGCAACCTGAAAGTGTCTTGAGATCCCGTACATCTGGAGCGTCCGAAATGACAGATTCGCCCTGCCATTACATCTGGCAAAACTCCGCCGTAACTGCCCGATATCAGACAGCAGTTTCCATTCACAGCCACACGCAGCAATCCAGGGAGTTGCTGGACTTCATCCCGCGCTACTCGCGGAATATCCCGGTGTTGTGCCAGGCGGTACAGGCGCAGCAGGACAAATACCGCCGGATTCACGGCAAAGAGCTCGATTTTCGCACTGCGTGGTGGACACCGCCACTGCCGCCCCGCGAAGCGTACGATCTGGAGCGTAAACAGATTGAAAATACGCTCGGGCTGAAGGCACTGGTGTCGCTTTCCGACCATGACGACATTGAGGCGGCGCTGCATCTGCGGGTGCTCAGCGATCTGCGCGACGTCCCGATCTCCGTAGAGTGGACCGTCCCGTTCGGCCCGACTTTCTTCCATCTCGGCGTCCATAACCTTCCCCCAGACCAGGCGCAGTCCACGATGGCGGTATTGTCCGACTACACGGAACATCCGGACGAAGCGAAGCTTGCCGGCGTACTGGAGATGTTGAACGGCTACCCCTCGACTCTGCTGGTGCTGAATCATCCCCTGTGGGACGAAATATGCATCGGTGAGGCGGCGCACCGCGCCACGCTGAAGCGATTCACGGCCCTGTTCGGCAAGTATCTGCACGCAGCAGAACTCAACGGACTCCGTTACTATCAGGAGAACGCAGGCGTAATGAAGTATGCTGCCGAGGTGGGGCTTCCAGTGATCTCAGGCGGGGACCGTCACGGATGCGAACCGAACGCAAATGTGAACCTGACAAACGCCTCGACGTTCGAGGATTTCGTGGACGAGGTCCGCAACGGCCGCCAGAGCACCGTGCTTTTTCTCAGTCAGTACCGGGAGCCTGTCCGGCTTCGGCTGCTACAGGGTCTGGTGGATGTGGTTCGGGAGTATCCGGAGTTCGCGGAAGGCCGCCGGAAGTGGACCAACCGGGTTTTCTTTCAAAAAGATGACGGCCAGATTCGAACGCTGTCATCGTTGTGGGCAGACGGCGGACCGCGGGTAGTAAGGTGGTTTATGGCGGGCGTTCGGCTGCTGGAAAGCCGCCGGGTCCGGGTTGCACTGCGCTTTGCACTGGCAGAACGGCAGGAAGGAGTCATTTAAACTTGTCGCGGCGGGTAGCGTTCTTTTCCGATTCGTTTCATGAAGTGAACGGCGTAGCCCTTACCAGCCGTCAGTTCGAAGCGTTTGCGCGCCGCCGCCAGTTGCCCTTTTTCAGCGTTCATGCCGGTTCGTCGACACGCGTGGAACAGGACGGCGCCGTCACGATCTACGAACTGCAGCGGGGCGCCGCCGCATTCAACCTTGAGTCTGACTCTGAGTTGTCCTTCGATCTGCTTCTTTGGCGGTACCGCGGTGAATTGCTGGAAGCTCTGAAGCGGTTCGATGCGGAATTGCTGCATGTGACGGGTCCTTCGGATATGGGCATGCTCGGCGCCTGGATGGCGTATGAGATGCGTATCCCGCTGGTGGCGTCGTGGCACACGAACGTGCACGAATACGCGGGCCGGCGTCTGGAGAAGCTGCTTTCCTTCCTTCCGGCGGCAACAGTCCAGGCTGTGTCGTCGGCAGCCGAGCGAGGCGCACTCACCGGAGCGGCCCGCTTTTACCAGATCGCACGGCTGCTGTTCGCTCCCAATCGGGAACTTGTGGAGTTGCTTGCGAGCCGTACCGGCAAGCCGTGTTTCCTGATGCAGCGTGGCGTCGACGCGCACCTCTATTCACCGCAGAAGCGCACACCTGGCGAGCGCCCGTTCACTATCGGTTACGTCGGCCGGCTCAGCGTAGAGAAGAACGTACGCTTCCTGGCCGATATCGAGAAAGCGATCATCGCCGCGGGTCACACCAATTACCGGTTCCTGATCATCGGACCGGGCGGCGAAGATGAGTGGCTTCGGCAGAATATGGAACGCGTGGAACTGCCCGGGGTCATCAAGGGCGAGGCCCTCGCGAATGCGTACGCCAACATGGACGTGTTTGCGTTTCCGTCATTCACGGACACATTCGGCAACGTGATTCTGGAGGCCCTCGCGTCGGGCGTGCCGCCCGTCGTCACCGTGGGCGGTGGTCCCAAGTTCCTGGTGCGGTCGGGCGAGACCGGGTTTGTGGCAGCCGATGACCGGGCGTTCATCCGGTGCGTTCTGGATCTGATGCAGGATCGCGAGACTCATGAGCGGATGAAGCACGCCGCCCGGGCACACGCCTGCTCCATTTCCTGGGACCGGGTGTTTGAGAAGGTGTACGAGAACTACGAGGGTGTACTGTTTTCCAGCCGCGCACCTATTCTGGCCGCCAGCTAAGCGCGCCGCAGAGTTACAATAGCGGCACCGTGGGAACCACAACTCAGGCACCAGTCACTCTGGTTCGTCAGCTTGGGGTCGTCAGCGCGACAGCACTGGTGATCTCCAACATGATCGGAACCGGCATCTTCACCACCAGCGGCTTCCTTGCGGGCGACCTCGGCGATCCCACGTTGTTTTTGCTGATCTGGCTCGTTGGCGCAGTTCTTGCATTGTGCGGTGCGCTCTCCCTCTCCGAACTCGGTTTGAATTTTCCGAGCTCCGGTGGCGAGTACGTTTACCTCACCCGTGCCTATGGTCCGGCGTGGGGATTTATCACAGGATGGGTTTCGTTTTTTGCCGGATTTTCGGCGCCAATCGCAGTTGCGGCGCTGGCGTTTTCCGACTACCTGGGCTTCTTCTTTCCCGGAATTAGGCAGGCAAATGCGCAGTGGGTGTTCGGATCGGGCGACTGGACCTTTAAACTCGGCGGCGCCCAGATTGTCGCCTCCGCGCTCATCGCCGCCTTCACCGTGCTGAACATCGTTGGCCTTCACCGAGTGGCGAAGATCCAGAACGCGCTCACGTCCCTGAAGGTGATGGTGGTGCTGTGCTTTGTCATCTTCGGCCTCGCGTTCGGCACAGGCGACTGGTCTCACTTCAGCATGCCCGCGGTTCGTACCAGCACGGTTCCGGTGGCGCAGCAATTCGTCATCAGCCTGTTCTGGATTTACGTCGCCTACAGCGGATGGAATGCGGCGACGTACGTGGCGGAGGAAATTCGACAGCCGGAGAAGACGCTGCCCCGTGCGCTGGCTTTCGGCACATTGCTGGTGGCGGCCTTGTATCTGGCGCTCAATGTGGTGTTCCTGTACGCGGCTCCGCTGGAGCAGATGAAGGGTGTGCTGGCGATTGGGTCCATGGCGGCCCAGAAGCTGTTCGGGCCGGAGATCGCCGGCGTGTTCAGCCTGTTGATGGCTGTCTCGCTGATGTCGACCGTGAACGCGATGGTGACGGTGGGCCCGCGCGTGTATTACGCCATGGCGCGCAACAGGGCATTCTTCGCGGTCGCGGCGAAGGTGCATCCCACGTATCGAACTCCGGTGGTGGCGATTCTCGCGCAGGGCGTATGTTCCGTCATCATGACCGTGACGCCGTTTCCTCAGCTGCTGTTCTACATCGGCATGACGCTGAACTTCACCATGATGCTGGCGGTGGCCTCAGTATTCGTTTTCCGGAAGCGGCAGCAGGGCTGGCAGAAGCTGCCGGCGGTGAGCTTCGCCTGGCCGCTGGTGCCGAGCCTCTTTGTGGTCGCCGGTGCGTGGATGACGCTCTACGGGATCACACTGCAGAGCCGTGTCTCGCTCTTCGCGCTGGGCACGGTGGTGATTGGCGCACTGGTATACCACTTCCGCATCCGTCACGATGCGGCGGCTGGTGCCGATATCGCATGAAGTCTGGCCGGATCCTGCGGCGCTCTTTCTACGCGCGGCCAACCGTCGAGGTCGCGCGGGATCTGCTCGGCAAGGAACTGCGGCATGGTGAGACGTCGGGCCTGATCGTCGAGACCGAGGCCTACGGCGGCCCGGGCGATCTGGCCGCGCATTCCGCGCGCGGAATCACCGGTCGCACTCGCGTGATGTTCGGACCTCCCGGGCACGCTTACGTGTATTTCATCTACGGCATGTATGAGTGCGTTAACGTGGTGGCCGAGCCCGACGGGGTGGCGGGCGCAGTGCTGATTCGGGCGCTGGAACCGGTTCGGGGAATCGACACGATGCAGGCGCGCCGCCCGAAGGTAAAGCGGGTGGAGGACCTCGCGTCGGGACCCGGAAAACTGACGCTCGCCCTGGGAATCACACGCGCGCTGAACGGGGCCGATCTAACCCGCGGTTCGCTGACCATCCGCGATACAGGGCTGGCCGGCTTCGAGACAGTGTGCGGTCCACGCGTGGGCATCACCCAGTGCCTCGACTGGCCTCTGCGGTTCTCCATCGCCGGGAACCGCTTCGTCAGCCGGGCGTGACGCCTGCGGCTTCTGTTCCGGCTGAGGGGCCGGGGACGGCGGACTGAAGTAGCGGTCGTACAGGTCGGGATCGAAGAGGTTGGCCGATTTCACCGACGCAAGCGGCAGTGTCACCAGCAGGTCGGCCGGATCGGACTCTTCCAGGACGTCGCTGTAGAAGAGCGTGGGATGCGCCTCCATGGTGAGGCTGTCCCGGTAACCACTCAGGACCGGAAGGATCCGGAAGTACTTCTCCTCGGGATTGAGATTCGGAGCTTCACTTGTGTACCCGACGTACCACTTCCTGTTGTCCAGAGTCACCGATATCAGCTCATTACGCCGCACGGCGAGGTCGATCAGTCTTATGAGCCCATCCGCCCTTTGATTGACCTGAATTTCGCGCAGCCGGGCAGCTTCGGGCCGCCAGATACGATTGACCACGCCCACAGCGAGTAAAGGACCCAGAACCAGCGACCACGCGCAGGTATCGGAGTGCGGGAAGGGTGCCAGCTGGTACCACAAAGTCCCTGCCCAGGGCCCGAACTGCGGAATCCGGCCAGTGGCAAGGACCGCGGCGCGACCGATGAGCAGCAACACACTTCCCGCAGCGGCAGATGTGAACAGCAGGCGGTTCCCGTCGTAGCGCTGCGCCTGGAATCGAAATAAATGGGACAGGTGGAGAAAGAGAAAGCCGCCCAGCAGAGGCAAAAGCAGCAACCCCTGAGGCACGGCTACTTCAAGGCGCCGCGGGTCATTTTGCGGACGCTCGGATCGTCTTTGACAGACTCAGCGATGCGGGCGAGTGCCTTTTGAACCTTGGGCAGCCGCACCAGCGCCCGGGCGTCGTTCAGTACCATTCGCCCCTCCCAGGTGGTTACGTAGATCGGCTTTGTTTTTTCAGCCATCGCTGTTTTCAGTATATGGCTTTATGCTGGTTAACGGAATGAACGAAGAACGGTACGGCGATTTACTAAAAGAAATTCGGCCCCGGCTGATCGAGACACCGGAGGAGCACGAACGGCTCCTGCTGGTCGCCGAGGCGCTGATGGAGAAGGGCGAGCAGCTCGCCGAAGAAGAACGCGAGGCACTGGCGCTGATCGTGCTTCTGGTCGAGGCGTTTGAAGCACAGGTGCTGGGCGACGACGCCGACGAAGAAGAGGCCGAGGAGGACGGCAAACCACCCGCTCCGCATGTAGCCCTGCAGAAACTGATGACGTCCAACCAGTTGGAAGTTGACGACATTGCGCCCATCTTTGGAACACCTCACCTGGCGCGAGAAGTGCTCGAAGGCCGGAGGCCCATTTCCCGAACGCAGGCCAAAGAACTTAGCCGATACTTCTCCGTTCCGCCGAAGTTGTTTCAGGAGTAGATTGGCGGTACCCTGTTTAGGCTATGACCCCTGAACAGGCCGCTGGCCTCCTCCAATATTTTCTCCCTGCCCTGCAGCAGGAATCGGCGACCACTGCCAAAGTACTGGCAGCTGTCCCCGACGACAAGGCCGATTACGCTCCTGCCGAAAAGAGTATGACCGCGCAGAAGCTGGCTTCTCATATTGCTGAAACGGATATGTGGTTCCTCAAGTCCGTCGCGGCGGGCAAGTTCGAAATGCCCGGCGAGTCGCCCGCCAAAGCGCCCAGCGAGGCCGCCGCTGAGTACTCCAGCCAAATGCCGGGCCTGATCGAAGCTCTGAAGGCTCTGACTCCCGAGCAGTTGGCCGCTGAGCTCGACTTCTACACCTGGAAGCTCCCGGCGGTCGCTTACGTCGACTTCTGCATCCGCCACATGATTCACCACCGAGGCCAGCTTTCCGCGTACCTCCGTCCGATGGGGGCCAAAGTCCCCTCCATTTACGGCGGTAGCGCCGATGAGCCCATGAGCGAAGCGGCAGCCGGCTAATACCTCACAGCGAAAACCCTGGTCGAAGGTCCGTTATTTGGAACCCCCTTCGACCCGTAACCCATCCAACATATAGGAACACAGACCAGGCTGCAAGAGCCCAGTCGCATCGGCGCCGGAAACCCCTCATCTGGCGCCGGTGTTGTTCCTCAATGGCCGCTGCGGAGCATGGACACTCCTTGTGACAGGCCACCGGCGGGTGCTTTCCTCCGAGCCAACCCGCCGGATTTCTTTTTTCGCTAACTACTGCGACGGCTGCGTCTTCCCCCTTCGAAAAATCCCAGGTCGATCAGAACAGCCACCAGCATGACAATAAGGTAGAAGGCATCCATCGGCCTTCCGTTCTTCGTCAGCCAGGTATAGGCCAGCAGCGTCACCGGCATGAACAGCAAACCGAGAAACGGCACAATCACAGTGTCATAGACGCCATTGAAGAAGCTGGTAAAGAAATACAGAACCAGCACGGCGAGTCTCGGAAACAGCAGAACCAGAATCGTGGCAAGGCACGGCATACGCAGTTAGACGGAATTCTGGTCCAACCGGTACAGTCTGCCTTCGCCGATGTCCCCGATGCGGCCGTCGCGACCTATTCACGGCCAACATGCATCCACCCACATCCTGAGCGTCTTCCGATGCCACGTTGGCGTGCGCCCCGTGAGGTACGGAATCGCGAAATGAGCGTCTCCCGAACAATCAAGCCAGCTTGTGCCAGGTACATGACGTCGCGGATGTCGCGGTCATTGCTCCGCTCCAGCTTCGTCAACGCGAGGTCGTGCGGTTCCAGCGCCCACAACCGAACCCTGGGCCATACCGGGAATACTCGGACCAGACGGGCCTCGTAGTCGTCCGCATAGTTGGCGACGGCGACATGGTCAATGTAGACCCGGTGCTTCTTCTGGAGCGGCGATCCCTTGCCCGCGAGTTCGGCGACGCGCTGGGCCGCATCGGGCGGAATCACCGTGAGTACGTCCAGGTCCGCCGTTTCTCTGGCGAACCCGTAGTGCTGGCTGACGACGAACCCGCCAATGCAGTGGAAGGCGGCGGGCTCATCGAGTGCGGCATCCAGGTCCGTTAAGAAAGACAGCCATGGTTCAACCGGAAGCCGCCCCGTCCGATCATCAGACGGCATCGTGGACATCTTCGGCTCGGAGCCTCGTCAATACATTCCAACGCTCGGCAAGCGGAGTTCGATTTGCACGCATCCATTCGCGCGTCGCGGCGGGCATGGAATCCCAGCACAACGTGTCCTCCTGCAGCAATCGGGCACGCTCCAGTTTACGGACCGCCAACAGACACTCGGGCGTGTCTACACCTGCGACCTGCAAGAGGAAGCCCAGCCGATTTTGCAGATTCTGAAGCTTGGCTTGACGCACCAGCCAATCCAGGTCCAGTTGATTCTGGCAGGTGCCAACGAGCCAGGGTAAAGCCTCCACGACGCGAGCGTCGGCATCCGGTCGAGCAAGAACCGCCAGCAGGAAATCGGCAGCGCGGGGCCTGGGCCGCGACTTGACGACGTGAACGAATCCCGGATACCCAAGGGCACTCAACTGGGCGCGGAACCGATCATCCGACGTTCCGCCCTCTACCTCCCCACCAACAACCTTCATCCGGTCGCAAAGCGCCGCCGTCAAAGGCCTTGCACCTTTTTCGAGAAGCGACAGGTAGGGTTGCGAAACGCCGAGCAGGGACGCCGCATTCACCTGCGTCAGTCCATTCCGCTTTCGCCACTGCAATACGTCCGCCATCTGCGCCTCTTCAACAGGCTAGCATGTAATATTACAAGATGCGAACGGAATTCTAGTCCAACCGGTACAGTCTGCCTTCGCCGGTGTCCCCGATGCGGGTGATTCCCCACGCAGCCTCGTTGCGGTACACGTCCGACGCGAGGAACTCATTCTTCGCCACGACAAGGTGCGTGTAGCCCAGCCGCTTCAGATCGTCCACCACCTTGCGCCGGACGTTCGGCGGAGGCTCCAGCGCCGTATCCTCCGGCTTGTCCGACACCGTCTTCCAGACGCCGTCCCCCGTATCCACGTCGATTCGCATCGTCACATCGGGCTGATCCCCGGAGATATCGGCCCGAATCCCACCCAGTTCCATCGGCCTGATGAAATTGATCTCAAGGTACTGGCCCGGAGTCGATTTGTCCCACGCCTTCCAGCGAGTCACCGGACAATCGTCGAACGCCCACTGCACATCCCAGGGATTCGGTTTCGCCTGAAGCCGCCACCACTGCTGGCGGTCGTACTCACGGCCTCCCGGAGCCTGTACCCGAAGCTCGGAGACGCTCCAGTTCTGCGGCGTGGTGGCGGTCTGAACCAGTCGAACCCGTTGCGCCGGAATGGCGGGGAAACGGAAGGTCTGGCTGTACATCGCGACAATATCGGCAGCGACCCCGGCAGCAAACATTTCAGCGGCGGCGTTGTTACGGCCCGCCTGGTACGAAACGTCGATCTGGCGCGACGTGTACGCCTGAGCCACTCCGGCGTAGGTCAACACGCGGCCGTGCAGCGGAACATGGGTCTCCACCAGCCTCGACATCCGATAATCGGGAAGCATGCGAGCCAGCCAGGTGTCCTCAGCTTCGATGCGCCAGGCCTGCGTCCAGCGGAAACGGTCGAGCCGCCACGCGTATGGATCGGCATAGCCCTTGCCCACTTCGGGCGAGGCCGCGACGAAGTGAAAGGCGATCACGGCCAGCCCCATGCGCCAGCGTTCAAACAGCATTGCCAAAGCAAGGGAGACGAACGGCAGGACCGAGATGAGGAATCGGGTGCCAATGTTACTGGGATAGGTGGACGCGAAGAACAGCGCCGCGATCCACGCCCGCCGCCCCAGCGGCCAGCGCAGCGCCAGCAGGCCCAAAGGCGCGATCAGGAACAGCGGACCCAGATAGCCGTTCAGTTTTCCGCCAAGAACCGCCACTTCCACCGGGATCATCGACCAGTGCGGCACCGCGCCGTAGTAGTTCCGGTGCATTTCCCGATACATGTCCTCAAATGAGATTCGGACGTAGGGGTTCGGAAAATAGCGGTTCAGAAACGGCGAGAACGGGTTGCCGACCATCAGCGTGTTCTTGATCAGCCAGGGTGCGATCAACAGCGTGGCCAAAGCCCCGGTAATCACCACAGCGCGGGCCGTGATTTTCCAGGGGCTGCGTCGAAGCGACCAGGCAACAAAGAGCAATGCGAACGGGACAGCGGGAGCCGCCGTTAACTTGACGGCGTAACAGAAGCCCGCCAGCAGGCCCGAGACGATGAGCCAGGGTTGGTGTTCCGTATCCTGTTCGAACGCGCACAGGGCAAGGAACAGTCCCGCTATAACGGCGCCCGTCGCCACGTCCACATACGCCGATGCGCCGTCCAGCAGCACCACCGGGCTGAGGAACGTCAGCAGCGCCGCGATGGCTCCCGTCTTCGGCAGATCGAACCGGCGCCCGATCGCCAGCACCACGAACGGCAACACCATCAGGAACTGCCAGTGCACCAGAGCAGCCGCCGAGTGCCTCCCGAAGGAGTACGCGAACAGGAACAGCATCTCGACGCCCATCGGCAGGTTCGCGTACATGTCGGTGGTGTACCAGTCGAAGCCGCCGTTGCGGAAGTATCGACCCACTGTGCCCAGGTGATAGGCCACCCCGTCCGGGCTGATCTCCGGAGCCATGGCGTGGAAAAACGTGAAGGTCCCGTAAACCAGGAGCGACACTCCTAAAATCCGGCGCCAGAGGGTGGGAACCACGGGAGAAGGATCGGTGGGGATGCGCCACGCCCGGGTAAACAGGCAGGCTCCGATCGCCCCCGCGCCCAGCACTGCGAACCATCCCGGCCCGGCCACCCAGAACGTCAGGCTGAGGAACACCGCGAGATTCAGCGCCGCGGAGCCGAGCAGGAACCCGATAGGGAACACCTCGCCGGCACGCGGGCGCAGACCAAGCCGCCGAAGCAGGAGTAGCCCCAGAGACAGCGAAGTGGCCCCTGTGAACGCGGCGCCGAACAGAATGGCAGGCGGGCTCATTGCGACAGGAACCCCACAGCATGAAGTAGAAAGCCGAGCCTGACGCCGGGGTCGGCCGCCTGCCACGGGTTCAAAACCTTGATCAGCACTCGATTCTCGGAGTCTGGCAACAGCATGTCTGGAGCGACATCGGCTTCCCAGGTCTGGTCGCCGAACTTAGTGAAGGTGGGGCGCCCCAGCACCTTCCCGTTCACGGTGATTACCAGGTTCACCGGCCCTGTGTCCTTAAATGTTCGATCATTAATGCCGAGTTCCAGATGAAACTTCCGCGACTTCCCTGTCGGCCTGATGAAGAAGCGGAATTCGGGTTCCGCGAAAGTCCAGCGCCACGTGCCCTCCAGGCCCTTCACGTCCTTGATGAAATAGCGCTCGGCGTCGGTTTCTTCGGAGCGGACAAACTCTCCGAACTCGGGAATCGAGACAACTTGCGGGACCTTGTCGACAAATGGTTTGTGCTGAGCGGGGACACCGTACCACGAAGGGGTCGGCGCACAACCCGCGCAGCACAGCGCCAGGGGAATCGCCAGATACTTTCTCACTGGGACCTGCGGGCCAGCAGTTCGCCGGAAATCTTGTCTTCCGCCACCACCTGCAGCCCGAGTTGCGACACCAGTTGCTTGTCCTCAAAGTTCAGGAGGTAGTAGTCGGCAGACTCTTTCCGGTTTTCATTCAGATCCGGAATCGTGAGCCAGGTCATGCCGCGGCGGTCTCGATACCAGAGCGCGGTCTGGCGCAGAAACGTCTGGGTATAGAGAGTTGGCGGTTTTTGATCCGGCCTTGCCCTGGTTGCAAAGTCGCTTTCCAGCGCCCGGATCAGTCGCCCCGTGCCAGCATCGAAGCGCCAGTCAGAGAAGAACCGGTTGTCAGTCTGACGAATACTCACCAGCACCAGCGCCGCCGCGGCCAGGTTCAATGCGAGGGCCGCCCGCCTCGATTCCGCAAGCCGCACTCCGGCGAAGCAGGCGAGAAACGTCAGCGGGAGCAGGTACAGGGCAGTTCGACCCTCGGGGTATCGCACGCCAGCCAGGAAATGCGATACGAAGATGGCGACGATGGAGGCGATTACGGGGATTCCGAACAGCAGAAACGGCGCGCTGCGCCACTCCGGCTGCACCGACTTCAGGTAGCGACGCAGGTGCGCACCGACCCCGGCCAGCAGCGCCAGTACAATCCCTGGCACCACCAGAAATCGACCGACGGCAAGGAACACTTCCGGATGCCGCGCGGGCCAGCGCTCCTGAACCTTCAGAAAGCTGGCAGTCAGGCCGTCGACCGAGCTTGTCAGACTGTTCGCTCCGAAGTAGAAGTCTTCCCGCGAAGCGTTCAGCAGCGGGAGAACCAGAAACAGGAACGCGATGACGATGGCCGGTCCGCCATACGCGTCGAAGACATGCCAGCCCGCCCGCACCCCGTCCCGCGACGCCAGCAGCAGCAGCGCCAGTCCGAGCCCCGCCACAGGAATCAGCAATGTGAGATTCGCCGCAATCGAGAGCCCCGCCAGCACGCCCGCGCGAAACAGCCATTTCGATTCAAACCCGCGCGTAGCGTAGTGGATGGCGCAAAGCAGCGCCCATAAAAACAGTCCGAGAGCGAGGCCGTACCCTCGGGCGGCAATGAGAAAATCCAGCAGCAGCGGATTCAGCGTAAGCAGCGCAAGGCAAAGGACCTGAGACCATCCCGCAAACAGCAGACGCGTAATCTGAAAGGCCACGATGCAGTACAGCAGCGCTCCGGCCAGGCTGGGAACGCGGGCCGCCATTTCCCCGCCCCCCAGCGCGTACCGCGATACCTTCATCAGCAGCGTGTGCAGCACGTGATTGCAGGCGTCGAAGGACTTCGCCATCTCAGCGAGATCCTTTGAGACGAAGCGGTTGTACACAAAGGCCTCGTCGATAGTGAATGACTGTGTGCGTGCTCTCCAGCAGCAGATTCCCAAAACGGCAACGATCAGGAGAATACTGATGCGGGATGACCAGGAGGACATGATTTAGGCGGAAAGCTCCGTTCGAATGGCATCCGCAATGCGGTTAGCCCAGTGCCGAACACCCGCATCGTCGGGACCTTCCACCATCACGCGGGCGAGCGGCTCAGTGCCCGAGAATCGAACCACCACGCGTCCCGATGCGCCGAACACCTTCTCGGCTTCCCGGATCTCGGCCTGAACCGAAGGCATTTCTTCCATCGGCTTCTTGTTCTTGACGCGCACGTTCACCAGCAGCTGCGGAAACACCTTGAGCCCGGCCGCCAGCTTATCCAGAGTCTGCCCGGAACCCGCCACAATCTCCAGCACCCGAAGCCCGGTCAGCATCCCATCGCCCGTGGTTGCGAAATCCCGGAAAATGACATGCCCGGACTGCTCGCCGCCAATCTGCGCGTCACGGCGAACCATCTCCTCCAGCACGTACTTGTCGCCGACCGGAGTGCGAAGCATCGTCAGTCCGGACTCCTTCAACGCAAGCTCCAGCCCGATGTTCGACATCACCGTCGAGATCACCATCGGCTGGCGAAGTGTCCCTTCGTCGGCCATCGCTCTTGCGACGATCAGCAGCACCGCATCGCCATCTACGATCCGACCGGTCGGTGCCACCAGAATGCACCGGTCGGCGTCCCCGTCGAAGGCAATCCCGGCGTCGGCCTTGCGCCGAACCACTTCATGCCGCAGCGATTCGACATGCAGCGCGCCACAGCCCAGATTGATATTGCGGCCGTCCGGTGAGCAGCCCATGTTTTCCACCGTCGCACCCAGCCGCGTAAACAGCTCAGGCGCAAGGTGCGACGCGGCTCCGTTCGCGCAGTCGAGAATCAGGCTCAGCCCGTCGAGGCGCGTCTTCGCCGATCCCGCCAGGAAGTCCACATAAGCAGCATCCAGGCCCTCATCCACAGCCAGCTTCGCCGGTGGAGTCGGGGGCGAACCGGCCAGGATGGCGAAGATCTGCTCTTCCAGCCGGTGCTCAGTATCATCCGGCAACTTGAACCCGGAGTGATCGAAAACCTTGATCCCGTTGTCCTGGTAAGGATTGTGCGAGGCCGATATCATTACCCCGGCAACGAAATCCCGGGTTCGCGTGAGCCATGCAACGCCCGGCGTCGTGATCAGCCCGGCAAACCTGGGCCGAACGCCCGCGGCTTCCAGACCGCCACCCACCTGAGCCGCGATCCACGGGCCCGATTCCCGCGTGTCCATCCCGATCAGGATTTCCGGCTTTTGCGCGCGATGTCGTGCCCACTCGCCCAGTGCTTTGCCGAGTGCCCAGGTGGTCGGCGGATTGAGAGGATACTCTCCGGCAACTCCACGCACACCGTCAGTTCCGAATAATTGTCGTGGCATTTGTATTAAAAATCAGGGTATCTTTTCCAGCGTGACGCTTACGGTAACCAGCCGCGTGCTTTCAATGCGCACCTGCGGATCGTCCACGTATATCGGGACTCGAAACTCGGCGGCTCCCACCGTGGAACTGATGTTTAGCCGATCGGTAAACGCGGCGTGGGTTCGCGTAACGAAATACTCAGGTCCGGAGACGCGGGCCGCCGGCGGATTCACGCGCTGGTTCACAACCCGGTACCCAGCCGGTGGGTCGCCCTCAAAACGGACTTCTACAGGCAGCATCCGTGTCAGCCGGCGGTCCAGCGAAAAACGTATCTGGGCGGGCACGGCACGGACCAGCCGGACCCCGGTGGGCAGGCCAAGTTCCTTCTCCGTCACGTTGAACGTCTGGTCCCCGGGACGGTGTATATTACTCAGATCCAGCACCAGAGGTGTACGCGCCAGCGACTCCGCCGACACACGCGCGACCGGCCCGCGAACCTGGACAAACAGCCGGTCCAGGTTATCGCCCGTGATCTCGAGGTCCGGGGGCATGTTCCGGTACTGGACCACTATGGGCATCGACGTGGCCACTTCGGTCTCGCCAACCACCAGGATCCAGAGCAGGCTGGAGATCAACAGCGCCAGCAATTTCCAGCCGAGGTGTTCAGTCAGTCCCCGCATCGCGCGCCTCCCGTTCCATCTGGCTGTCGCTCCAGCGAACCTCGCGAACCGGGCCGTTGCTGGTGCGCTGAATCAGGTGCTCCGTGATGCGCTGCTCCAGCCGTTCCTGGCTCACGTCGGTTTCAATCTCGCCGAACGCGGCTACGGAAATCCGGCCCGTCTCTTCGGAAACAATGAGCGAGAGGCAGTCGGTTTCCTCAGTGACACCGATCGCGGCGCGATGCCGTGTACCCAGGTGCCGCGCCAGCGCCGGCTGAACGGTCAGAGGCAGAAAGCAGGCGGCGGCAGCGATCTTCTCCCCCTGCACAATCACAGCGCCATCGTGCATCGCACTGCCCGGATGAAACACCGTGAGCAGCAGATCGCGGGACAGAAATGCCTCCATCAGCACACCGCTTTCGATAAAGCTGCGCAGCCCAATGTCACGCTCCACAACCACCAGTGCACCGACCTTCTGCTGTTGCAGCTGGACCAGCGCCAACACCAGTTCTTCAGTAAATTCACGCTTTTGCAGGCGCCCGCCCACCGACAGCCACCGTCGCCCTCCGAGCCTCGCCAGCATGCGCCGGATCTCCGACTGGAACAGCACGATTAACGTGAACGGCACGTAAGGCGCCAGCGTCGCCATCGCGCTGCGCATCAGCTCCAGCCCAAGAAACGACGACACCACGTAGATGCCCAGCACCGTCAGAATGCCCACCAAAATGTGCGCCGCCCGCCGCCCGCGCACCGTCATCAGAAACTGATAGATCAGGAACGCAACAATCAGGATGTCGAGGACCGCGACGGGCGTCAGGCCTGAGTACGCCGAAAATATGGGGCTCGTGAACGTTGGCATTTGACTGGACGCCTTCCGGGCTGCACAGTTCTATGATTTTAACGCGCAGCCCGTACCTTTTTGCATTCGCAACACTTTGCGGCTCCGTATATGTCGATGAGTGACGGCGAAGATGGCAGATGAACAGGTTGGCGATGTAACGGCGAAGGCTGCCTCGGGAGACCGCGACGCGTTCGCCGCGCTGATCCGCCGCAACCAGGCTATGGTCTACAGCCTCGCCTGGCACAGCCTCGGAGATGAGGGGCTGGCTGAGGAATTGTCCCAGGACGTATTCCTGGAATTGCATCGGGCGTTGCCGGGACTGGAGTCCGAGGCGCATGTCACAAACTGGCTGCGCCGGGTGACCATGCATCGCTGCATCGACCAGGCCAGGCGGCGCAAATCGAGACCGCAGGTCGCGCTCGATGATGTCAGCGAGCCCGCGGCGGAATCGGCGGGTAACCCGGACTTTTATCTGCGAAGCCGGCTACAGACGCTGATCGGGTCCATGCCGGAGCGGGCGCGGTCTGTGTTGTTGCTCCGGTATCAGGAAGATATGGAGCCGACCGAGATCGCCGGAGTTCTGGGTCTGCCGGTGAACACTGTGAAGAGTCAGCTGCACCGGTCGCTGGCAATGCTGCGGGACAAGCTGCAACGAACGAGGGTGACTGCATGAACGAGTTTCAGCGGGAAGAAGAATTGTTGAGGCAGGGACTGCGGAGGCGGGAGCCTCGAGACGGTTTCGCGAATCGTGTGCTGGCAAGGCTGGATGAACCAAAGCGGTCAGCGCCGGTGGCGCAGGCGAGTTGGTGGTCGTGGATAATGGCCCCGGCAATGGCGGCGGTGTTGATCGCCGTCCTGGGCCTGGGTGCGTTGCAGTACCAGCGCGTCGGGCGCGAGCGGCAGCAGCGAGCCAAAGCCGAGCAGGCCCTCGGGCAGTTCGCACGGGCGATGGAGATTACAGCCTCCAAGCTGGAGCTGGCACAGACAAGAGTATTTCGAACAAGAGGACAGCAATGAGGAAAGCAATCGGATTGTGCGTGCTGGCAGCGGCCACGGTGTTCGGACAAAACCAGAATATCGATTTAAGCGCATGGGACAAGTTCGCGAGCAAAGCCAAAGAATCGAGCGTAGTGACTCTGACACCGGAAACGCTGGGACTGGCCACCTCGGTCCTTACCGACGACAGTGGCGACGGGAAGCAGTTGAAGGACGTCATCGCCAAGCTCAAAGGCGTCACCATCCGAACCTACGAGTTCGCCGAGAAGGGCGCCTACACGAAGGCCGATGTGGAGGCCGTCCGCAAACAGCTGGGCGGGCCCGGATGGACCAAGTTCATGGAAGTCAAGGACGGTGAGGAGCAGGTGGAGATGTGGCTTCACAAGAGCGCCAACGGCAGCGGAGGGCTCACAATCCTCGCCGCCGAGCCCCGTCAACTCACCTTTGTGCAGATTGACGGGCCGCCCGACCTGGCATCCCTGATGCGGGCTTCGAAATTGCTCAAAGGCGGCGGCCTCGACGGCGTGCTCTCTGACAAAGGCTCGCCGTCGAAGAAAAAGAGCTCCAGAGACGAGGACAACGAGGAAGACAACTAGCCGTTAGCATTCCCAATCTGCGGTAGCCTTGGCTGATGCGGCCCCTTCGGTATTCCATTAACCTGACATTGGACGGGTGCTGCGATCATCGTGAAATCTCCGCGGACGAAGACTTGCATCGTCATGCCGTCGAGAACCTCGACCGGGCCGATGCCCTCCTCTTTGGCCGGGTGACTTACGAAATGATGGAGGCAGCGTTCCGGACGGGAGCGAGGCCTTATTGGATGGAACCCTTCGCCCGGACGATCAACGCGGCAAAGAAGTACGTCGTGTCCAGCACGCTGGACCGGGTCGACTGGAACGCGGAGCTCGTGCGCGGGGATCTGGGGGAGGCCGTTCAGCAGTTCAAGCGGGAGTCGGGTAAGGGACTGTTCGTGGGAGGCGTGAAGCTTCCGCTGGCGTTGGCTGAGCTGGGATTGATCGATGAGTACGAGTTCGTGGTGCAGCCCAGGCTGGTGGGCCACGGGCCGACGTTGTTCGCGGGGCTGTCGAAGCGTGTCGACCTGAGGCTTGTGAGCCGGCTGGAGTTCGCCTCGGGGGCGGTGGCGATGCGGTATGAGCCGACAAGGTAGCCATTGGGCTTTTTAGTCCGAGTCGGCCGCTTCCTGGTCTTCCTGTGCCGACGTCAAGAGTGGGCATTTTCAAGCTGACCCACTACCGCCTCGAGACCTCCTGATAGAATTTCGGTGAACCGAGTTTCAGGAGGTCTTCAGGCATGGATTCGTCACGGCGGACGTTTGTACTGGCAGCCGGGTCGGCGCTGGCATCGACGCGGATTTGGGGAGCGAACGACAGAATTCCTGTCGTAGTAGTGGGTCTGGGCGGCCGAGGCCGCGCCCACATGCAGGAAATGGGCGGGTTGCCGGAAGCCGAAATCATCGGACTCTGCGACGTCAACCAGGCAGCGGTAGAACGCGGCCAGGCGCTGGTTACCAAAGCCAATGGCGGGAAGACGCCCAAAGGCTACGACGACATGCGGAAGGTCTTCGATGACAAAGACGTAGCCGCTGTTTCCATGCCCCTGCCCAACCACTGGCACGCGCTGGCGACCATATGGGCCTGCCAGGCCGGCAAAGACGTTTACATCGAAAAGCCAGCCTGCCACAACATCTACGAAGGCCGCAAGATGGTGGAAGCCGCCCGCAAGTACAAGCGCATGGTGCAGGTCGGCAGCCAGAGCCGGTCCATTCCCCACAAAATGAAGGCCATCAAGATGGTGCACGAAGGCGCCATCGGCAAAGTGTATGGTGCTCGCGGACTCTGCTTCAAGGGCCGCGAATCCATCGGTCACAAGCCCGATGCGGCAACGCCCGCGGGCCTCGACTGGGACAAGTTCCTCGGACCCGCGCCCATGCGGCCCTTCAACGAACTGCGCTTCGCCTACAACTGGCACTGGTTCTGGGACACCGGCAATGGCGACATCGGCAACCAGGGCGTGCATGAAATGGATATCGCGCGCTGGGGCCTCGGCGTCGACCTGCCCACCAAAATCACCTCCACCGGCGGCCGCTACGTGTGGAACGACGACGGCGAAACGCCCAATACCCAGATCGCGCACTTCGACTACGGCGACAAAGAGCTCACCTTCGAAGTCCGCAACGTCAGCTACACCAACGAAGGCCAGATGGGCATGACGGAAACCAACGTGGTCGGCGACCTGTTCTTCGGCAGCGAAGGCACGCTCGCAGTGAATGGCCGCGGATTCCAGCTCTACAAGGGCCAGAAGCGCGAAAAGGTGCTCGACGAAAAGGCCGAGCGCGGCAGCGATACCAAACTGCACATGGCCAACTTCCTCGCCGCCTGCCGCAGCCGCGACTACAAGGACCTGCACGCTGAGGTCGAAATTGGCGTACTTTCGGCCGATATGTGCCACCTGGCGAACATCGCCTATCGCGTCGGCCAGTCCGTTCATTTCGACCCGAAAGCGGAGAAGTTCTTCGGCGATTCCGCCGCGGACCGTCTCACAACGCGCGACTACCGCAAGGGCTATGTGGTGCCCGGGAAAGTTTAATGATTCGTACTACAACTGTTGGTTCGTATCCTCTGCCTGACTGGCTGGCGGCTCTCCCCAGTGAGGCGGCACTCATCGATGCTACGCGCATGGTGTTCTCCCTGCAGCGCCAGCTGGGCATCGATCTTCCGGTTGACGGCGAGTTCTACCGTTTCGATGTCAATCACCCGGACACCAACGGGATGATCGAGTACTTCGTGAGGCCGATGTCGGGCATTCGAACCCGTGTCGGCCGCAGCGACCATGAAGCGTTTGCCCAGCTCGCACAGATGCGGTTTCGCAACAAAGCAGCGGCTGTGGTGGAAGGCGCGCTCGGCGAGGGCGGCCTGAATCTGCTGGCCGACTGCGAGCGCGCCGCCAGCGTCGCGGGTGGGCCGTTCAAGTTCACAGTAACCAGCCCCTACATGCTGTCGCGAACGTTGCTTGATCTGCATTACCGCGACTTTGAGAAGCTGACCATGGCCATCGCCGAGGTGCTCTCACAGCAAGTCCGCGGGCTGCCGTGCACCTGCCTGCAGGTGGACGAGGCAAACGTTCCCGGTAATCCGGCCGATGCTCCGCTGGCGGCGGCGGCTATCAATGTGGTGCTCGACGGTTTTGAAGGCGAGAAGGCCGTTCATCTTTGCTTTGGCAATTACGGTGGGCAGACCATTCAGAAGGGCGAATGGAAGGCTCTCATCGGCTTCCTCAACTCGCTTCGCGCGAATCATGTGGTGCTGGAACTGGCGCACCGTCCGGCTGACGATCTGGAAGCGTTCCGGGACGTCGACCCACGTATCTCCCTCGGACTCGGCGTAATCGACGTCAAGGTAAATCACGTGGAAACAGCCGAGGATGTCGCTTCCCGCATCGAACGAATCGTGAAGATGGTAGGCCCCGGAAGGCTCGGCTGGGTGCATCCCGACTGTGGCTTCTGGATGCTGAAGCGCTCCATTGCCGACCGGAAAATGCTGGCGCTGGTTCGTGGTCGCGACCTGTACGAGGGCCGCCACAGCGCATGACGCAAGTCGACGCGGAGTGGTTGGAGCATCGCGACCCGGCAACCGGGACGCGGGTGCTTCAGATCACTTCGCATTCGTCCATAAATCACCCGAGTTATTTCCTGCAAAGTTCGTTTCTGCCGGGCGACGAGGAGCTGTTTTTTACTTCGTATCGAACCGGCGACGCGCAGCTGTGGATTGCTTCGCTGCGCGACGGATCCATGCGGCAGGTTACATCGGGCGTTCCCATCCACCCGTTCTCGCCGGCATATCAGCCTTCGCGGAATGAGATCGTGTTCACGCGCGGTGGCAGTCTCTGGGCCATCCGTCTCGACACGCTCGAAGAGCGCTGCGTGGTCGACATACCGCGCGCGCAGTTCGGCGAAGCTTCTCTTTCGGCCGACGGCGAGTGGGCCACGGCGGCCTTCAAATCGAAGTTTCATCAGGGTCTGGTGGCAGGGCGCCTCGACGGGACGGGCTGGATTCAGATCCCGTTTCCCCGCACCTGCATTCACCCCCAGTTCCATCCGCTGGAGCCGGAGTGGATCGAGTTTGCCGGGGATCCCGCGCCCCGCATGCACCGGGTTAAGCGCGACGGCACAGGCCTCGAGTGCCTGTACCAGCACAGCAACGACGAGTTCGTAGTCCACGAGACCTTTCTCGGGCAAACCGGAGACTTGCTCTTCACCGTCTGGCCCTTTCGGTTATGCCGCATGGACTGGACCACTCGGGAAATCAGTACAATTGCCGAACACAATTGCTGGCATATTGCGCCGAATTCTTCGGGAAGTGAAGTGCTTTTCGATACCAATCATCCCGACCGGGGAATTCAGACCGTCGATGTGGCATCGGGTGCGATTCATGACGTATGCTCGGCCGGAGCCAGCAACGGAGGTTCGCAGTGGAAGACCTCCCGTTATGCTCTGGCAAAGGACTTCGCGGCTGCCCGCAGCGCGGCTTTGTCCGGCGGTAACGTAAGTTGGATGGAAGCGGGTACAGACACGGTATACGGGCCGCAGTGGACGCACCCCCATCCGTCCTGGTCGAGGGACGAATCGAAGATCGCCTTCGCCAGCGACCGCACAGGGACCACTCAGGTTTACGTGGCGGAAATTCCGAACCGCTGAACCACTTCTGAAGGATCGGTGGTAACCGGCTTCAGCTCATGGCCGGCTTTTTCGATCAGATACAGCTCATTTCGCGCCGGAATCAGTGCCAGCGCTTCACGCATCTCGTCTGGCGTGCCGAACGGATCGCGGGTGCCGTGGACAAACAGCACCGGAGTGCGCAAGTTCGGGAAATGGGCGGTTCGCAGCTGAGCGGCCTTCCCCGGCGGATGCAGCGGGTAGGAGAGCAACAGCAATGCGCCGGCAAGGTCAGGCTGCTCGGCAGCGACCATGCTCGACTGTCGGCCGCCGTAAGAATGTCCACCGAGATATACACGGGAATATCCGCTAAAAAGCCGCGCGGCTTCCACAATCCCCTCGCGGTCGCGTCCTGAGGTCGACGGATGCGGCGAACCACCGGAGCGCGCCCGGCGAAACGGCAGGTCGATGCGCAGCGCGTCGATGCCCGCGGCGGCGAACGCCTCCGCCAGAGCCACCATAATCTTCGCGTTGGAATTCGATCCGGCGCCATGCGACAACACGATGGCTGAGGTAGCTCCAGTCGCCCGGTGTAATGTCCCGCGGACCAGTCCCTGCTGTATGGCTTCGGTCATGCGACAGGCAGTGTGAATCGAAAGGTGCTTCCCTTCCCTGGCTCCGATTCGGCCCACATGCGTCCGTTGTGAGCCTCGACAATCTTACGGCAAATGGGAAGTCCAATGCCGGTGCCGGGTATTTCCTTTCCGACAAGCCTCCGGAACACCCCGAACACTCGCTGCAGCTGTTCCGGCTCGATCCCGGTGCCGTTGTCGCTGACAGCGAACTCCACCATGCCATCGCCGTTCTCCAAAGCGGATACATGAATACGGGGCGACTCTGCGGACCGGAATTTCAGGGCATTTGTCAATAAATGCTGGAATATTTGTGCAAGCTGGGAGGAATCCACCCATACATGCGGCAACGGGTCCGCGATAATGGTGGCTCCAGACTGCCGGACAAGCGCATCCACGTTCATCTGAGCCCACTGCAGCATCCCTGTCGCATCGGTGTCCTGTGGGTTCGTCCTGTCCGATCGGCCTGCCTGCGAGTACGCCAGAACGGAATTGAGCATCAACTCCATTTCCTTCGCACCGGTCGTGATGAAGCCGAGATAATCGACGGCGTCCTGATCCAGCACGCGGGCACAACGCCGTTGCAGCAGATCGACAAATGCTTTTACGGAACGCAGCGGTGCGTTTAAATCGTGAGAGACGATATAGGCAAACTCCTGCAGTTCTTTGCTGGCGCGGTCGGCGGCCTGTTTCAAACGCTGTCGCTCCGCGCCTTCGGAAAAGGTGAGCACGCATCCCGAATCGCCGACAGCCACCGTGCCTTCAACGCTCAGCGGATCCGCGCCCTTACGAACCGCCATTTCCGCAAATGGGAACGCCTGGCCCGCCCGGCGAGTATCAGAGGAAAACTCCGGAAAATACTCCGTCAGATAATTTCCCGCCGCATTTGTTCCCAAAATATGATTCGCTGCCTCGTTGCACCGGACAATTTGTCCGGTGGTATCGGCAATAATCACAGCCAAAGCCGTGCTCTCCATGGCGGTACGCCACAAGTCCGGCTCCAGTCCAACCGCGTTCGACACATTGACATCATACTCCGGTGACCCGCCGGAACGTAGCTGCAAGTGGTAAAATTTCCGCACATGCAGCGGAGACTATTCGTAACGGGAGCGCCCATGGTGTTACTTGGCCAGACAGCCGGACGCAGTTGGCAGGATGTTCAGAATCGGATCGAAACCGGGGAAATCCAGGGTTATCTGGCTATGGAGGATGTTCCCACGCCCGCGCTGATGCTGGATCTGGACGCCTTTGAGGCCAATGTCTCACAGATGGTGGCTCATTGCCGTACTCACAAACGTACTTTTCGGCCTCACGGTAAGACGCACAAATGCCCGGAAATCGCCAACCGCTTAATTCAGGCCGGAGCCGTGGGATGCTGCGCCGCCAAGATCAGTGAAGCCGAAGCATTCGCACGCGGCGGTGCAAAGGGACTGCTGGTGACTACCGCGGTGATCGGCCGGTACAAAATCGAACGCGCCATCGCGCTGGCACTGAAAAAGCCGGATACCATCTTCTCCGTCGACGATGCCCAGAACGTGCGTGATCTGAATGAGGCGGCCAAGGCCGCAAAAATCCGTCTGAACCTCGCCATAGACTTGTTTGTTGGAAACCGAACGGGCCTTCCAACGGGCGACAAAGCCGTTGAACTCGCGCAGGCAATCTCGAAGCTGAAGAACGTCAAACTTGCCGGTCTGCAGGCTTATGCCGGACACGCCTCACATCGCATGGGCTTCGACGAACGCGCCGCTTTCTCAAAAAGTTGCATGCTTCCCGCAGTCGAAACACGGCGTGCCATCGAGAAGGCCGGAATCGAATGCTCCCTCCTGACCGGCGGTTCCACCGGCACATACAACATCGACGTGGATATCGACGGTACAACCGAGTTGCAGCCGGGTTCGTTCATGTTCATGGATGTCGACTACAGCCGCATCGGCGGCAGGAACGGGCCTGTGTACAAGGACTTCCGCACGTCGCTGACGGTGCTGACAACCGTGGTGAGTCAGCCGACCGTGAACGATGTGGTTACTGACGGCGGACTCAAGGCCTTCTCCACCGACAAGCCCTTCCCGCCGGAGGCGATTCGCATGTGGCGCGACGGCCCTCAGCCATTCTCTGGCGCGACGTTCTCCTGGGGCGGCGATGAGCATGGCAAACTGAACCTCGCCAAAGCCTCGGGACCGCTGCGAGTCGGCGACAAGGTGGAGTTCGTTGTGCCGCACTGCGATCCCACCGTCAACCTTTATGACCGAATGTTTGTCTACCGCGGAACCAGACCGGAAGGCGTATGGAAAATCGCGGCCAGAGGACTGAGCCAGTAACAGCTCTATTCGACGCCGAGTTCCGCGGCCATTCTTCCGACCAGCGCGCGAAGATCGCGGACCTCGGCTTCAAGGGCCTGAACACGCTGCTCCAGTTCCGCTGAACCGTGGGCTCGGGCAGGCCCGGATTCCGCCGCGGCAGCGAGCGAAGCAAGGTCGGGCTCGCCCGACAGCAGGTGAATATAGCGAGCTTCCTTCTGTCCCGGAAGCCTTGGAATCTGCATCGCAAGCGGACCCGATGCGTGTCCGTGAAGATGCGTCAGCACGCGCTCCACTTCTTCGGTGTCGTTGAACTTGTGCATCCGTCCGGCGCGGTCGCGCAGTTCGCCGAGAGTCTGTGGCCCCCGCAGCATCAGTTCAGCCAGCACCGCGATTTCCCGACGCCCCAGATTCAGCATTTCCTGAACGCGCTGGCCGTACTTCGCCACGCGGTTCCCACCGCCCGTAAGCGATGCGATCAGCCGCTTCGCTCGCAGAGAATCGACGCTGTCTGAGACCACGTCCTCATCCCAGGAGACCGCAGGATCGCGGTTGGACTTCTGGTTACACGCGTTGACAAGCGCGTTCATTGTCATCGGATAGTATTCCGGCGTGGTGATATCCTTCTCGATCAAACAGCCGAGAATTCGAACTTCCACCTGGTCGAGCTGAGGCTCCATGTATTCAGGCTAGCGTGAGTTGACTGATTTTGACGGAAATTCCGGCAAATTAGTTCCGGAACCGAAATTCGGACGCTGGTGTCTGAGCCAGTGTCATGTTTGAACAAAGCATTCTCACACTCCAGAGGCGGCCGTGGACCATGGCCGCCTCACTCACTCTGCAATGTGCCGCGGCGGGCGCTGTGGTTCTGGTGTCGATCATTTCTGTCCAGCAGTTGCCCATGGTGCGCCTGCCCGCTCCGCTCCCTCCCGTTCCACGGATTCAGGGACCCGCGGTGGAATTAGTGGCCACCGGCGCTGCAGGTCGGGCAGGTGCGCTCAGCACTCCGCTGACCAACGTGCCGCAACGGCGCGTCTTTCAGGAACCCACCGGAATTCCCGCAAAAGTAGCTATGATTGTCGATCAAATCATAGGCGGCGCCGCCGTCTCCGGCACGGGCGCCGGTGTACCAGGCGCAGTCGCATACGGCGACGCAACCACCGGTGGCGCGACAGTGCTGCCTCCTCCTCCGGTGGCCGTCACCAGGATCGAACCTGCGCCAGTGAAGGTGGTGCGACTCGGCGGAGCGGTGCAGGAGGCAAAGCTGATCAACAAGGTGATTCCTCTATACCCACCGCTGGCCCGGGCGGCTCGAATTTCAGGTAAGGTGCAGTTGACCGCGCTGATTGGACGCGACGGCACAGTGAAGGAACTGCAGGTGGTCAACGGTCATCCGCTGCTGGTGCGAGCCGCGGTGGACGCGGTGCGCCAGTGGGTTTATTCTCCAACGAAACTGAACGGCGAAGCAGTGGAAGTAATCGCGCCAATCGACGTCAATTTCACTTTGTCGAATTGAGTAAAGCGCGCTCGCGGCGATGGTCGGCGATGCGGATCATAATCCAGAGCACGAAGAACAACCCGGCGGCAAACGCCGTCAGGTGCCACACGTGATCCTTGAGATAGTGAAGCGCATCGTTGCCCATGCTGCGACCCAGATACGCCAGGGCGAGATAGCGCGGCACGCGGGCACAGATGAACACGATCACGAACATCAGCGGCGAAGCGCCCAGTGCTCCCGAACAGATCACGAAGATCTTCATCGGCATGATGGGCAGCGGCACCAGCGCGGATATGAAGACCGTAAGCAGACCATAGTGGTCGAACCAGCGGCGCAGCTTCATAGTCCTGGGCAACGCAGTCCGTTTCTCAAGGAATATTTCCCCGCCTTTGTGCGCCATGTAAAACAGGAACAGATTGCCCAGCGTCGAGCCCGTGACGGCGATCAGTGACAACCAGATAAACTCGTCGGGCCGCTTCGCCGCCAGGAAGACCAGCAGCACGTCGACACCGCTCGGCACCGGAATGCCGGCACCGTCAAGCAGAGCTGCGAGAAACAGGCCCCACGGGCCCCACCCCACCAGCGTATCGAGCAGCTTCTTCATTCGCCCAGCAACCCGCGCAACGCCGCTTCATCGATGACGCTGACACCCAGTGCGCGCGCCTTGTCCAGCTTGGAACCCGCGTCTTCACCCGCCACAACATAGCTGGTCTTCTTGCTCACTGAGCCGGATACCTTTCCACCGGATGCCTCGATTTTTTCCGTCGCTTCCTCGCGGGACCAGACCGGCAGCGTGCCGGTGAGGACGAAGGTCTTTCCCTGCAAAGGACCGCCCGTGCGGCGCTTCTCATGAGTGAGCTGCAGCCCGGCGTCGCGCAGGCGCCCGATCAGTTCCACATTACGCGGTTCAGCGAAGAACCGCATGATGCTGTGCGCCACCTTGGGGCCGACTTCGTCAGCGCCCTGCAACTCTTCTTCCGGCGCGGCGCAAAGCGCGTCGAGGCTGCCGAAGTGTTCGGCCAGTATGGTTGCGGTGCGCTCGCCCACAAACGGGATGCCGAGGCCGTTCAGAACGCGAGGCATCGGCTGTTTGCGGGAGTTGTCGATGTTGGCGAGGACGCGATCGGCGGACTTCTGTCCCATGCGTTCGAGCTGCAGCAGTTGATCCATCGTCAGCGAGTAGAGGTCGGCGACGCTGCGCAGATGGCCGCCATCGACAAGCTGATCCACCAACGCGTCGCCCATGCCGTCGATGTTCATAACCGGCCGCGCGGCAAAGTGGAGGATCGACTCCTTGAGGCGAGCCGGACAGTTGGTGTTGAGACAGCGGCTCGCCGACTCGCCAGCTTCGCGCGCCACCTGACCGCCGCACACTGGGCACTGCGCGGGCATCTGGAACGGTCGGCGCTGAGCGCCCTCCCGGCTGACGCGCACTACCTTCGGAATCACGTCGCCACTGCGTTCCAGCACCACGGTGTCGCCGATCTGCAGGCCGAGGCGCTCGATCTCATCTTCGTTATGGAGTGTGGCTCGGGAGACGGTGACGCCGCCTACAAACACGGGCCTGAGATGCGCGACCGGAGTGAGAGCTCCGGTGCGTCCCACCTGGACCTCGATATTGTCGACCTCGGTCTCCGCCTGGCGCGCCGGGTACTTGAAAGCGATGGCCCAGCGCGGCGCTTTCGCAGTCCAGCCGAGTCGCTGCTGCTGCGCCAGCGAATCCACCTTCACGACAATGCCGTCGATGTCGTATTCCAGCGTGTCGCGCCTTACGTCCCACTCGGCTATGAATTCCAGCAGCTCTTCGAGCGAGTGGCAGAGACGGCGGTTCGGATTTACTTTGAAGCCGAGCGCACTCATACGGTCCAGCGATTCCCAGTGACTTTCCAGGACCGGAGCGCCATTCTGCAGAAGCAGGTAGGCGAAGAACTCCAGCGGGCGCGACGCGGTGACAGCCGGTTCCAGAACACGCAGTGCTCCGGCCGCGGCGTTGCGGGGATTGACGAACTTCGGCAGACCGGCGAGTTCGCGTTCCGCGTTCAGCCGTTCGAATCCCTTGCGGTTCATCAGGCACTCGCCACGTACTTCGAGATCGGGCATGGCGTCGGACTTGAGACGCAGCGGAAGGGAGCGGATGGTCTTTGCGTTCTCGGTGACGTCTTCGCCCACGCGGCCGTCACCGCGGGTGACGGCGAGGTGGAAACCGGCGCCGCGGTAGTGCGTCGCCATGGAGAGGCCGTCGAGTTTCAGCTCCGCTACGTAAACCGGCAGCTGCGTTTCGCCGAGTCCGTCGCGGACGCGAACGTCCCAGGCGCGCAGTTCCGCTTCATTGAGCGCGTTGTCGAGGCTGAGCATCGGCGCGCTGTGCCTGACCTTAACGAATCCCTCGCGCGGCTTGCCGCCAACGCGCCGCGTCGGCGAGTCCGGTGTAACCAGTTCGGGATGCTCGGCTTCCATCGACTGGAGGCGGCGCATGAGCGTGTCATACTCGGCGTCGGTGATGGAAGGCGTGTCGAGAACGTAATAGAGGTGTTCGTGGTGACGCAACTGCTCTCGGAGTTTTGCGATCTGCTCGGTTACGGGCTCGGCCATTCTTCGTCTGTCTACAATTGTCTGGTAGGAGTTCGCTTATCTCGGCCTGGCAAAACGCTTTCCTTATTTACAATCCTTTGGCGGGGAAGTTCAACCGGGAAAGCAGCCGACTTCTCCAACGTACCATCGACGCCTTAGCGGCCCAGGGTCATCGCGTGACGGCGATGCCGACTCGCGGACCGTGGACGGCTGGCGCGATTGCGACCGAGTGCGTGGCGGCGGGTGCGGACCTGGTGATCGCAGCCGGTGGGGACGGCACGGTCAACGAAGTCGCCAACGGGATCATCGGAACAGACGTGCCAATGGCGATCCTGCCGGGCGGTACGGCGAACGTACTGTCGGTAGAACTGGGACTGGGCACTCGTCTGGTGAGCGCGGCGCGGCGGCTCAGCGAAATGGTACCGGCGCGGATTGCGGCCGGACGGCTGGAGACCACGTCGGGCTCGCGCTACTTCCTGACGATGGCGGGCATCGGCTTCGACGCGATGATTGTGCATCACGTCGACCCGGAGTTGAAGCAGCGGCTGGGACGCGCGGCCTACTGGGTGAGCGGATTCAGCCAGCTTGGCCGACCGTTGCCCCAGATCGATGTCAGGGTGAACGGCAGCGAGAAGCGATGCAGCTTCGCCCTGGCGAGCCGGGTGCGGAACTATGGCGGCGACCTCTGGATCGCGCGCGGAGCGTCGCTGTTCAGCGAGCAATTCGAGGTAGTGCTGTTCGAGGGTACCAGTTCGCTGCCGTATCTGGGGTACCTGTTTGCAATCCTGGTCGGTCGGTTAAAGGGAATGGACGGCGTCTCGGTGATGCATGCCAACTTGATCGAGCTAAACGCCCGAGAGGGCGAGGAGATCTATGTCCAGGTGGATGGCGAGCCTGGGGGGAAGCTTCCGGCAACGGTTTCGATAGTGCCGTCCGCTGTCACGCTGATGGTCCCACCGACATTTCGCGACCGGCACTCGCGGACCACGAACCATGGATAATCTGACGCACTCCATGACGGGTCTGCTTCTGGGCCGGGCCGGGCTCCGGAAGTTTCACCCGCAGGCGACGCTGATCCTGTTTCTGGCGGCGAACATGCCGGACATGGACGCTGTCAGCGCGGTGGGCGGGGCCGCAAACTACTTTCAGTATCACCGCTGGATCACGCATGCGCTGGTCTCGATCCCGGTGGTTGCGCTGATCCCGGTACTGTTCGCCTGGGCATGGCGGCGAAAGGAGAAGCCTCAGTTTCTGGCCGGGTGGGTGCTGTCGATGATCGGCGTTGGCAGCCATCTGCTGCTCGATTACACCAATCCGTACGGGATTCGGCTGTTTCTGCCGTGGGATACGAGCTGGCCGATGCTGTCGACCACCAGCTTGATCGACGTCTGGATCTGGGCGATTCTGCTGACCGGGACGTTGTGGCCGATGCTTGGCAGGCTGGTGAGTTCGGAGATCGGAGCCAAACAGGAGACTGGGTCCGGTCTGGCGATTGTGGCTCTGTCGCTGCTGGCTCTGTATGACGGCGGCCGCTGGGTGCTGCATGAGAAGGCGGTGGCGCTGCTGGACAGCCAGATGTACAACGGCGAGAGCCCGCTGCGGGTCCACGCGTTCCCCGACCAACTGAACCCGCTGGTGTGGCAGGGCATTGTCGAGACCGGCGCGTTCTTCATTGAGCGGCGCGTGACGATGTTCGGCTCGGCTGCCGAATCCCAGGGTAAGGTTTACTTCAAGCCGGAGGCATCTCCGGCGATCACGGCCGCGGCTCAGGATCCACTATTCCGGCGGCTGGCCGAGTTCTCGAAAGTGCTGCACTGGTCAACCACTCCGACGTCTGAGGTGGAAGGCGGGAGCCGCGTGACTGCGATGGACCTGTATTTTGGGTTCTCCGCGTCGGCAGTGGTGGACAGCCGAAATCGAGTGGTGGACTCAGCTTTCGAGTTCTGATTCCGGCGGACCGATTTCACGCAGCAGCGAATCGGCGAGCTTCTCGGGGTCGACGTGGTACTGGCCGCTGCGAATGCGGGCGGCGAGTTCGGCCAGCTTCGCTTCGCGCTCGGGCGTTCCGGCAGTTTGCTCCCGGATGCGACGGGCCAGGTTGGCGAGTGAGTTGGGGTCGCCCATCACGCCTCAGGGTACCAGAGGGAGCCTCCGCCATGGATCTCCCTCTCGCCCGTTCGGCGTTATGCCGTCTGGTCCTGCTTCCGGACGGTGCCTTCCTCGCCCACCGAGATGTCTT
>Ga0163150_10001266_pt1 | contig 43683 bp, 62 predicted proteins | sample OliLakLV19P2IB_FD_148628 | JGI IMG/M metagenome (GOLD analysis project Ga0163150, IMG submission 148628) | Freshwater microbial mat bacterial communities from Lake Vanda, McMurdo Dry Valleys, Antarctica - Oligotrophic Lake LV.19.P2.IB | ecosystem: Environmental > Aquatic > Freshwater > Lake >... | reverse complement strand
AGGTGGGACGACGGGGTGAATGTATAGAGGACCCACTCCTGGCTTACGAAGCAAAAATATAAAGTTTCCTTAAGGTTTTATTAAGAGAGGAACATATTCCCACTATCGAGTGAACTAAACCCAAAACTGCCCCAGAATAGAGCAAACTCCTAAGGAATTCACACGAACGTAGGAGAAAATATATTTTCAAAAGGCCCTTGACAAACTTTAAAGTAACCACTATACTAATAAGTAAGGGAGAAGATGAACTATAAAGAACGTGCGACGAAAAGGAGCACACTAAACATTAAAATATATTTTCATTATTTCCTTGACAGGTGCGGATTGGTGTGTTATAATAATACTTAGGAGATGTCTAATTAACTTCTTCTACAGGGTATGAACTCAGTTACAGACACTGATGGGTAAGAAATAATAGTATATTCAATAGCTTAATTGATGTAACTAGATTCTTACCCTAAGTGACAACCAATTAGTGGTTTAAGAATTCCCAAGTGAATTTAAAATCCGTAAAGAATCTTAAACCTTTTAATTATTAGGAAAAATAATAAATGTGGATGGCTTTAATACCATTACTCTCAGGGATATTTGGAGAGAAGGGACCGATAGGTCAATATTTTAAGACGAAGGCAGCACAGGTGCAGGCCGAACAGGATTATAAGCTGGCCGTATTGAAAGCCAACACAGAAGCTGCAATACAAGCTTCCAAATCAGATACAACTCAACGTTCAAATTATTTAGGCGCCACCAGTCAAGGGTTCCGTCAAGGAACATTCTACTGGGTGAGCGCCATCATTTTATACTCTATAATATTCCCTAGCAAAGCAGAGGCACTGTGGTTTAACTTTGAAGCAATACCTCAGTGGGTGCAATACATATATCTAGGGATGTTGTCAGTTACTTGGGGACTTCCAATTGCCAAAGAAAACATCGGGCTAATGTTCTCGTCTATAGGAAGAGGCATGGCAGCTCGAAGAGACTTCAAACTGGAAAAGATTAAAGCTATCAACGAGGAAGTGTTAGCCACTGAATTAAGGCGCACATTATTTAAAAACGGAATGACCCAAGAACAATGGGAAGCTATTAGAAACGCTGCAGATAGGGCGAACGACTAATGAAGATTAAACAAGGAGACAGCTCGGCTGTCATTAACACTATAAGCAATTGGACTATGTTGGTTGACTTGTTTGTTAAATGGGGATATTCAGAAGAGTTATTAGAAGAAGCAAAGATAAACGACTCCCTCGTTATAACAGTGTCCGATATAGATAGGGTAACAGGTGAACTGAGTGCATGGGGCATACCGTGGAAACGCACGAAATGGTCGAGTTAAAATATGGAAGCATTATGGGACAAGATTGGAGTAATAATAGCCTCATTGATAACAGCGATGGGTGGGTTTTATATGTACGACCGTAAAATAAATAATGAAAGGATAACCAAACTTGAAAAGGACTCGTCTCAGCATAGAACAGATATTAGAATCATTGAAGTTAAGTTTGCAGAATTAAAAGACGATATAGAAGAGATTAAAGGTTCACAGAAATATATAATAAATCTATTAACAGCATCTCCTAAAAGAAGAAAATAATGACTGCTCTAACGAAATACAACCCAGAACATTGTGTGGAACTATACAAGAAGATGGCAGCAGGACTATCTGATACAGAAGTCATGGCCAGATGGGGCGTATCTAGGTCTACATTCTACAGATGGCTTAAAGAAGTGCCCGAACTCAAGGAAGCACACGAGAGGGGCAAAGTTGCTTTTGACGCAATACACGAAGACCTTGGAAGACAAGGCATGTTGAAACAAACAGATGTTGATTATCAATTCTGGAGAGACTTAGGTAAGTATAGACACGGCTGGGCAGAGAAGCCTTCAGCAGCTACAACGAATACACAAATTAATATAGACACTATGAATGTCCTCAACGAACAAACGAATGAGGAACTCTTAGCGTATATAAAAAGTCAGATGGAACGCATACCAGAACTCGTCAACATCATAGATGTAGAAGTGGATTCATAGTATGAATCTCGACAGACCAAAGCTATTAAATATAGCCAGAGCGATTCAAGCATTCTCTGAGCATAAGAAATATAATTTAATTGATTCTGTATTTCCAATGGAAGGACCCTTCTCAAGGCTTGCTTATCATAAGCATTGGGACTTTTTCAAAGCAGGGTTGACACACAGATTCAGAGTGCTGGGAGGAGGTAACGGTTCAGGTAAATCGTTTACAGGCGCAACAGAACTTGCCTACCACTTGACAGGGGACTATCCTGAAGGGTGGGAAGGACATACATTTAAGAAGTCCATTAAGGTGTGGGTGATTTGCGAATCAGGCTCACTATGGCGCGATTCAATGCAACAATCATTATTAGGAAGCGTAGGTGAGGAACAGGGCACGGGGCTAATAAGAAAAGAATTTATACATGACACCAAGAGTATGCCAGGTGTTCCTGGCGCAATTGGACAAATACAAACTAAACATAAAAACGGTGGCATCAGCTCCGTTACAGTTAAAACGTTCGAAATGGGGCGCAATCAGTTTCAAGCAGCAACTTTAGATTTAATCATCTTTGATGAAGAACCACCCGAAGAAATCTACTCTGAGTGTATAGCTCGTTTAAGAGGTGTTAAAGGAGTTAAAGAGCCGGGTAAGTGTATGATGCTGTTCACCCCTCTAAAAGGGCTCAGTGAGGTTGTAATGAGGTATTTGCCTAATGGTCGATTCCCACCTGACGGAACACATCCAGAACATAAAGAAAGATATGCTATAGCTATTTCATGGGATGATGCACCTCATCTAACAGAAGAGGATAAAGCAACAATGATTGCGGAAATGCCACCCAATGAGAGAGATGCTCGGACAAAGGGAATTCCTGCGCTTGGCTCTGGTCGAGTGTATCCTGTAAGTGAACAAGACGCCACATGTAAACCTTTCGAAATACCAGATTATTTTCCTAGAGCGTATGCTCTCGATTTTGGATGGAATAATACAGCCGCTCTATGGCTTGCCCAAGACCCAGTGACACAAATTATATATGTCTATTCGACGTATAAGAAAGGAAAGGTTACAGACGCTCAGCATGCTTATGCTATTAGAGAACGTGGTGATTGGATGACGGGCGCAGCCGACCCTTCAGGTGGCGGAAGACGTGACGACGGACGTATGAGAATTGATTACTTCCGAGGATTGGGATTGGACCTACGACCAGGCTACAATAGTATTGTAACAGGCGTTAGTCAAATATATAATATGTTGGAATCAGGGATGTTGAAGTTTTTCAGCAATCTCACAGAACTACTAGATGAATACCGAGTATATAGATACGATTCAAAAGACCCTAATAAAATTGCCCGCAATCAAGATGACCATTTATTAGACGCGCTGAGGTACGGCATCAGCATATTTGAGATGATAGCACTAAGCCATTACGATATGGAAATGGAGGGCGCAGACCCTTACGAAGAACATCAGAATTCGAAGGACATAGACCCTCTTACAGGATATTAATGAGCGTTATAATATACATTAACCCGCTTAATGAGCGTTATAAGAACCATTATGGAGAAATTGAGTGAGTATTGAGAAATTAATAAAATTTGTTCAATCAGATAACATAGCAGAAATGTTGGATGAAGATCAATTACATGATATAGCATCAGATGCCGGACATGGATATGACATAGATTTAGAGTCATGCCAAGATTGGATTGACATGAATAAAGAAGCCTTGAAGATGATTAAGGCAGAAGCAAGAAATGAACACACCCAGAATTACGCTCACTCCAAGGTTATATATCCCTTATTAGCGTCAGCTAATATACAACTGGCTTCTCGTCTCATACCTCATTTAGTGAGAAACAACAAGGTGGCTGAATGTGCTGTATTAGGCCCAGACCCAGACGGTACAAAAGCAATTAAAGCAGAAAAGGTGAGTTCGTTCTTTTCATATGACCTTCTCATCGATAGCGACTCGTGGTTAAAAGAATCTCATAAGTTGATACACATGGTGTGCGCATGGGGAACAGGATATCGTAAACTTTGTTTTGACGATGGTCAGGATAAAGTGCTCAGCGAAGTGCTCAGTCCAGAAGACGTCATCATTAATACAAACACAAGTTCTATAGATAAGGCACGTAGGATTACAGTGCGTAATTATATGACTAAGAACGAAATAACTGAATATATAAGAGCAGACCGCTTTTCAGAAGTTGACATCGAATCACTTAAAGCTGGATACATTAGAGACGAGGGAGATCAAGACTTACAAGACACGAATCCCGTATATGAAGTCTTAGAACAGTTTTGCTATTTAGATTTAGATGAAGACGGATATGAAGAACCTTATATAGTTTATTTCCATAAAGATTCTGACAAAGTTTTGGGAATATACGCAGGATATGAAATAGAAGACATTCATGTCAATGACAAGGGCAAGATTAAGAAAATCATCCCGCGCCCATACATAGTGGACTATCATTGTATAGATGACCCTGCAGGTAAATACCACAGTATGGGGTTAAATCATTTATTGTTCCATCAGAACAAATCCATAACAAGTATTCTACGCCAATTGATTGACTCAGGAACACTGGCCAATCAACAAGGTGGTTTTACAACTAAAGCATTTAAAACTAAAAAAAGAGAAATTAAGCAGGAGCTAGGGAAGTTTACGCAACTAGAAATTCCTCCCAATGTTGACATTCGTTCCCAAATAATGCCCCTGCCCTTTAAAGAACCCTCACAAGTGCTCTTCTCGCTATTAGGATTGTTGATAGATGCCGGAAAAGAGACAGGGTTTGTAACACAAGCTCTCATGGGAGACAGCGAGGGACAGAACGTCCCAGCCACCACTATGTTGGCAATTGTTGAACAAGGCTCAAGAGCATTCAAGCCTATGGTGCAAAAACTGTTCCATTCGCTGAAGAAAGAATTTAAGATGATGTTTCATCTTTATGGTAAGTTCTCTAGTTTAGAGAGATTTGTTAAATACCAAGATTTAGACATTCAAATATCTCGTGAAATCTTTAATGCTTCAGAACTGGATATAATGCCCGTAGCAGACCCTACACAGAGCTCAGAGGCTCACGTGTACATGAAGATACAGGCACTGCAACAAATGCTCCAGACGCCTCTGGCGAACGTTTTAAACATACCTGCACTGGCTATTCGAATCCTTAAAGGACTTCAGATAGATAAGCCAGAAGAACTTATTGCACCTCCTCAAGCTCCAGCTCCAGACCCCAAGATGGCTGAACTAGAATTGAAGAAAAGCATTGCTGAAGGCAAAATGCAGTTAGACCAAATCAGAGAACAGCGTGAAGGTATGAAACTTCACATCGACATGTTGAATACACAAATTAAAGAAAAACAATTCCAAATAGTTGCAGCTGAGTCAGATGAGAAGCAACGAATGATGGTGGCAAAATCACATAAAGACCAGCAAGAAGCAAATGTCAAGGACAGGATGGCTACAGTGGCAGAAGACAAGGTTCAAGTCGAACGTCAACGTCTAGAGCTGCAAGCTATACAACAAAGGGACGATAGTAGGCGTAATAACACTAAAGAGAATTAATAAATGAGAGGAGGAATCTCGTGGAAGAATGGAATATGTGGTTAAGCAGTGGGAATACAAGAGCAGTTTTAAAAACCTTAAAGGAGTCGACAGAAGAACTTAGAGATTTAATAACAGATGGGTCTCATATACAAGAAAAAAGTACAGGAAAGATAGCGCTAGATTATACATACTCATTAGGTCAATTAGACGGAATGAGAACAGTGATTAATATAATAGAAGATATTGCATTAATAATGGAGGAAAGTAATGGCGATTAATAGAGAAGATGTACTGCGTGGTGAGCCAATAAACGGTCACATACTAATTAAAATTGACTTGTCACAAGTTAGAGAGGATTTAGGGTTGTCTAAAGACAGCTTAATATATGTCCCTCAAGAGAAATCATTTGCACACTCGGCAAGTAGAGGAGTGGTTGTTAAAATGGCATCTGATGCATTTGGCGGCAAATATAGAGAAAAGTATGGAGATGAAATACGTCCTCCAACCATTGGTGATATTGTACATTTTGTGCCATATCAAAGTAACCAGATGGATAAAGACGGAGAGTACTATTTAATCACAGACGATGGTGTTAAATTTATAGAAAGGAAACAACAATGAGTGTTGAAATAGAAGACCAAGAAATTATAGAAGAAATTATAAATGAACATGAAGACGATGAAGAAATTAATGATGTCGAAAGTGTTGAAGAAAGTGATGAAGAAGAAAAGCCTGAGGGTGATGACAGCGAATTAGTCGAACGAGCTAAGAAATACGGACACCTCTCTAAAGAAGAGTGGGTGGCCAAAGGTAATGACCCAGACAAATACAAAACCCCAGAAGAATTCGACAAAACTGGAAAGGTCATAGAACAAATATACTCTCTGAAGAAGAAGATGGAACAGAGGGATAGAGAAATTCAATCGTTAGTTGAGTATCAGCAACGAACATCTCAAAGAGAGTACGAACGTGCTAAACAAGAGCTTGAAGCTCGATTGGCTCATTCGAAAGACGATATGGATATGGAGGGTGTATCCCATTACACTAAAGAGCTATATAGCCTTCAGGCTAATGAGCAATCCTCTAAAGTCCAGCAATCGCAACAAGCACAACAAGATGCTCAAACAGCATTTATAGAAAGAAACCAACATTGGTTCAATGACCGTAACCCGGACTTAAAGAATAGAGCCATTGAGATAGATAACGAACTTAAAGGGATATACCCCAACGCTTCTTACGAAGAATTGGCAAAAAAGATTGAATCTCGTATGCAATATGAACACCCAGAAAGAGTATTGGGAACGTCAGCTAGAGGTAGGCCCTCGATTGCAACTTCAGGAGTTAATAAAATGGCGGCGAGCAAATCTTCAGCAACAAAAACCTTTCAAGGACTGTCGCAGGATTTAAAAGACGCCTATAGTGCACATGCACGTATAAGGTCTTCAATGGGTCAGGAATTGTCCAAAGAAGAATTTATTGATCGATTGAAGAAAGACGGAGAAATATAATGAGTAGAGAAGAAATGAGAGACAAGTTCAGGCCAACATTATTCACCCAGAATATAAATCAGGTGGACAATTATGACCCTGCATATGATTATAAAAATGTAATATTCACATATAAACACGACCCAGGCAGAGTTAGCCGGTATTTAGATAAAGGATGGGAAGTGGTGGAAACCACAGAACCAAGTTTAGACGATAGAAGCTTTACACCCAACTCTAAAGAAAAGAAACTTCGCCCACAACCGTGTATCACTAAAACTACAGACAAACATGAACAAGTGCTTATGAGAGTCCTTAAAACCATGAGAGCAGAAAATCAGCTTGATGCGAAAAGGGGTCGAGAGGACATGTTACAAAGAGAGTCTGATAGAAAAGGTGAGAAGACAGTAAAACGTGGAAATGAGGTTATTACGACAGGGGTTGAACTATCAGACAGATAGACAACCAAAAAATATTTTTAAGGAGAAGTAAAAATGCCTAATGTAGATTCAGTGTTTGGCTTCCAATTAGTGGAAGACAATAGCTTATCACCGTTAGAAATGTGTATTATGGTTGATGCCACAGCAGCATTCGTGGGAGACGCCGTAAAGCTATCAGGAACAGGTAAAGCAATTGTAGGATGTCCTCATAAGGCTTCTGTAGCACAATGTGCTGCAACAGACCCAATTTATGGGATTGTTCAAGGGTTCCTACCTCATATGGTGTCAACAGGAATGGACTTAGGTAAACGCCATCGTCCAGCTAGTGTTGATATGTATGTTTTAATCAAACCAGCTAACCATCAAGACATCTATCGTATTCAATCTTCTGGAACAGCTCTTGCTGCAACAGATTTAGGATTGAACGCAGACATCACAGTTGGAGCAGGAAACACCATCACAGGTATGTCAGGTATGGAAGTGGATAATTCCACTAAAGCCACCACTCCCGGACTACAGGTTAAAATCATTGGATTTGATGATCGACCAGGTAATTCAATAGGAACCGATGCAGATTTATTGGTGAGAATTAATCAAAGCGTGTTAGGCAATGACGCTGGCACATCAGGAGTATAGTATAAATGGCTAATTCAGGTAGACATACAATGGGGTCCATCCCACGTGCGTTACAGTACGGTGTGGATGATTTTGTAAAACATTTCAGTAAAGTTTATGGTAACGTAGGCGAAATGCTCTTCACTAAAAAGTCTAGCAACGAAAAAGGATTTTATGAATCCGTAGTGTTGGCAGGTATGGGCGAAGCGGCAAGGAAAGGTGAGGGTTCTGCAATTTCCTATGATTCTATAGACCAAGAGTCTAACACACGATGGGCAATCCATACGTATGTTAAGGCAGCTAGGTTGACAATGGAGTCTCAGGAAGATAACGTATACCAAGACCTACTTCCTATGTATTCAAAAGAAATCGCTAAATCTTTGGTTTACACTAAAGACGTTAAACGAGCAGAAATCTTTAACAATGCAATCACTTCTGGTGAAACAGGTCCAGATGGTAAGGTTCTTATTGCAACTGACCATCCTCTTCAAGCAGGTGGTACTAGTTCTAATCGTGCTGCTACAGATGCAGATTTATCAGAAGACTCTTTAGAGCAAATGGTGATTCTCATTGATGGCTTTTTAAATCCTGATGGATTGAAGAGCATGTATAATGCTAAATATTTGGTTGTGCCTGCACAGCTTAAATTTGATGCATGTCGAATCATGAAGACTAAATATCAAACTGATTCTGCAAACAACAACATCAGTGCGATTAACCAACGAGGAGATATAGAAGACTACATGGTGTGGAAACACTTGTCTGATACAGATTCCTGGTTTGTCACCACCGATGCGGATGATTCCTTAGTGGAAGTTAGCCGTAAAGGGTTGCAACGACAAGAACATACAGACCCGTACACCTTTGACTTAATTGTCTCTATCTACGAGCGGTATAGAATGTTGTTCAATGATTGGAGAGGTATCGCTGGTTCATTCGGCGCATAGTTAGTATTGAACTGGTTGCATTCTGTAACCGGTTCAGCCCCTAAGGGGGTTTTAATTTAAGGAGTTACAAATGCCAATTTCAAATTATCCAAATGGATTTATGAACGGGATTACAATCCGAGGGGTGCCTGTACATGTGGCCCATCCAGGACAAGTGTTTTTCGTAAACAACTCAGCGGTGCTTGCATCAGGTGGAGTTGCAGGGAGTGATGGAAACCCAGGTACATACCTAAAACCATTTAGCACTATTGATTATGCAATAGGACGATGTACAGCAAATCGTGGAGACATTATATTTGTTATGCCAGGACATGCTGAAGATGTTTCAGCTGCAGCAGGCATTGCACTAGATGTCGCAGGTGTGGCTATTGTAGGACTAGGTAATGGGTCATTACGACCTTCGATAAGCCTTACAGCAACAGCCTCTACATTAACCATGAGTGCCGCAAACTGTTCACTAAAGAATATACTACTTTTAGGTGGTGTAGACGCTGTTGTATCAGTTGTGGTGGTGAGTGCAGCCGATTGCACTATTGAGGCATGTGAGATTCGAGATGTTACAGGACAAGTGACAAACGGAATCCTCACTACAGCAGCAGCCACTCGTCTTAAAATTTTAGACCACATTCATAATGGAGCTACAGCAGCAGGAACAGACGCAGCTATAGCAATTGTAGGTGGAGATAGAATAGAAATCACTGCATCAGTTATAGACGGCAACTTTGCTGTTGGAGGCATTGATGTTCGCACCACCGCAGCCACTAACCTGTATGTCCATGATGTAGGAAGATTCTTTACACGTAACTCAGCCGATATATTCTTGGTGGATACAATCACAGCCTCAACAGGTCAGATTGGTCCTAACATTAATATCCGTCTCACAGACAATGGAGCTAACATTACAGAGGCCATTACAGGCGCTACGTTTGTTGTTGTTGACCCTGTGAATGTAGTGAATCTTGCGAATGAAAAAGCCATGCTTATAAACTGGGTTGCATCAACTGACGCATAATTGTAGGGGCGAAAGCCCCTCCTTTTTAGGAGAACCAAATGGCTAATACAATTACACAGAGGACACTGTTAGGAGCGGGAAACGATAAGACGATTGTTCGTTCAATTCATATTGTTTCTGATGGGTCAGAAGAAGCAGACTTAGTGATTTATGACAATTCAGCTTTTGTCGCAGGAGTTACAAAAGGTGTGTTAAAAGAAGTGTGGGTGTCCGGGTCAGGATGTCAAGGAGTGTTGGAATGGGATCAAACAACAGATTCCCCAGCTTTCACATTTGACCCCTCGAATGGAAGCCACTGGGATTTTAGTTCTTTCGGAGGAATAGGTAATCCAGGAGGTGCAGGAGCCACTGGAGACTTAGTGCTGACAACTACAAATCTAGACGCTGGAGACGTGTTAACATTAATTATAAAAATCACTCAAAATTAATTTGACAACACAGTCTGTATAGTCTATAATATAAATGTGAACGAAATAATGGAAGTAGGCATTGCCGTAATTCCTAACATCTCTCGACTTGTCGAGCAGCTAAGAAGTTCACATGTAACGAAAGTTACAAGCGTAACGAATCTGGAATGATTCGCAACTCACCCAGCCTAGCTGGAGGGCAAGGCCACTAAGTCCTTTATGACATACTGACGAGTATGAAGTGGTAAGCTGCAAGCAAGGTCGAGAGGGTTTGCTAATGTAGAGCTCACAGGGATTGCCCGTGGTGGGCACCTCTTCTTCAGTGAATTTAATTGGAAGGTAAATGGCAGATAGATTCAACCCCGGACGCGTAGGCGATTGGGTAGTTTTTTGTGATATTTGTGGACAGAAATGTTACGCCTCAGAAGCCACTAAGTTATCGACTTATACAGGCAGAGGCGGTCTCATTGTCTGTTCTAAAGACGTTGACAAAATAGACTACGGCTTAATACCTTATAAACTCCCTATAGAAAGAAATGTCCCTTGGACAAGAATCAACCACACAGATGTAGCTGATGGTTCCCCCATATACGACCTTCAAGTCGCTACAGTGGAACAAATAAGCTCATATCAATACTTAGTCACTTCTCAAGGTGAGAAACAAATTTTAGTGCTCAGCCAGGATGAAGACGTCTGGCTGGCCACATCACAGGAGATATAATGGCAATTAGCACTAAGAAAGTCAATCAACTAGGTAGCGGCGGAACTCTTGAAGCAGGCGATAAAGTTGTAGGCGAAAAGGTTGCTGGAGTAACGTCTCTATTAACCGTAGGTCAATTACAACCTTCAGATGGTGACAAAGGTGATTTAACAGTTGCTTCATCAGGCACTATATGGACAATTGACAATGACGTAATCACTTATGCTAAGATGCAGAATGTAAGTGCGACAGATAGGCTCTTAGGTAGAAGCACAGCTCTTGCCGGAGACGTAGAAGAAATTATATGTACAGCTGCTGGTCGCAGTTTGCTAGACGACGCCAATGCTTCTGCACAAAGAACAACACTAGAACTAGGTACATTAGCCACACAAAGCGGAACGTTCTCAGGAACATCTAGCGGTACGAATACAGGTGACCAAACCTCAATAGTGGGATTTACAGGTACTAAAGCACAATTTAACACAGCCGTCTCTGATGGTGATGTTTTATTTACAGATGGCGGAACAGCTACAGGCGTTTATGACTTTGGGGGAGCAACTAGTTTTGAACTTCCTAATAGTGCATCCCCTACAGTTGATGCTGATGGAGAGATGGCAGTGGACACAACTGTCGCAGATTTCTCACATGGAATAGTAAAATATTTTAGCGGAGAAGAAGTGGGCGTTGTAAGCATGCCTATAGCTCAATTTACATCTCCCCCGAATGGCTATATAGTTGCATACAATAGTACAGCAGATGAATTTCAATTAGCAGTGCCTCCCTCAGGTTTCGACCCTAATGCCACAGCAGGCACTAATAATGTTATTGTAGGCACCACTGCGGGGGACTCTATTACATCAGGAGGCAACTTCAACGTTTGTGTAGGGTATGATGCAGGAACATCCATAACCACATCTGACAATAATGTAGCTGTTGGATATCAAGCACTAGATGCTGTAACTACGGCTTCAGTGAATGCCACAGCAGTGGGTTCAGGTGCGCTAGGTGCTTTAACATCTGGCACTGGAATGGCAGCTGTTGGATATTTAGCAGGGTCTGCTCAAACTACAGCGGCTGGAGGTGTGTTCTTCGGAATGCAGGCAGGTAGCGCTAACACAGGTGCAGCTAACGTCTGTATAGGCAACACAGCTATGGCTAATGGCACTGCTTCTAGAAACAACAACGTTGTTATAGGAGACAATGCAGGTAACTTCGGCACTGGTAGTAACTCAGTTGTTATTGGACCCGGCACTACAGGTAGACAACATGGTTCCAACTGTGTATATGTAGGAAGTACAGCAGGACAGAATGCCACAGGTGCAAGCAATGCAGTGTTGGGAGATAGTGCATTAAGCTCAGGTACAGGAGGTGCAGCAGCTGATAATGTCGCAATAGGTGCAGGAGCCATGATTGCAGGTGCTTCAGGAGCTATAGTGTTCACCTCAGCAGCAGGTAACACATGCGTAGGTAGTAGAGCAGGCATAGATTCAGCAACTTGTTTAAATGCCATAGCAGTGGGACGAGATGCTGTCACTACAATAGCAACAGGAGCCACCTCGAGCGACAACGGTCCAGGTATAGCCATAGGTTCGGCAGCATACAAAGTGGGCTTTAGAGGCGACGGTACAATTTACGCAGCAGTGGGTGCTAGTGCAGGATATTGGAGACTTAAAATTAATGGAACAGTTTATAAAATAAACTTATTTGCGGACGCTTAATATGAACTATCAAATGTCACAAGAACATTTAAATGAAATACTAAACTACTTAATTCAACGTCCATATAAAGAAGTGTACAACCTAGTTGAACATTTAAAACAAGCAAACCCTGTGAAAGAAAATGTCGAGAAGTTATAGAAAAACTCCTATAATGGGAATATCAGGCGGTTCGACACCACAGAAGAAATTTAAAAAACAAGAACATCAAAGAGAAAGAACAGTTGTACGATGTTTAATTAATAGTGAAGAATATGAAAACATTCCTTCACAAAAGAAATTTGGTAATGAGTGGGACAGCCCACGAGATGGTAAAATGTGGTTTGGCAAATGGAAAGAACGCTGGCCAGAAGACTATCCAAAATGGATGAGAAAATAATCATGAATATGAGAGAACAATAATGGCACGAAGTGGAAGTTATAATTTTGCTCTAGACAGAGACACAATAATTAAACGATCTATGCAGCTTGTTAATTTAATTAACATCAATCAAACCGCTAGAGGTGCCGATCACGCATATGCTGTAGATATCTTCCAGAGTATGATTAAACTGTGGCAAGCAGAAGGCATTCAGTTATGGAATCGTAAACAAGCTACATTGTTCACAGCCTACCAAGACAGACAATACAGCATATCTAACACTGGTGATCATTGTGCTAATACATATATAGACACCACGTTGTCCGCTGCTGAAGCCTCATCCCAAACAGTGCTCTCAGTGACTTCGAGCGCAGGCATGACAGCGGCCGACAAGGTGGGAATAGAGCTAGATAACAAGAGCCGACAGTGGACAACAATTGTCTCTGTAGACTCCTCAACACAAATAACTGTAACAACAGCTTTAACAGGAGCAGCAGCTTCTGGAAACACTGTTATTACATACACTAATAAGATTGCTGACAGACCATTGCGTATTCTAGATGCTCGCACCGTGGATTTAGACAACGACAAGAATTCTGTTTCTATGGAACTTATTGGATATGACCAATACTTTAACATCCCGGTTAAGACAAGTGATGGCCGACCCCTTAATTTCTATTATGATAAAATGCTAGATGCCGGGGAGCTCTATGTGTATCCTCGTCCAAACAATGTAAATGAGCTCATTGAGTTTACGTATCACGAATCAATTGAAGACGTAGACTCTTCAACAGACTCTATGGACTTTCCTCAAGAATGGACACTACCTCTTATATACGGACTGGCCACAGAATTGTGTGTATCGTTCGGCAAGTTTGAAGAATTGAAAACCATTAAGCCATTGGCCGACCAATACAAACAAATAGTCAGAGAATTTGATAATGATGAATCTCCCTTCTATTTACTTCCTGATATGAGTGTATACTAATGCAAATAGACATCATAGGAGGTACGTATGAACACAGCTTCAAAGACTGGAACGCCCAGCGTACAGTCAATTGGTTTCCTAAAATAACAGACTCTAAATCACAAGAAAAGAATAAAACCCAAATAGCTCTATTCCCACGTCCTGGACTGTCTCAATGGACAGACCTCGGGGGCGAATCTGTTAGAGGGTTGTATACGGCCATAACGCTCACACAGGAGCGTTGTTTTGCTGTTGTTGGCACCAACCTATACGAAATCAATTACGACATGTCATACACGCTCAGAGGAGCTTTAACAGGCATGGCCACTGGCAGCCGCTCTAAAGTGTATATGGCCACTAATGGTAATGGTGAATTGTTTATTCAGGACACCATGGCTGCCTATGTATATACATTGTCCACTGATACGTTGACAAAGGTGACAACGAGCGACTATCCAAATGGAACTACATTAGACTATGCAGATGGTTATTTTGTTATTTCAGGTAAGAATGGTAGAGTGCATTTTAGTGGTTTGAACGATGGTTTTTCATGGCCTGGATTCAATTTCTTCACTCCTACGTTTAAGCCAGATGGTGTTAAAGCTGTTGTTACATTCAGAGAAGAAATATATTGTTTTGGTGATGAAACCATAGAAGTGTATATTAATGATGGCTCCACACCTTTCGTTCGTCAATCACGCACGTCAATGTATTTTGGACTAACAGCACGTGATAGTGTAGCTGTCCATCAAGGTGGTGTGTTCTTTCTAGGTAAGAGCAAGACAGGTGGTAATGTAGCATATATGATGGGAACGGATTATTCTCTAACACCTATTAGCACACCCTGCATCACTGATCGATTAAACAAGTTTGTTAACAAGGATGCAGAAGGATTTGTTGAAACTACAATGGACGGTCACATATTTTACCATCTGCATTTACCCGCAATGAAAACTACATTGGTTTACGACATGACTACAGGAATGTGGCATGAAAGACAAAGCCAAAGAATATCTTCAGACAATGATGGAGCAACTATTCAGGATATGTATCGTGGACGTTGCTTCGCAACATTCAAAGGCATCAACCTGTTTGGCGACTGGTGGTCAGGAAAGATATTCAAAGAAGACACTACAGTGAGCACAGACGATGGAATGCCTCGACTACTTAGGCGCACCAGTTCAGTGTTTCATAATGAACAAAAAAACATATCAGTTTACAATTTAGAATTTGAAGTTAATTCAGGCATGGGAACAACTGTTGGACAAGGCGTTAACCCAGTGCTCATGGTCAAGTATTCTATAGATGGTGGAAACACATTCGAACAAGAAGAAATGTTAATGCTGGGACAGTTAGGACAATACGACACACGAGTCAGTACGAATAATATAGGAACCTCTCGTAATTGGGTGATTGACTTAAGAGTGAGCGACCCAGTTGATGTAGTTGTTTTGCAGGCACTTGCTCGCGGTTCATTTGGGAGTTGGTGATGCCTGTAAATCTACCTTCAATTAGTGTGCCTTTCACAGACAGCAACGGACGCATATCGCCTATCTGGCACGAATTCTTACGGTCTTTCGTGAAACAAGCAGAAGCAGGCACTTTAATATCCTCTGGAAATGTCTCACAAGTTGTGGCAGGAAATGGATTGGTGGGAGGAGGACCTGTCTCTTCAGATGTTCCTTTACGTGTAGGACAGGGCTCAGGAATAGCTGTTAATGCAGACGATGTTAATGTAGACATCAACGGTGCAACATATGCATTAGGCACCTTAGAAGATGAAATTATGTTCTCTGATGTCTCAGATAATAATGCAATTAGAAAAACCAGACTACAGGATGTAGCAGGACTATCTTCTCCAGGAGGAGCTGACACGTTTGTACAGTATAACAATGCAGGCTCTTTTGGAGGCAATTCATCACTGACCTATGATGGCGTCAGTACATTAGGATTGGGAGGAATTCTCACTATTAATGGCTCCACGTTTAGTACAGCAACTAATGCAAGTAAGTTTGTTTTTAATGTTCCTGCAAGCACCTTCGCCACTCATTATACATTTAGACAAACAACGGGAACAGGTTCTTCAGATATGCCTGCAGTGTTTGGCTCCTCACTTGCTAGTACAGATTTAGTAATAGACAGTAACCTAGATGCCGGAGGCTCCACAACTGCGGAGTCTAGATTAGCATTTAGAAATCAAGGCACCACTAAATGGATTATGGGGCTAGAAGGGAGCGGCGCAGGAAGTAAGTTTGTAATGTCTGTAACAGGACTTAACACTGGTCAGATATATAATATAGACACCATGTATACTATGAACCACATAACTGCAATGACAAGAAGTGTTAATGCAGGCGTTACAGCTTCCACAACACAAACTCAGGGACAAGGTGCTCAAACCTTAGACATTATTCAAGTGAGTGTGTGTGCTAACGCTAATGATACAATAACGCTGCCCACAGCTTCAGCAGGAAGACACGCAACTGTTATTAATAGTGGTGCTCAAATACTCCAAATATTTCCAGCCTCTGGTGATAATTTAGGAGCAGGTGTTAATACAGCAACCACGTTGGCCGCAGCAGGGAAGGCATTATTTGTAGCCTATGACGCCACCAACTGGAAGCAACTAATATGAAGACTATTAGACAATCCACTTCCAGTGAGTTGCATCTTCATCTAAAGGATTTCTACGATTCTATATCTTATGATGGCAGTCCAGAGTTCGAGCAATACACGCCCAAGGGCGCATGGATTACCCTTTTACATAATAGTGATGTGGCGGGATTCATTAATTTGGAACCTTTAAATAATGTGATGTGGAACTGTCACGTAATGATACATCCTTCTTTTAGACAACATGGTTCAGAAGAATGGGGAATATTGACAGCAGAATTTATGAGAGAACATTGTGGAGCTAAGAAGTTCTTAGCATTAACTCCATATATAGCAGCAAAGAAATATGCCGAGAAGATTGGCTTTAAACACGTACACACTTTAAACGAGAGTGTGCAGAAAAATGGAATACTAATGAATCAATATATGTTGGAGATGAATTAATGATAGGTGGCAGCGGCGGTACAGACTTAAGTAAATACTTAATCAATTTTAATTCAGCGGCATGGGCCAATCAAGCTAATGCTCATTTGCAGCAAGCGTTGAATCAAGCCCTCCCTTACGGTGAGAAATATACACAACAAGCTATAAATGTTGTTCAAGACTATAGCAACCAAGCACAGAGTGATATCAATAAAGGATATCAAACATCACAGGCATTAAATGCTCCTCAGCACTTGGCTACATATAACGCCTTAGATGCCTATCAAGGTACGTTAGGACTTGCAACACCACAAGGCGGCTCGTTCCAACTAGCTCAAGCTATGAATAACAACGCACAAGGCAATCCTCCTCTCAATCCTCAGCAAGGCAATATGGTGGCAGGATATAATAATGGACTGTTAAGTACACCTATGCCTCAGCGGCAACAACAGGGAGCATACTAACATGGCAGACGTTCCATTTTACACACAAGGCACTGCCACTGGAGGACTGCTTGGTGGTTTACAGAACCAGCAAGCTTTACAACAATCAGCAACTGGATATGTTCCTGGACAGGGGCAGGCTCCTATGGCACCTTTACATTCCTCAATACCTAGCATCGGAATGCCGTTTCCAGGAATGGGAGATGCAATACAAGGGGCTATGTCAGGTGCAGCCAACTACACAGGACAGAATAGATCGAGCGATTTACTTTCATTATATGAATCTGTTAAGGCAAGCCCCGGAGGGATGACAGCAGGTAATTGGAATAAAGCGATCGCCGATTATAATAAAAGCACCCAATCAGGAGGAGGTGGTACAACAATAGGACAAAGTGAACCTTGGTTATCTCCAGACGAGATGAAAGCTAAACTAGATGCCCTTCAATCCTCCGGAGCATCTGGTGGGGGTTCTGGAGGCGGTGGTGGTGGTGGTGGTGGTGCAGGAGCAGGGGCCTCTGGAGGAAATAGGGGATTGAATCTGTCAGGCACTCAAGGGAACGCTCCTACAGGAAGTACACCTGGTAGCTTGAATCAATCATCAACTCCTATGAGCAATACACTTGGATATTCACCCGTAGCTATAAATCCAGGAAGTACAAACATCGGAGCTATACCTCCAGGAAGTACAAACAATGGAGGACAGGCAGGCGTGCTACAAATGCAACAAGCCAATCCACAAGGTGCTTTAGACCAATATAAAAACACTCCCGGTTATCAATTGTTAAACGCCCCTGGAGCGTATGAACAAAGTCCTGGCTATCAGTATGCCATGGACCAATCTATGAATCAGGTGCAGAACGCAGCGTCAGCTAAAGGTATGCTAGAATCCGGTGCCGTAATAAAGAACATGCAACAAACAGCTTCTGGGCTAGCACAGCAAGATTATGGCAATTGGTGGAATCGTCAAAACCAATTATACGGTGACTATCAAAACCGACTGCAAGGAATGGCAGGAGGTCCGACAGGGGGCGCAGATGCGATGACATCTAGTGCAAATGCTGCACAGGCTAATTTACAAACAGGAAGCAACGTCGGAAGTTTGTTCGGGAACCAAGGTACAACAGGAATGGGAGGCATTATTAATACAGCTGCCGCTCAGTCTGGGAACATGATTAATGCTGGACAGCAGCAAGCCACAGTGAACGCAGCTAACCAGGCTACACAGCTGGCAGGTGCCACCCTTGCTTCGAATCAACAGCAACGAGCTAGAGGACTATTTTAATGGCAATTGACATACAACAACCAAACTATTCGGGACTCGTAGCTATAGCAGGCAAGAGTGCTCCTTTAAATATTGCTCCTACGGGGGCCTTAGGGTTACAAGCGCTACAGCAAGGCCAGGCTAATCAAGCATCCTTAAGAGACGCTGCTCTGCGTCAACAAGCAATACAACAACAAGGTCAACTAGGACTATTGTCTAATCAAACACAAAACAGAGCATTAGATATGCAGAACATGCAACAGCAGAGACAAGGACTGTTAGCGAAAAATGCACAGACACTTGAACAACAGAAGTTGGGAATGCAGGGCAGTCAATTTCAAGATGAGATGGAACTTAAACGCGACCAGATGGCCCTTCAAGGACAGCAGGCTGCAGGCGATGCCGACCTTAAGAATCGTATATTAGCAGAAGATGTGGCCAAACGCCAGATGGTTGAATTAATGGCAGATAAGAAAGAGAAGATACAAGAGAAAGGTGCCTTTGCTTCTTATGGCTTAATAGCTATGAAGGGAGCCAAATCCTCAGAAGAAGCTCAACAAATAAAAATGGAATTCTTAAGAGAAGCCGGTGAAAAGAAGCTTATGTCCCCAGAAGAACTTAAAGCCGCATCTCAGATGCCCATCTCTCAATTCCAAAATGCTTTAAAATACAAGGTGATGCAGTTCGGACAAGTGAAGGAATATAGAGATATGATGGACGCTCAGGCTCCCGCAGCAGCATCCTCCTCAGGAACACAGATTAGTTTTAATGAAGACGGCTCTATAGCTAGCTACTCCTCAACTCCTACGATGGGTACAAAAACAGAAATGCAGAAAGACATTAAGAATAATGAAAAAGCTATGACACAAATAGAGAAGTTGCAGAAAGATTATGACCCCAGCTATTTTACATTTAAAGGTCAAGCAGATGCCAGCACCTCTAAGTTTGCTGAAAAATCAAAAGGCACTCCCGGACTAGAAGGAGCCTCTAATTTGGCAGCTTCTGTGGTAACAGGAAAATCTCCTGAAGAGCGAGCTCAATTTATTGAAAAGCGTTCACAGTATATTAACAATATAGAACAAGTGTTCAATACATATAAGAAAGAAATCACAGGAGCGGCAGCAGGTGAGAGGGAAATCGAAATGTTAAGAAAGAGCTTCTTAAACGGTGACATGTCTCCAAGTGAATTCCAAGGAGCTATGGAACAAGTTGTTAGTAAATATAAGAGTGAGGGAGATATTAATAAAAGTGCTCTCACTACAGGCATCGATGTATCTCCCAGCTCCACAGGACTCACTCAGTATTTGAAAGCTAAGGGATATTCAGATGAAGAAATTAATGCAGCCTTAGGGGGAAAATAATATGAATGGACTATTCGGTAAGTTACAAGTGGGACAAGTTCATCCAGTTCACCCAGACGTTGCAGCTGCAATGGGAGCTGGAATGGGCCATCCTGTTCAAGAGCCAGGAATGGGAAATGGAGGAATGCCTCCTCCTCCTCCTCCTCAGCAGGCAGCAACCCCTAACGCCATGTCTCCAGGCCAACAAGCTCTTAACGAGTGGCTGGCTCAACAGGAACAAGCTAAGCAGGCACCTAAATATTCTGTAGGCGACCTAAATTTAGATAAATACATAAATATGTTTTTACCATAAGGAGCTAACATGGCAATACAAGATGACATTGCAGCGTATCAATCTAAAGACATTAATGCAGACATAGCAGCCTATCAACAACACCCAGACGCTGTTCCAGAAAGTCAAACCATATCAGAAAGTCAGTTCTACCAAGCTCCTGTAGAAGTGGTTAAACAAGAACCAGGCTTCATGAAGAAACTAGATATGATTAACACAGGGGTTCATAGGGGTGTCACTAATTTTACGTTTGCACTGATGAGTAAACTTCCTTTTGGTGATAGATGGCAGAACGCCATTAAGGCAGCAGATGCAAACGTCGAAGCAGAACAGCAAAAGAATAAAGACACATACACTGGATATTATCCTCAAGGGGGTGAAATAGCTGGCGAGATGTTGACCACACTTCCAGCGGGAGGAGCACTAGGGGCCGTAGGCAAGGCAGCTACATTTGTAGGCAAAGTGGCTCCAACTGGATTGAAGACGATAGGTAAATATGGAACATCCGCACTAGGCGGTGCAGGTGTGTTAGCAGGGGTGGAAAGTCAAAAATACGACCCAGAAAACCCCGGGCAGCTAGTTAACAGCGAAGCAGCAGGCGCAGCTTTAACTAATCCACTGTCATATGTACTTCCTGCTGCAGCTACAAAGCTTTCCACCTGGGCGGAATCTGCTCAGAAACTAGGGGTAGCTAAAGAACAGTTTCCTAATATAATGGCACGTAATTTAAAAGAACCTGGAATAACTACAAAATTATATGACTCGTTCTTTAATATACCTTCAGCCTTGACAGGAGTGGGTAAACAATCTAAACAAGTGGAAGGCATTGGAGATGACATTTCTAATTTCATAATGAAACAAGCGGGCACTAAAGAAGCTCAAACGGCAGACAATTTACGACAATACTCTGCCAATATTATGCAAAGTACATTGAAGAGGATGGGACGTGCAGAGGATAAGATGTGGGACATGGGATTTAAAACAACTCCTATATCAAACATACAAGGCGTTAAAGATGATGTTAAAAATGCCATTGATTTGTTAAAAACTAATAAGACCCCTGGATATGAAACTGTTGTGAACTATCTTAACAATGGAATCAGAAAAGGTGAAATGAAAGTTGAAGATGTTAAGAAGCTTCAAACACTAGTTAGTGGCGCAGCCATTAATGCCAAGAGTCTAGAAGGTGGCGTGGGCAATCAACTCGCGGGCGACCTAACAAACATCAAAGACTCCTTGCTTAATCACATTCAAGGCAGTTTGTCTCCAGAAGCTATGAAGGACTTTTCTGCAGCCAGGGCGTTTTCCTCTAACAAGTTTGAACTGTTCAAACAAGCCCCCTTGTTACAGAAGGCCCTTAATGATGAAGCGTCTGCACATAATTTGATTAACTCTCTTATAAGTGAGGGGGGCGTAATTCCTCCTAAGAAGGCAGCTTTAGACATACTTTCAGGAAAAGGAAGGGATATGGTGGGAGCCACTAAGTTACAGCAAGCATTGGAAAGCTCAGACACAGCAGGACACATTAACCTTGACTCCTTCTTAACTAAAACTAGTGCCTTCACACAAACTAGCAAGGTGATGAACAAGGACGCATACACGTCTTTACAGGGATTGAATAAATATATTAAAACTGTCAATGACAGTGTTAATGTAGGAAGGATGGGGCAAGCGTTGACAGGAGGTGTCTTAGCTGCAGGAGCCATGGGAGCAGGAGCAGCAGGATTGGCCCTTCCTTTAGTGGCATATGGTGCAGCTTCCTTTGTGGCCAACCATTCTCCCTTAAAAACGTTATTATATGCAGCCACAAAAAACCTTCCCAAGAACACTATGGATTTAGTAAACAAGAACATTGAGAAGCATTTAACAAGAGCGGGATATTTCATGTCGAGAGATGGAGTGTTAAAACACAAAGACGACAAAGACGTCCCTAACGAAGGAGTTCAATAACATGGCCAAAGCCATTAGGTTTTTTCATAAAGGCACAACGATGTTCAATGGTTCTGCTATAGCGGCCGGATTTAAGTTGTTCCAATATGCAGCAGGCACTACAACTAAAACAGATACGTATACAGACATAGCGAAGGGAACAGCTAACGCGAATCCCCTAACTCTTAATGCTGATGGACGTTTAGATCAAGATGTATATATAGACAGGAGCATGAAATTTGTGCTCGCTACATCAGCAGCTGGAGACCCTCCTTCGTCCTCTGTTTGGACAATCGATAATGCATTGTCTCTAGAGCAACTATGGACAACGACTACAAAGACAAGTGACTACCCGGCGGTGGAAGCAGACAGAGACAAGGTTATTCTGGTTGACGCGACAGCTGGAAATGTCACAATCACCCTTTTAGCTGCGGCGACGGCTGGTGATGGATTCATGTTAGCAGTTAAAAAAACTGACTCTGGAGTTAACACTGTTATTATAGATGCTAATTCATCCGAGACGATTGATGGCTCTTTAACCTTAACCTTTAGCAATCGAAATGAAGTGGCCGTCCTCATCTCCAATGGGACGTCGTGGAGCTTGATTAATAGTGCTGCAGCCCAGTCGACTACATTTGCAACAGATGATGCTTCAAACTCTTCTTCTACAAACGTAGCAACCTTTCAACACACAACCTCAGGCTCTCCTGCAGCAGGAATTGGTGTAGGCATATTGTTCAATAGTGAGAGTGCTGACGAGTCTCCCAGTAACTTCGGGGTTCTTGCATTTATAGCAGACGATGTCACGTCAGGTTCTGAAGACACATATTTATTAGTGCAAAATAGAGTGGCAGGTGCTGCTCTAGGTAATGCATATAAATTCAAAAGAACGGGTGTCGGCAACATTCTATTCACCACAGCGGCAACAGCAGAACGAACAGTGACATTGGCAGATGCCGATTTAGCTTTTAGTTATAGTGGAGGTAAAGCAACCTTCGCTGGAACACTAACTGGTAACAGAACGTACACGCTTCCCGACAATGACTTCACCTTTGTACAACCAGCCACACAATCAGAACAGGAAACAGCCACTTCCACGTCGACAGCAGTGTCCCCGGGTAGGCAACAGTTTCATCCCAGTGCCGCTAAGATGTGGGCATATGTAACCGTCTCAGGAGGTACCCCCTCTTTAGATGCAAGCTATAATGTAAACTCTATAACCGACACTTCAGCAGGTAATGTCACCATAACAATTGGAACAGACTTCTCCACTGCTAACTACTGTGCAGTTGCTAACGCTGTTTCAGCTGCAGGCGCTGCACACACTGCATCAGTTAAGACAGGACATGCAGCAGGCAGTTTAGTTGTGCGCACATATCTATCATCAACAGGTGCAGACACTGATAATATTAACTTGTCAGTTGTGGCATTCGGAGACCAATAATAATGAAGATTATATTAAAAGCTAAAGACGGCTCTATAGCTGTCATGTCCTTAGTGGAAGGAGCCGACAAAAAAGAGGCTATACGGAAGTTTAAAGAAATGCACGCTGAAGACATGTATGAGGAGCACTGTGAAGTGGAGGAAGACAAGCTTCCCAAAAGCAGAGAGTTCAGGGACGCATGGACAGTTAGTGGAAACAATATAGTGGTTGACTCATCTAAAGCTTTAGTGATACATAAGGAGCACATACGACATGCTAGGAATGCAGCCCTAGAGGATTTGGATGGGGAACAGCTTAGACACTTATCAGATGTAGATGGGCTAAGAGAAATAGAAGATAGGAAACAAGTGTTGAGGGACCTTCCCTCAAAAATAAAAAGTTTGGAGTGGCCGGACGGATTGGAGAGAAAATAATGATATTAATAGTAGCATTTATTGGCGGAATGGTACTTCTTTAATGATAAACTCCTAAATGAAGCTAAGAAATTGTATGTAAAAGTGCGTTTCTAATACAACAAACAAAGAAGGCCCTTACGGGCCTTTTCTTATTTAGGTGTCGCCTTAGTATCACCTACTAGACGAACGCCTCGTATACGGCTTCTATGGAGGCCCTTTTTGTTTACACATAGCATTATATCTAATTATTCCCTTAGGATGAAGATTTCCTCCTTTTCTTCCTGGTCCGTTAACTAAAAACTTATATGCTCCTGGACAAACGTTCATACCAGCTGCGTTGGCTATTCGACCACTAACCAAATCTGTCCTTAATTCACTTCTATATCCTATAACATGCCCAAGTTCATGTGCAATTACAGTTATAATAATATCTCTATCTGCCATCTGCAACAAACCTTCGAGTAATACAACTTTATGGTTGCCTCCATATGCATTAACATCAGAAGAATTATTAAAACTTAATGTAGCTCTTATTCCATTAGCCTTCACTAAATCGTTGAATATCTGACGTGCTTGATGTTTAGACACACTGGCAAGTGATGGCCCACAAAAACTTATTAGTAGTAGTGCAAATATCATTTTTCTCACATCCCCTCCTTATTCAAATACTTGTTGATTAATATTAATGTCCTCTGTAACAAAGAAGGGTTTTTTTCTTCTTCCTTCATCACTTCAGGAACAACGGGTTCATCTGTATCTGTATCAGAAATATATTGCCATACGTTAATTAATGTGCCTTTAGAATATATGGGATATCCTTTGCTTGATACAGGGAATAACAATGCCTTTCCGTTATTACTATATCTACCGTATGCTAATAGATTTGCTTCTTTAGTGCGTCGTCCAATAATCTCTATAGGTTTTCTATACATCATTAACGCTCTATGCAAGTCTGCACCGCCAGCTCCCTTATTAATAAGTTTGATGACGGTGGCAGTGTCTCGTATCATATTACCCTTTTTATCGAATACCTGGCGAGTGTACCCGACACCTACATTATAACACCAACTGACCAATGCGTCAAATTGATATTGTGGAATAGGACGTGTAAGTGACTTATTAACAGCATTCTCATACTTAGTGATGCTCTTACTAAATAGGTCAAATGCGTCCTTCATTGTTAATGTTTTAGATAGTGGCCAAGAAGCTATGTCAGGAATCTCAGATTTCGTAGCTCCTCCTGCTATTGTCCAAACTCCCACCGAGTCTTTATATTTGCTTAGACATATACCCTCATGTCCTATAATCTCAACTTTTCCTTCATTAGATGTTTTCATTTCCACTCCTCTTCAATTCATTTATTTCTTTTCTAAGGTTACTAAAAGACTCTTCTATATAACTTTCATATGTCCTATATCTAAAAGTTGTACGCTCTCGTTCTGCTTGTTGTTCTCGTTGTTTGTCATAGTGTCCCGTATCGCCTCCGTAAATATCTCATTGATACAAACATGGGGTCAAAGTTACCTTCATGAACATCATGCAACATAACTATTCCTCTCCAATGTGCATTACCTTGATATCCTTTATATTCTTCATTATGCTGATAGAACGCCCCTGCCACTACTCCGGTGGTTTGTTTGCCCAATGGTGTGAAATAGGTGGCATGCTCTAATGTCTGCTTATGGCCTACACAGAAGCTATGCTGCACTTTACCTAACTGATTTAATGCGGTGCCCCCATACGGCTTCCCATTCATTGGATTAGATAGATAGTGGACATACAAGACACCATCAATCACCACAGGCTTTAGAAAGTCGTGCACTTCCCAGTCTTCGTAAGGGAGGTCATGATACCCGAGAATGCCCTCAAGCTCCGCCTGACATTCTATAGCTCTTTCTATTCGTTGCTCGTGGTTACCGAGCGTCATCACCATTCTAGGCTTGTATTGTTTCTGCTTAATTTTCTGCATGTGCTTATTATGTTTTCTTAAGGGGCCTAGTAGAGTGTCCATAGCAAACTTAGCAGCAGCGATGTCTTTCTTATATCTTCGTCCTTCAAAGCTCTTCTTACCTTTATCAAACGAGGATAGGCTCGGCATGTCAGCGAAGTCTCCTATACATATTAGAACGTCCGGTTGCTTATCCACTATATATTGACCAAGCCATTCAAGATGGTCCGTTGGAACACCTTCTTTTGTCTGCACATCTGGTATTAGTAAATGCTTAGTCATTTAAATCTCCTATAATCCATTCATAATCATCTAGGATTTCTTCTGATATGTGAGGCCACTTCTTAGTTGCCCTCTTCCAAAAAAACTTTAAGGTGTTATATTGATAAATCTGAAGTAGACGAACAATTCCTAACTTCTTCATCACCCATCCAAATGGCCAATCTATATAAACTCTAAACCATCGAGGCCATCTTATGTAGGCATGTCCTGGATAGAATATAGTGTGGAGAAAATCAATCTCTTGAAAATATGCGCATGTTGTAGACACGCGAAGAGTTCCATATTTCTCTTTAGTCCATATTCCCATTCTAGCCCATCGTCTACAATTGTCTTGAAGGTAGTATGAAGCATCGTCCAGAGCTTTCCAATCGAAATCGGTGTCGCCCCATTCATGGTAGTTTCCCACTTGGCTCTCCTAAGTTATTCTGTCTCAATATATTTGTCGACAGTCTTTGGGTGAAAACTAACAGCTAATAGAAACCGTCTGAATTCTTGCATAACATCATGAATGCCACTATCTTCATACACTGTATATGTAAGCTGAGATATGATGTTGCCGTGTAAATCTTTACGTGAATGTGAGAATGTCATCATTTTATTGGCCTCAGGTTGTCTTTCACTTCTGCTAATTTATTAGATTTTAAACATTCCTTCTTAGCTTTGTTTGCTCCCATTATAGCTAAGTCTAGTTCTAAATCTATAACCTCTTCTAGCTTACTTAATAAATGAGGAGCATCTGCTAATAGTTTCCTACTTTTAATTAAGGATTCTAAATAGCTAGTGCCATCAGAAGTGTTGTCTAAATAAATATCAATCTCGCCATCATTACTCATATCATCCTCCAATATGGTTTAACAATAAGGATATAGGCAATCCTGCAAGCAGACAGCCTACTAGAAAAATCAGTCCCCAAGCTAAATGTTCTCGTGTCATTCTTTCTCCCCTTTTCTTTGAGTGGCAGTTTCTAATTTGTGGCACTCTTTACATAAAACAGTGTAGCCTTTTACATCTTCACAAAATAAACGTTCTAAAAAACCAGGTACATCCTCATAACTTCTTAATGTACCACAGGGAACTATATGATTTATCTCAACTAATTTACGTTGATACCAACTGTTGCAATTGTTACAAAGGTATTCATGTTTGAGTCGTTTGTTATCTCCAATATAAGGACGATGCACTAGAGCTAGTGATGCAGCAGCAGGCTTCCAGAATCTACTAAGTCTTCGTAAAGCACTTCTAATCTTGCCCATATGCTCACTTTCAGTTTCTGTTTTTAGATTCCTTGTTCTCTCAACTCTTGTTGTCATATTCTCTAGTCCTGTAAGTTCTGGTTGCCTTGTGGTTTCTTTGGTAACTCTAACCTGCCAAAAACATATGCCTGTCCGTACACTTCTGCATCACCTGAAACGTGTGCATTACCAAAAACATATGCCTGTCCGTGCACTTCTGCATCACCTGAAACGTGTGCATTACCAAAAACATATGCCTGTCCGTACACTTCTGCATCACCTGAAACGTGTGCATTGCCTGAAACGTGTGCATTGTCGTAAACCTTAGCATCCCTATAAATCCATGCTTCACCTGAAACGTGTGCATTGCCTGAAACGTGTGCATTGTCGTAAACCTTAGCATCCCTATAAATCCATGCTTCACCTGAAACGTGTGCATTGCCTGAAACGTGTGCATTGTCAAAAACATGTGCATCGCCTGAAACGTGTGCATTGCCTGAAACGTGTGCATTGTCAAAAACATGTGCATCGCCTGAAACGTGTGCATTGCCGTAAACCTTAGCATCCCTATAAATCCATGCTTCACCGTCTTGAGACAAATTACCTTCATTTTCAACACGTCCTCCCAAATCTCCCTTTTTTACATCCTCTCCTACGTCGCGCAAAGCTTTAATTTGATATAAGTTTTCACGTTTTATCATTTTGTATTTATTCATTATAGTTCTCCTAAATCTTTGATTTACACACCATCCAATATGGCACCGTCTAGGTCTTTATATTCCATTTTAACTGTGAATCCCCACAGCTTACGGATATGTTCAACTGTCTTCTTCATATCTGTATAATCTAAACGTTGATTATTTTTTGTCTTATGTTCGAGGTGCAACCATCTATCCCCCTTCCAATCTACTCCTGTGATTTCTATTTGAGGAATTTGTCCACTTAAATCATATTGTTCTGCTAACGTCTTACGTATCATTAAAAAATCGTCATCGTCATGTGTAGCTCCAACTTTTAAATATCCCACTCCTTCTTGTATTTTAATAGCAAATAATTTAAATTGTCTTGCCACTTTAGGACTTAAATATTGTAACACAAAGCTTTCATCTCTATAGTTTTCTACGATGTGTTTAATCGTTTCAATCCAATCAGTGTTAGCTATTTCTGGGAACCATTTTAAGTCTTCTTCATCTGGAGACATGCAGATACGCTTAATGTCTGTAAGCATGGCGAAGCCTAAAGCATATACGTTAATACCTGTGTAATGCTTACTCTCCCATCCAAGTTGAGATACAACACCTGTATGAGACGTTAAGAACTCAAGGTAAGACCCTTCATTTATTAATCCTTGGTCATACATTTCAGTCATTAACATATGATGGGTGAAGGTGGCCCATCCCTCGTTGAGAAGCTGAGTTTGGCGTTGAGGATAAAAATATTGGCTCACTTTACGAACAATTCTTATCACCTCTCTTTCCCATCCTTCTAAAATTGGGCTGTGCTTTTCAATAAAGTAGAGAATGTTTTCTTCAGACACTTTTTCAGGTTCATTGTCTGCAATAATTGCTAAATCTCTACTCTTAGTTGTTTTTGGAGGCACAGTTCTCCATAAGTCATTAAAGGTTGTTTCGAAATATTTTTCCCAATGCTTAGCTCTTTGCTTTTTCAATTCTGATTTTAAAGAAGGTGGTTTTTTATATTTATCAATACTGTGATTCTGCAAGCTGTGACAACTATCAAGAAGTGATTCAACACGTTTCTCACCATATTTCTCTTCACATTGTTTAATGAAATTACGAGCAAATTTAAGATAGTCGACAATAGTGTCTGCATCCGTCCATTTTTTAAATAAGTAGTTGTTCTTGAAGAAATGACTATGACCTACAGATGCATGTGCCAACACAAGGGCTTGCATCGTTGCTGTGTTGTTTTCCATAAGATATGCAATACAAGGGTTTGTGTTAATCACCACCTCGTAGGCTAGCCCCTGCATACCTTTATTATAAGCACTTTCATTTTGTATAAATGTCTTGCCGAAACTCCAATGATTATACATCACGGGCATAGCAACAGAGCTGTAGCAATCAAGCATCTGCTCTGCTGTTATGATTTCAATTTGAGCAGGGAAGGGGTCTAGTCCGAACTTATTTCGTCCTATATCCTCAATGGTTTTCCACATTTTCTCTATCAATGGAACATCCCATTCACTGCCTGAAAATAAGAGCTTATTCTTTTTCATATTATTTCCTCATATATAAATGTGAGCATCCTCAGTACCTTCAGTATATCCCAAGTCATATATTACTTCTAGAATTCTAAATACTTCATCGTACTCAAAATTGGAAAGTTCTGACTTCGCCAATAATTCAGCCGCGTCTTCAATCTTTTGTCTCACATCTTTAAATTTTACTATGTTCATTTTACACCTCAATAATATCCTCAATTCGAGGATGATAATATTCAGCTTTAGCTACTTTTGATGTTAAATTATTACATGGCTTATATTTAGCCCTACTATGAGTATGGCCCGAAATCCATAAAAAGTCAACCTTTGGGTTGGATTTAGCTATAGGGACAATTGTATCTCCTAGACATTTAGAAGTGAAGAAAGGTAATCCACACGGTGTGCTCTTCTTTCCTGCATTCAAACAAACTTCTTCAAAGGGAGGAACATGTGTTGCTATTATAATATTTGTATATCCCTCGGCAATAGCTTTTATAACACGCCGCTTTAATTTGCCCGCATCTAAATCGGCTATATACATAAGCTTCTTCTTAAGGGCCTTCATACCCTTCTTATACTCAATCCTTAAATCTTCTATGTGTATCCAGTCACTCATTGTTAAGCGGCTGTTCTCATAGTCACCATTTCGACAGTCACCCCATCCGTCTACACCTATAAGGATTGTAGAGTCGTTTAGAGGCACTCCAAAGTTTTTAGGTAGGTAACCTAGGTGACGTACGCTACGCTTAACATCGAGCAGTTTAGAGCCATAGAAGTCGTGATTGCCAAGAACAAAGTGTACTGGTTTGCCTGTACGCTCCATCATCTCTTCTATATACATGACAACATTATGACTTTCTGCTATATCACCTGTAATTAATATATGCTCGCCTTCGGCTTCTTTAAGCTTATCATAAAACTTATATCTCTCTTGTTCTTCATCTTGTAGAAAATTTAGATGAACATCTGACACCCATATTAATTTAGTCATTAGGAATTCCTTTATAATATTTGTCTTGTTCTATTGCCCATCCATAATTAAGTCCTAGAGAATATCCTTGTTTAAATGCGGCTTCTAGGGCATGCTCGATTTCTTCTCTAGCAGTTCCGTGTTCTTGTGCTAATAACACTATGTTGTCAGCCCACGTTCTATAGTCTGGATTAGTCATTATATTCTCCCTCTAATTAGTTGTCTTCAAATAAACTTCTAAGCACAGGGTACACCTCATCCTCAGAGCTGACATATTTCGCGTTCAAGTTTCTGTGTGAGGCCTCTAATGCCGCATATAAGGTGTATATGTCATCAATGCCGTATTTAGCTTTATACTCCTTACGTTCAGCTTCTTCTGTTTGTATATATGCGAAGTACTGCACTTTGGACAATAAATCTTCCATCAAACTAGCTATCAAATCTTCTTCTCCAGGCCAATTATCTCCGTCTGAAGCCTGGGCTATATACACATTCGTCTCATTTAAATTAATACGACTATCTATAATGTCTTTAACCATCTGTAAACCAGAAGAGACAACGGTGCCACCGGTTTCTTCTCCGTAGAAGAACTCTTGTTCTGTAACTTCTTGAGCATCTTGCGTGTGACTGATAAATATGACTTCGACATCTTTATACACCTTATTCAAAAATAAATATAACAACAAGAAGAACTTCTTAGCCAATCCCTTTTCAAACTCTCCCATGCTGCCTGATATGTCCATCAATAAAATCATTGTGGCTTGCTTCACAGGGAATGGGTGTTTAGTGAAATGCTTATAACGTAAATCAATGTCGTCCAAATAGCGCTTGGATTTTGTGGATATTCTCCTAGCCATGGCTTGCTTTAAAGTCTTGACCAGGTCGAGCCTCGGAGGTATGCCCTCTTTGGAGTAGCCTGACCGTTTCATCTTCCACTTAGCTGTGCCCTTCATACTTTCTTTAATAAAGTCAGGGAGCTTCATGTCACTGAAATATAACTCTAAAAACTCTTCTTTGGTGAGCGTAAAAGAGAATTCATCAAAGCCTTCTCCTGTGTCACTCCCTTCTGTTCCCTCTTCATCTGAGGGCGGAGGCCTGTGAATCTTGTCTCCTTTGTGTAATGTTTTATTACCTGTAAATATTACGTCACGTTCGCCTTTAGCCATATCAAAATTAAAGTTTGGCTCTTCAATTTCGTCTTGATCTATGACAACTTTACGGTCTTTCAATATGTCTGTAATCCCTTTATCGCTAGATATAGAATCAATAGAACGTTTGATACGACTTTTATATCGTTTAATGAACTTCTGCCTATTACCTACAGACTTGTTCTTTCCTGTCTTTCTTTTGTCTATGATTGTCATGTTAGCCTCCAAAGGGCGGAATTACAGGAATGGGTTCTGGCTGTCTATCTTCTTGTGAAATAGTCATATAATTTCTCCGACAAAGAGCGGTTATATTGATTACATAAATGTTCCAAATTTCTTGTTAAAGCGTGTACTTGTCTCTTCAGTATTGCCACTTCAGTTGCTGTGCTCCTCACCATGTCGTGAGAAAGAAGCCCTCCATTGGGGGCTTCTTCATCTCCAAACCTACTCACGAGTTCACCACGCGCATGTGCCACTCTACGATACGGCGCACTTGACGTTCAGTGTATCCTAGCTCTTGCATTCTAACAACGAATGAATCATGTTTCTTCTTCTCACTCTTATTACCTTGTCCAGTGAATGATATCACAGGGAGTAAGTCTTGAGTTTTAGCAAACATTGTAGCTTCTATAACTCGTTTTAGTTTCTCGTAAGAAGTCCATTTAGGATTTTTCGAATCATGCTTAGCCTGATGGCGTAGAGCAAAATTTACAATCTCGTGTCTGAAATCTTTTGGATTAGAAATTTCAGCTGGCTTCTCAATCTTTTCTAGTTCTTTGTTAAGCATTTCTCTATCGAACATCTGACCTGTGTCCACATCTCTGTAATCATTATCTTGAACCCAATGATCTGCGAATACAATATATCTATCAAACAAAGCTTGTCCAAACTCATCATAAGAGTCTAAATAAGCGGTTTGAATGTCTTTGCCCACTTTAGATGCATAGTAAGGCACTAAGTATTCCTTGATGTATTCAATATACTTTTCTTGTGTCTCTTTAGGCAATCTAGCACTATTAACAGTTTTCTCTAGTACATACAACAAATGTACAGGGTCAGCCGCTATTTCTTCAAAATCGAAGTTATAAACTTCAGCGAGGACTTTATATCCCAGCCGAGTGCTAATCCCAGAGAATCCTTCGTTAGAACTTGTTTGGTCTTTATACTCTTGGAAGCTCTTGGCTCTAGAGTCTTTCTCTTTGACGTTCTCTCCATTATACACCCTCATCTTAGTTACTATGTTAGAATTCTCAGGACTTTCAATTCTTGTTAATACAGAGAATTGAGCCAGTAGGTCCAATGTGTATGGTGCTGTTGGAGCATCCTTTAATGTACTGCTATTAAGGAGCTTCTTATAAATCTTTTGTTCCTCATCTATCTGTAAACAATAAGGCACTTCGACACTGTAAACCCTGTCTAAGAACGCTTCATTATTCTTGTTGTTCTTAAACGTATCCCACTCTGATTCATTACTATGTGCAATGATGATTCCTTGGAACGGGATTGCAGGAATTGCTTCTGTTCCCTTATAGTTACGTTCTTGTGTAGCTGTTAACAGCGGGTGTAACATCTTAATAGGAGCCTTGAACATCTCAACGAATTCCAAGATTCCTTGGTTGGACAAACATAGTCCACCACAAAAACTGTAAGCGTCGGCATCATTTTGAGCGTAATGTTCCAGTTTTCTAATATCAACTTTTCCCACAAGCGCAGAAATATCTTGATTGTTTTCATCGCCTGGCTCCGTCTTAGATATTGCCACCTGTTCTAATTGATTGGGGGTGCGTTTAATAACATTGAATTTAGACAAATCACCTTTGTATTCCTTTAATCGTTTTGTAGCCCACGGACTAGGAATAACTAACGGTGCGCTAATTTTTAAGTCAGATAGAATATCTTCTCCACATACACCTAAGGGGCTTTCATGAATCGGACTTGGGGTTCCATTCTCGTCAGCGAGAATGTATATAGGGTTTTTTTCCATAAGAGATTTAAGTCGTTCAACAAGTGAGCTTTTGGCTGAACCTACAGGTCCTAGCAAGTACAATATTTGTCGGGATTCCTCTAAATTTTGGGCAGCATGTTGGAAGAAAGATATAATTCTAGAAACAACTTCCTCTAATCCATAGAAATCCTTAAACACTTCATATTGTCTAATTGTTCTGTTGCCGAATATACGGCTAAGTCGAGGGTCTTTAGATGTGTCTTTCTTAATTGGCTCACCTATAGCTTTCAACATTCTCTGAGCAGCTGAGTCGAGAACAGAACTATCTTTCTGGGCGAGCTTTAAGTATTTTTCCATTGACATAACCTCTATGTCATACTCTTTCTTTTGAAGTTTCATTGTTGCTCCTCGGTCAATTTAGCGTTGAAATGTCGTCTCCATGCGTATCCTCTTATTACAGATACCACAGTTAATAGCATAGTCATTATTACATTACTTCCTGCTGATATGTGCCATTCAAATCCGCTCCATATATATTTCTGAATTTGTGGCTCAAACCAGTGTGCTAGCTGGGAAATAGCGAATGCTATTGCCATTCCACTAGCAACGTTCGTACATGATTCTATAATACTATGTCTCTTACTTTGCATAACTATTATCCCATGTCCTCTGGGTGGACAATATTTCTCTTCTGTCGTATATACAGTATAGCAGCTGAAGCAATTAAGTGCAAGGCAGGGTGTAATCCGCTCTCACCATCTTCTTTTTCCCCCGATCGCACATCTGATGAGTGATGTAAACAGCTATTACCTCTAACTGTTAAAGAACATTTGTTTCCTGTGGGTGTCAAGAAATTTGGTGTCTCCCCTGAATCGGGATGTTTACGTGCTCCAAAATCAAACACATGCATAACGTCTTCTTTCACTTCTTCTAACATGTCTAGAATTTGTTGTCTACACCCCCTCATGATAATGTCTCCTTAAGTTTTTTAATAAGACTGTCGAAATCCGAATTAGCTATAACCTCTTGAATCATCTCTATGTCAGAGTCCTGGATGGCGCTGCATATGGATGTCCAATAAACATATCTTTTATATATGTATGCTGGATTGGATTCTTCATCATGTTTCCTGGCGTCTGCTGCCGCTAAATTGATGGCTTGTCCAATTGCTGAAGCATTCTTAATTGCCATTTTGTTTCTCCTAGTTGCAGTTAATATTTAATTCGTCATATCTATATGAAAAGTCTGGGTGAGATTGTGCTAACGCATTCCCCCTTAGTTCTTTCCAGTGCTTGAACATCTCTCTTCCTTTACACACATCGTACCCTGCTTTCATCATATATACAGCCCCTAGTTTGTCTGCATTAGCTTCCATGACACTAACTTCCTGATCATTAAATGATTTCCACTGATTTAGCATTCTTAAATGCCAAAGCATCCCGTGGGCAATTTCATGCCCGAGCACTAATGCCACCTCATCCCAACTTTCTGTTGAATCAATAAGTCCTCTATATATAACAATGTTATTGCCATCATTATAAGCGTTTATTTCCGGAGACTCCACTATGACCAAAGGAAGAGCTTCTTGTGATTGTCCTGTGTTAACTATTAGTTGTTGATATATGTCTCTCACTCTTTCATCCACTGCACTTTGACTGAAATTTTTAGTGTATATTAAATAAACTGCTCCTATTACAAGTGCGTATAATAAAATTACAATTACTAGGTCTCCCATGAGAGCTTGTGTTACAAACCCTGTCTCTTTTTTATATATAAAATCTATTGTTTTTTTCATATAGTCCTCTCATAACACAATGTGAGAAGGAGTCTCACTCTCTGTTTAATTTTAGAATCCACTCTAAAACTTTTACCTTCATCACAAGCTTTTGTAAATTTCTCTGCTTGTGTCTTAAGTATATCACATATTGTCCCACATTTCCACAATTTAAATATTGCTATTGGCCAAACCAGCTTCGCTGATGCTTGTGTTAGGTCTGTGGACATAATAGCTAAATATCCCTCATCCAGGTTTGTACACATAAGTTGCACTAACAATTGTATTAAATACTTACTTGGCGGAACAGACGAATATTTTAAATATGTGTGTGGACGTGTTGTTTTACATTCCATCAAAATTTTTCTATCTTGATGTGCATCAGGTGTTGCTCCTATCAGTCCTTCCGTGTAGAACTCTTTATGTCCTTCTGCATTCTCATACAGCTGAAACGAGGTGCCCATCACTCTGTTTGCTACGTCCACCACTACAGGCTCTAACACTTGTCCTACAAATGTAAATGCATTACCACTAAATGGCGTTGGGTTGCGCAGTTTTCCTGGAGAAGAATATGGGTCTGCTCCCACTAACACTGAAGCTTCGGAAGCTGTTATGTACTGTTTACGTAATTCTAACCATTCCTCTTCTGTTTTAACTATATGTTTCATAATATTTTTGCTTCCTTTAGTCGTTTTCTACAGCTTATCAACCTATTGATAGTTGCAAAGCTTGTAATTCCATATGAGAGGTTTTCTAAAATCGTGGATGAAAGACTATTAAACCTCATGAGCATTCCCAGTGTCATTGGTGTTGTAAAATAGAAAGGGGCTATTATAATCAAAGGCACCACCACCCCTATTTGGCTATAAAACTGTTGGAAATATGTTAACTGCTTCTGCTTCTTAGTGAGTGGCTTGGCTATATATCTAGTCACCACCATCCCTATTAACGTGTATGCTATGAACACACCTAAGTACCAGAAATGGTACGAAAGTATAAGTGATATTGAGAATACAAGAATGTACATGATGGCTTTAGCTATGCCGAATGCTAAGTTGAGCACTAGGTCTGGGTATGTCATGCAATCTTCTTGTATACGCTGAGATATGTTTTCTATTTCCAATTCGCGAATTGGAAATGCTTTATCGTTTAATTTCTCTCTCCATTTAATAGCTGTCAGGCTAACTAAATATCCAGAGAAACCCGATACAAAACAAGCCCCTAGTGCCACTCCTGTGAACACTAACAACTGATGTAAGAATGTAACTGATTGCTTTTGAGCCACTGCATTCCAGAAATGTTCTCTCCATACAGTGAGATACAAAGCCAGCCCTATTTCTAGAGCTGCAAATATAACTAACCATATGATATAGCGCTTCATTTAAAATGTCTCTTCATTCGTTTCTTTAATGAAGGGTCGTTCCATTTGATATATAAATCTTGCCCTTCAAGGACTGCTCTACACTCTTCCTCAGTAAGGAATGGCTGACAAATAGCGTTAAACCTATAAGCAAATATTTCACTGAATGCCTCCGTTGATTTTATGAGTTCGTTTCCTTTACCTCTACCGCCTGTACTATAATCATGGAACATGAGAAATGAACCTGCATTCATGGCTAACGAATCTCCACATAAAGCCATAATTGCCCCCATTGAATATGTTGGATAGGGTACAACTACATCACATATACAAGTCAATGCTTGGAAACGGTCTATTAACATGAAGCCTACATCACATCTACCTCCAGGTGTGGCAACTTTCAAAATCACTTGGTCGTTTTCTTTAATCTTCGGAATCATTTTCATGAGTTCATCATAATGCTCGAACTCCTCTAAATCATCCCATATACATATCTCATACAACGATGAAGTTGGAGTGATTAATGTTTCAAATTTCTTAGACATTTTATAATTTCTCCATATATGACTTTAAGACCTTATCTCTTGCTATTAAATAATTAGAATAATCTAAGTACTCTTCAGGGGATATTTTCTTTCCACAATTACAATAATACATTGGACGTCTAAGTATCAATGTTTCATAATAAGTGAATCTATGTGTAGCACTATGATTCACCCAACTTCCCTTGGATGTGATACACCAACCTTGAAGTTCTGTCATTTTGCATTCCTCCAAAAAGATTTAGTCCAAAACCCATCTGCTTTCTGCCAATAATCGCTAATGCTTGCTTCTACGGCAATCCTAACTGATGTTAATACAGTTTGCATTTCATCTATCATTATCATTGATGCTTCTCCCATTAAATCTTCTCGCCCTTCTCTCACTTCAAATACAATTTCGTCATGAATAAATGCTTGAGGATATACATCAGGAGAATCATGATATTTTCTGACAATTGCATTAACTGCTTTTTGCGCTCCTACAGCCGAAGGTGTTTGCATTAAGAAGCCATTACATAATGCTGTGTAGGTGCACCAATCTCGCTTAAACCCGTGGGTGTCGTACATATACATAGGTTCTTCTTCCCACTCATCAAAATCATTCTTCTTAAACTTTGTTCGCCCTGTTAAAAATTTATTATGAGTTTCTTTTAGGAATTGCCCTAAACATGGGTATAGGTCAAACATATACTTCTTAAGCATCACCAGTTCATCCTGCACCAAAGCATATTCATTTTTGTGCATGCGTTTAATTCTAAGGTCTGGAGACGCTAAGTTAGTGAGATAGTAATATAAATCGTTCTTTCGTTTAGCTGTTTCGAGCACTTGGAAGTTAGTTTTAATTCCGTCTTTCCACATGAGGTGGCGCATGGTGTCATAACCAATACCACCAGGAAATCCTAAGTTAATAGGCTTTGCTTTTTGTCTGGCATCTTTGAATTCTGCTTCTTTTTTGTGTTTCATAAATTCCGCATATGGAATCTTCTTTATTTTAGCGGCCAATTTGGAATGCATATCTGTTGGCTCATCGCCTTCATTAAGAGCTTCTCGCATGTATGAATAACCGAGAGTTTTATACAGCTGATGAGCAGCAGAGCAAAGCTCAAGACCACTATAGTCAATAGAACATATTTTAAAGCCTTCCCTAGGGATGAAACAGTTGCGGACATCATAGCTAACTCCCTCCACTGCTCGTGGTATTTGTTGTATGTTCAAAGAGCTGAATAATTTGGAACCACTGGAGCTTGTGCGTCCTGTGTTCAGCGTTGTAGAATACTGTGAATATATCTTTGAATTGCCTTTTAGATTCTTAATATAAGATGTTAGAATTTTCTCATACTTCGATAATTCTGAAAAAGCTTTTAACACTGGATTGGAAGTGAGTTGTGTCAAATAGCTAACTAATGCCTCACCACTTGTTGCCGTGGCTCCTTTGTTCGTGTACATAAGGGTGACACCTAATGTTTCAACATATTCTTTTAGTTTCTTAACCTGTTTGCGGGGTTGCTTTTGTCTTGGTATATAATCACAGAATCCTTCTTTAACAAGAAAGTCATATCGAGGAGTTAAGAATTCCCATATCTCTTTCTCGAGTAATTCAACTCGCTCTTGATTGATTGCAAACCCTTCAGAGCCCATTAAATTTAAGTACACCGCCGCCTTTAGTGCCAGACTTTGATTGATGCCTAATTGTCTCCCATACACTTTATATGCCCATATGGAGTCGTCTATTGCATAGTCAACTGCTTTTTTAGGCCATTCACTTATAGGAATTCCATCCAGTTCTGAATAGCGCAGTCTCCAGGCATCTGGGTCTGTTTTAGTTTCACTAATGTCTTTATCAAAATAGTGTTTAACAAGTCCTGCTAATGTTAGTCCGAATAAAGCTTTCTCTCTTTGAATGTTCCATAGAGATTCACTAATCTTGGTGCAATAGATGAGATCATTGTCTAGTGCATCAAACACCAAATCTGTGAGTTCAGGATAATGAGTTATTATAACACCACATTCGAACACTGCGTTATGCGCAATAATAGTGTCTTTATTTAGATGTTCGGCAAGCCATTTTCTGGCCCCTTCTGAATCCAATAAAAAAGCCTCCGTTCCATCATAGGTCGAGAGGCAAACTGGTTTAGGAAATATACCACCATCACTTATTAGATGACTTTCGAAGTCAATAGCGATGTTCATATGGCTCTCCTAAGTTAAAATGCACCCTTACGAGGGGTTACTTGGTTGCAGCTTCCACTGCGGCTCGTAGTTGGGCTAAACGGTCCCCTCTATCTGTTCCACTACTTCCTTCTGAACCTTCAGCATTCTCAACACTATGTATGATGATGCCTATTAAATTGATGGTGCCTCCTTTATCTCCTTTCCATGGTTGCACAATCATTTGAGCAGTACCTGTCGAATCCCCGAAGAACATCGGAGCGTCTTCTAATTTGTTACCTTTACTATCATAAATCTCAGGTTTAAAATTAGAATTGGCACCAACTAGCGCCTTGCCAGTTGCTAGCAAGTCTTTAATTGCTTGCACCTTACCTCTGTAAGTTTGTGCTGTAACAACTTTAGCGTCGTTGATTTCACTCACCACAGCTAAGAAGTCTTTGTCTTTCTTAACGTCAAGTGCCAGTTTAAGGGTGTAAACTTGTTTGTCATCAGTCTTAGATTGTTTGACAGGGTTTGAAGCTGCCATAAATTGAATTGAACCTACTGGTGACGTTAATAAATTTCTATTAGTCGACATTGTGTTTCCTCCAGGTTATAAAAAAATTGCTTATCAAAGACAAGCCATTGCTTCTCACCTACAACAGTGATGCTTCCCTTATTCTCTATGAACGATAATCCAAATTCACTTGATAGTGCTTTTAGTTCTCGTGCATTTATTGTTATTTCTCTGTCCACTGTATTTCTCATTCCTGTTGTAAGTATTTATATTATATACTGTATATTTCATTAAGTCAAATGACTCTGTAAATAAAGCATGTTCGCGAAGCTTTCTTGTTTCGTAAACCACATGCTATGAAACTTATCCTTCAACACCTTTATATTGCCCTCCTCAGGGTCTGCGAGATAATAGTGGGTGTCGTCGTACCCGTTTATAATGACGAAGTGTCCTCCCCACTCTATCCATTCCGTTAGTATAATGCATCCTGCGTTAAGGAGGGCTATAACATCTATATTAGAGTCGCTTCGCTCTGTTGCTACATCCACCCCTATGCTCCTTAGGAATGTGTAAATGACTTCAATCTTAGTGCCCTTTATAGGGCATGTGTTCAATAGTTTATCCAGCTGCTCTTCTGTGTACTCGTCCCTATTATAATAGTGGAGAAATGTCTTTAATGCTGCTGGTCCACAGGTGTAGTCAGTTGTTTGTTTAAACACTTCCACATGTATTCTCATATTTATCTCCTGTAGACTTGACAAAAACACACTTTACTGTTATACTAAGAGTAAGCGTCCCCTCCATTACTATACAGTGTTTCCGAACTTCTTCATTTTACTAATCAGCGTGCTTCGTGACACCCCCAATAGGTGGGCAGACAGTGATTGATTGCCCCCGGCATATTTATACGCAGCTAAATAAACCCTTTTTTCCGCCTTTTCCAATGCCTCTTTAAAGTTTTTCATGATTTCTCTCCTGGAAGGTTCATATAATATGACCCTTTAATGTTTTGTTGTAGAAGGTGTTCAAAATCCGCTGTTAATGTGTATGCATCCACATAATTGTCCCCGTATGTTCTTATGAACACCATGAATGCATCTTGCCACGTCTTGAAATATGTCATGGGTGCACCTCAATGCTATCATGCGCTTTTGCCACAATTAGCTCTAAAGTATATTTTGGTAGTAGTGGCATCATTACGCCACGAAACTCTATTATGTGATCTGTTCATAACACGCAACGCTCTCTCTATATAGTCTTCAGGTCTGACGTACTTTTTACGTATGTTCTTGAATCCAGCTTCTAAATCTCCATACAGCTTTTCAATGAATTCAAGGTCTTTGGCACAATCTCTTGAGAATTTCATGATTAATGCCTCCTCAGTTTAATACGGTTGTACACAATTTGTGTTTCTGCTATAACTAATTTTTTCTGTTCAACATCTAGAGCTGTAATATTCTCTTTGTTCTTCAAGTCTGTATATAACAACCTGAGAAGGTCTAATTTCTCTGAATCTGATAGTGTGTCATAATTAATAGCGCTCATATTATTCTCCTAGTCAACAATAATAACAAGGTCGCATCTACCATCCTGGCTGCACACTAACACTGTGCTAGCCACTGCCTCGTTGCTCAAAAGCAACATAATTGCTAATAATAATGCTTTCATTTTACACCTCCATACTTATCTTTGTTATTCTGAACGTATATCACGTTACACACTTCTGTTATTGATATGCCCAACTGTGCTGCAATCTGTTCAATGCTCATTTTCAATCTTCGTAGATCTAAGATTCTAACCGCCTCGGACATGTTCATTATAATGCTCCTTTTCTGAAATGTCTGTTCTTTGCTTTAACTAGGGCTTTCTTGCTGTCATATATCAGGCCCACTTGATGTTTCACGTTGCTCCTGTGGTGCCTAACAAGTGCTATAAACAGTACAATGGTGCTCATCACTAATATGATTAATATAAATATGTAATGTGCGCTCACTCCATTACTAATCATATCTGTAGCAACCCAAAAACCATCAATTCCACTTGCTAATACGCCTCCAATTAAGCCTAGTTCTAAATTTTCTGCCATTGCTTTCAAGTGGCACTGTTTGTATACTCTGTTCATTTCGCATCCCCTTAATAATGTTGTCTTCTTAATTTAAGTAACTATTTTGCTTTATTTTTATACATATTTCCATCTGCTTCTTCATATGTCTTTCCAATGCCCACGCTAACCGACACTCTTAATGATGATTGTATGCGCTCTTTTAATCCCTGGGTATTATCAGATATTATAGCAAACTCGTCACCACCTATTCTATATGCTCTGTCTGAACGTCTGATGTTACGTATTATTGCATCAGCTACGTCTTTAATCACAGTGTCACCATATGCATGACCACGTGTATCATTAATTACTTTGAACTTGTCAATATCTATTACAAGTATTACATCTCCTTCTCTTCGCATCCCCTTCTTGTCTATGTCAAACTGAGATTTATTAAGTAGTGTCGTTGGTCCATCGAGACGCAACTCCCTGTATATATAGATGCACACGATAGTTAGTGATGCATTCAACAATAAACTTAATAGAAGCATTGCGTTCATGATGTTCCCCTTAAAATACAACCACTACAATTATTAATATAACACCTAAGAATCCGATTGTAGCACACACATCTTCTAATATCCCACCAGTTGTCTTTTTAACTGGTTTATTCCACTCTTTTAAAAACTCTTGTTTGTTCATGATGTTCTCTTTAAGTTGCCTTCTTAATATAACTATAGTACAGGTTTTGTACATGTCAAGAATTGTATTGTTTTATTTTTATACAACAATCCTCCCTCCACAGTTGTGGATACTCCCCAGTTGTGGAGCCTCCCCATGATACACTGCGCATTACACACTATACATATACATCAATGAGTTAACATCATACATAATACTACCAACCCGTGCGATATACACTAATGCCTAGTGTGATATGATGGCTATCACCTCTCTGTCGTCGTACTTCCCAGCCACGCCACGTAACACCCTCCCCCTATGCCCTACTACCCAGCGAGCTAGATAATCCAATGAGCGTACGCTAACGCACGTTAGAAGAGGAGCGCGTGTTGTACGTACAAGACACTAACAAGTGCCGAACGAGGCGCCTCCCTCGGAGTGTGCAACTAGACAGTGAACCAGCAGCAGCTGGAGCGTCAGCCGAAAGGTGGGAGGGGGGGTGGGGACAA
>Ga0163150_10001263_pt1 | contig 43712 bp, 27 predicted proteins | sample OliLakLV19P2IB_FD_148628 | JGI IMG/M metagenome (GOLD analysis project Ga0163150, IMG submission 148628) | Freshwater microbial mat bacterial communities from Lake Vanda, McMurdo Dry Valleys, Antarctica - Oligotrophic Lake LV.19.P2.IB | ecosystem: Environmental > Aquatic > Freshwater > Lake >... | reverse complement strand
CCAAAGGCGCTCGGCAACCCGCCGGACTGATCGTCTGGTGGCTTGTTTTTCTTCAACTTTGGACATCGGAGTGATGCCTCAAAAATCCAATGCGAAACGGGTGTCCGTTGAAACTTCGGTTTTCTATTCGTAACGGTAAATAGTCAATTTTGACATACAGTTTCTACCGGAAGAGCCGAAAGTTTAACGAAACTTCTAGCGAATCATTAGCCCGCTTGCGCCGTTCCGCTACTTCAACCTTGCGGGAATTTCAGTACGTATGCGACGGCCCCCAACGTAAGACACGTCAACGCGAAATAATCGGCGCCCGTTAACCGATGGCTTTTTGAATTCCTTCGAATGTATTGAAAGACCGAACCGGTCACACATCCATATTGGCAATAGCCCATCGGCACTCGCAACGACGCGACGATTCCGATCGTCGCGACCAGCAGTGTTGGCCATGCAGCGGCTCGCCACGCATAGGCATCAAAGGGCTCGATATCGACTAGATTGAATGGCCATTGCAGGAGGCAAACCAAAACAACCCAAACGATCAAGAGCGGACGAATCCAAGACAAGGTCCGCACGACCCATCGAGGCAATGGAGTTTGATGTTTCCATCGGCGAGGTAGCAACTGTTGCACCGCACCATGCGGGCAAAGATGCGAACAATAGAGATTCGTTCCCGCGACAATTGGCATTACGATCGCTGCGGAAGCTAATACGACAAGTCCCAAGGCGTTGGTCCAAGGAATTCCGCTTTGAGCCCACCCTTTGAACATCGCGATCGATAGCAAGTCGCCGTTGATCAAACCTAAGTAGACGATCACCAACACTTGAAATGCCACACGAGCTTTGTGGTAACCACGCAATGAAGTCAATCCGATAATCGCTCCAATCACGATAATGGCCATTGTGCTCAATACAGGCCATACTCGCGCAATGCTCGTCAACTTGCTGGACGGCAGTTGATGACGCTCGATTTCAAATCGCTTTGCCGTTTCGATAATTCCATTCGCGACGGCTTGGCTGGTCATCGTTGCGCCGGAGATGCCTTCGATCCCGGCTCGATCTAATTCCAGTTGGCTCCACTGCGAAAGCGTGTATTTCTTGACAAGTTTTGCAAAGTATTTATCGTCGCGGACATAGCCAACGTACGGCTCGTTGTCAAAACTTGCTGCGATGGCGATCGCTAAGATGTGGCCATCCGGACCGATGGCGAGTCGAGTTTCGGTTGGACCTTGATAGCCAATCACTTCATCGGCTGCTGGGGAAGTGCGAAGGATCTCGCCACAAGAACCATGCGTTTGGTCAAAGACATGCCAGAGTGATTTTCGTTTTTGATCCTGTTCGACATACGCTGCATTGGGAAACAATTGCTTCGCATCATCGAGCGACAGCAAGGCCGGGAATTTCCGAGATACTTCGCTTGCCCCCAATCGACTTTGAAGTCCTTGAACCATGGCGTAACTGGTCAGAGTCGCTCCTGATACTCCGTCCACCTTCGAACGCGCTACGGCAGCAGACCACGACAAGCCATACCAAGATTCAAAGAATTCCGGCTGCTTGCGAATCAACTCAACGTGATCGCGAGTGTCATGACTACTCAGTATATGAATACCGACAATTCGGTCGCGATCGTCGAACGCGACCAGCAAGTTCGTTGGTCCTGAAAACCCAAGAAAACGATCGCTGTCGGGTGCCGTTTGAATAGCATAACCAAGCGGATCGCCTGCGGACGATAAGATGATGCGCCCGCCATGCCGTTCGGATTCGCCAAACTCCTTCGCGTTCGGGAACGAAGCTTGGATATTTGAAAAATCAGTGTTGGAAATCGAACTAGCGCGATGCGCCGAGATAAGTCGATCATGCTGAAGGTGAATGACGAAGAAGAGGCCAGCCAACACGGCCACGCGCGCGAGATGAACCAGCCATGGTAGACGTCTCGTCACGAAAGTACGTTTCATTTCAAAGTCAAGATCTGCAACGCATCGGCATGTACATTTCCTTGAGCATTTTCAGTCGACAGTCCGACAACGACTTTGTCGTCCTTCTTTATGTCGAATTCGCCTAGCGAAATAAAGGTGTTGGCGATGGGCGGTGCCGTTTTCATGTCGATTCGAACTTCTTTTCGCGTCGATCCAGCATCGATCGTCACCGGTACATTTTTGCCTCGATTTTCGTGGTGCTGGTATGCTAATCGAATTTCGACATGCGCATCTTTCTCGGCTTTCCATTCGTAAGTCAACGTTGCGCCCGAGCCAGCCGGCGAATAAACGTAGTCGCTTCCAATATAGCCTCGCAGTCCAGTTCCCGACGTCCACTTCCCTTCTATTTTTGCTTGAAGATTATCGATGACGACACCTTCGAATTTCGTAGGACTAACTCCCCTTGGCGGTCCATGCGAACTAGCCAGCGGCAGCGAATCGGCCGGTATCGTGAACGAGTCCTTAGGTGACTTTCGATAAGCCTTGCCTGGCAATTGAAGCAGTTCGTCCATCTCAGGCCAATAGCGTTCATAAATTGCTGCTGGCGGGCAATCATGAATGACGCAAAGCGAAGCGGCCTTTCCAACAACCTCACCCATCATCCCGCATGTTTTCATGACGCGAACTGTACCGAGTGCTTCGTGGGTAACACTGATACAACGGCCAGCCATAAACATGTTCTCGATGTTGCGTGAATAGAAGCATCGATATGGAACGGGGTAGCCGAAGTCGCGATCGATTCTTTGATCGTGTTCCGCGATCGAAATGAAGGGATTGTCTGGGAATTTTTCAGCATACTGCTGTTTGGGATAGTGCAGGTCAATGCTCCATGTGCTCGGCACACATCCGTCGGTAAACTCCTTCTTCGTGACAATGTCATCTTGCGTCAAGATGAGGTCGCCCAGCAATTGCCTTGATTCACGCGGACCACCGACATAGGCTACCCAGGTCAAGAAAGCAGTTCGATGATCGTCGGCCCCATCGCGATTCTTCATCGCATTAAACGCACCGAAGACAGCTCGCAAATTCCAATCGCGAATCCCTTCGGCATCGCCCAAGGCATCCTTATCGAAACCGCTCTCCCAGAACCATTGACCGTGATGATCCTTGGGGTAAGGAAAATCTTCCATCGTCAAATCCAGTGCCCAAGGCGTCTGCGGAAAGTCGAGCTTTTGCTCGCTCGTGCTTTCGTCCCACGCCCACATATTGCTCATACCCATCCGCCCTTTCTCCGCCATGTCCCAATCAGCATTCGCTAAGGCACCGAGTGTGCCATGGCCTGTCGCATCGCAAAAGAGACGTCCCACAAATTTTTTATGTTCGCTGGTTCGCGTGTCAAATGCGTAGGTCGCCACGATCCGGTTCTGCTCCATGTCGACTTGAAACGCATGATGATCTAAGAACAGATCGATATTCGCTTCCGCCCGAACGATGGCTTCTTTTTGCACATCGCCAAACTCCTCGAATGTGCCAGGAGATTTTGTGGCTCGATCAGCAAACTCTTCGATAATTTCGCCGATGCGTGGATACTTACCGCGACGGATCAATCCCATCGCCCAAACTCGAACTTCGCTCGACCCATTCCCGCCAAGTACCGATCGATCTTGAATCAAGGCGACCTTACATCCCATTCTCGCAGCCGAAAGCGCGGCCCCCATGCCTGAATATCCGCCGCCAACCACGACTAAATCGTACCCTTCTTTGACCGTTGGCATTTCTCTGAAGCCAAGCATTTTACGTCGCCAAGTCGCCAATATATCGTTGCTGTTCGGCGGCGGCTCTGTCCCTTTGGTGAAAACAATCGCATCGCAGCGTCCATCGAATCCCGTTGAGTCATGTAACCCAAGTTTGACGATCTTGTCCTTAACTTCGACGGCGCCGCCTGGCTGCCAATGCCATTCCGCACCTGTCGTACCAAACGTTTCTTTTAGTGGCGTTCCATTGACGTACAACTCAAATCGTCCAGGCTGTCCCGGAGCATTCCATCGGGCTACCCAATCTTTGGTTCTAACGAATACACGATAGATCCCTGTTTCAGGAAACGTCACTGTCGTCGTCGCGTCTTCGACTGGTTTTCCAAGTCCATGAGCTAACAAGTAGGGCGAGCCCATCTGACGAATGAACTGCGTATCCATCGACCACCCGGCATGTTGATCAAAACTCTCTGCTTCAACCAAAATGCTCACCGGTGCCGATTGCGCATATAAAGTTTCGTTACAAAGCAATAGACTTAAAAAACTGATCAAAAATCTTGTATACATATTATTCAGATTCGCATGAAAGTTGTGATTTACGGTGGCGTCGAGGACTCCGCCAGAGCTAACCGGAATCTCTGAATTGTAGTACTTCCTACCGCGATTCACAACTCGCCTAGAACGGAGCCGTGTGGTCGACAAGCTACTTCATTCTTGTAACCCAAACAAACATCGCTGGAACGAGGACCGTTCGAACGACAAGAGTGTCGATGAGTACGCCAAGGCCGAGTGCAAACCCTAGCTCAACAATTCCTCGAAGGACCAACGCATCGGCGTTACCGCCAAGCCATCCTGGGACTCCAAGCCCTCCCAACCAGGCAGAAACAGCCCCGCCTGTCATCGACAAAAAAGTTGCTGCCATGACAAATCCGCAACTCGTAATGATTCCACCTGTGGTCACCATTGCACGGAAAAGCCCTTGAATGGGACCATGCTTCGCTTGCTCTTCAAAAATGCGGGTCGCCAGATAAACGTTGTAGTCTTGTCCTACGGCGACCAAAATTACAAATAGAAACAGCGGTACTTTCCAATCGAGTCCCACAAATTCATCACCATAGGCCCATCCAAAAAACCATTGTGTTAAACCGAGCGTCGTAAGATAGCTCAACAGCACGGTGAACATCAAATAGGCGCTAAACCAAGGTCGTCGCAAAACGAAAAACAACATTCCCCAAACTCCGAGAGTAACCAGTAGCTGAATTCGATGCTGGTCCGCTTGGGTAACTTGTTTGAGATCGGCAATGCCAGCCGTTGTCCCCGTGCATGCAAACGTTGCTTTATACCACGGCGATTCGGAATCGTTCGTCTCGCGGCTGAGCAACGCACGAATATCGTTCAACATCGATTCGGCGGCGACCGAAAACGGATCCGATCCAACCAGAACGTCCATACGCGCAGCTCGCTGCGCCAAACGATCTTGGACTGCAACATAATGGATTTGCGTCATGCGATGATTCTCAAGCATTCGGCGCTTCCATGCATCGGAAGAAAACAATCCCATCCGACGATCTGGCGGGTAGTCCCCAAGCGGGTCGGTAAGCGAACGAACCGCCGTCACGCCCGGCAAATAAAGTTTGACACGAAGGCTGTCGATCGCCTCGCGCATCCGCTCCTCTTTCAAGGGCTCGGCGGCAACTATAACCAGGGTGACGGGGCTGTTATCGCGAGTTGAAAAATGCTTGTCGATGAGCCGTGCTCCTTCTCGACTCGGGGCCGACCAACTCAACTCTTTCAAAAAATCGTAGGTCACCCAACCGCGATGCAGTAAAGCTTGAGTTGCAGGTATCCCCAAAATCAAAAGACAACCTAAGAGCGTGGTCTTTGGATATTTGATAATGCGATGGGCAATCGTCGACCATAATCGCGTCGACAAACTATCCGGATGCGAGCCCCCCTGACTAACCGATACCGAAACTTGTTTGTAAGGCCAGAAAGCAAATCGTCCAAAAGCGCACAACAAGGCTGGGGTAAAAGTTAGACAAACCAAAAGCGTGATCATAATCGCCAGGCCGATACAAAGTCCATTGTACCGGAATTTATCGAAGTCCGAAAAATACATCATCAGCAAGCCTATGGACGTCGTCAGGGCACTGCCAAGCAATGCGTCATGAACGCCCTGCCAACTGCTAGCGATCACACGTCGCATTGTCCGACGATTGGATCGAGGCTTTTCTAGAAGACCTTCGCGACATCGCGACACTAAGAACAAACAGAAATCCGTACCGATCCCAAAAAGCAGCACGACCAAAAAAATCCTAGATGTCGTATAGACTTGCAGCAGCTTATACGGTGCGTGCTCACCGACTTTAGGCTCCGCCAACAAGGCAAGCACCGACATAGAAACGGATAAGCTCAAGACGATCGTCAAGATAGGAATCGTGACCAACAGCGGACCGCGATAGATAACGGCAAGAATCGCAAGCACCATCAGGATGCTGATCCACTCGGTTTGTTTGACACCGGCTGCGGCTGCGCGAAGCATATCCGCACCCACCGCCGGCGGTCCACTGATCCCGATCGACAGCCCATCGCGAATCAACGGCTGGTTCAATCGTTTGACATCTTCCACCATTGCTTCGACAGCTTGCATTAATTTAATGTTGCCGACGGCCATAAATTCGCTGTCAAGCTGCAACAAGAGCATACGAGTGTTTGCATGGTTTGCTCCAAGTTTGGTTCCAATGATCGAATCGGCCCACGTCCAAACGTCGAGCACCGATGACCAGACAATACCGTCGTCGGGTATTGTGCCGAAGGATGGTTCGTAGTGTGAAGTCGCCAGCAACTTGGCGGTATCGCGATCCAGTTTGGCGTGCTCTTGGTCCGCCAAAGCGTCAAAGGCCAAAGCGCGGGCCGCGTACGATTTAATCCATCGATGGTTCAATAGTTCTGGATCATCAGGCGCAAGGCTTCGCACCGCATCGAACCACTGCGTATCCATCTGGATCGATGTATCCAACATCGTTTTAATGTGTTGCCATTCCTTTTGGCTATTCGCGGATGCTTCGGCTGTCAAGGATGCTAATTTTTTAGCAAGGTTCGCAGCTCCCATCTGCGTCAGACGTCTGCCAATGTCGGAAGCAATCGCGAGGTCAGCATTGGTTAGCTCTGCATCATCTCGCTGGATAATCACCACCATTCGGCTTCGAGCCCGCTGTGCCGGAAAGGCTTCATCGAGAAGCCGTTGCCCTACTCGACTCGGCAAATGAGACGGGAGGAATTGAAAGTCTCCGTCCTGTGCAACACTCTCCCAAGAAGGTGCCATCCAACGCAATCCGATTGCAAGGATCACCCAAAAGCCAACAATCCAAGCCCAGTGAGTCGTGATGAGACGAGCCGCAATTTGTTTATAAAGCTGATAGATGTTCAAACAGAAGCTCTCTCCTCGGCCCCAGTTAAAAATATTCTGGCCATAATGCGTCGCTGATCGCCAGTCCTTGCCAGGATAATCTTACTCGACTTTGTTCCTGAATGAACCATCCCATTTCCAGATGTTTTTCGACCGTCGGTCGCATGCTCATCAAAGTCTCTCTATGACCGCTTTTTTCCAATTCTTCCCAATCCACGCCGGCGATTTTTCGCATCCCAAATACAAAGCGTTCGCGAGTCCATTGAACCCAATCCACCGACTCTGATTCGCTAACCGGTGACTGGTCAGCTTCGATTCGCTGCAGGTATTTGCTGGTGCTTCGATGATTTACATTGCGTTTTCCAGCCACGAAACTCGCCGCCCCAGGGCCAAAACCCCACCAAGGCATCGCATTCCAGTACGTCTCGTTATGCCGGCAGGTAAGGTTTGGGCGAGCAAAATTAGAAACCTCGTAATGGATCATTCCGTGTGAAGTCAATTGCTCGGTTGCCTCAAAATACATCGCCAGTTCGTCTTCTTCGGACGCACTTTGGATTTTTCCCTGCTGCCGTTGGCTCCAAAACACTGCGCCTTTTTCATACGTAAGACCGTATGTCGAAACGTGTTCAACATCGCACTCCAACGTGCTTTGTAAGTCTCGTATCCAAGTTTCCAGCGTTTCCTTAGGTGCCCCAAAAATCAAGTCGACTGAGATATTCGAAAAAAATTGGCGCGCCGTCGAAATAGCTGAACGAAGTTCATCGCCGCTATGCTCGCGTCCGAGAATGCGAAGTTTGTCCGAATCGAACGACTGCCCGCCGATACTAACGCGATTGATACCTTGTCGAGCTAGCAAATCACACTTTTGAGTTGTAAGGTCATTTGGATTGGCTTCGATCGTCCATTCGCCATCTGGGGCCATCGGTAGCCATCGACGAAGCAGATCGGTAAGTCGCCGCAATTGGTTTTCGTCAAGCAGAGTCGGCGTCCCACCGCCAATAAAAATGGTGTCGACTTGATGCGGATGGCCTAAGGTACTCAGTTCTGATTCGATCGCCAAGAGATAGCGATCGATCCACTCGAGTCGATCAGCGACCAACGTAAAATTACAATACGGACATCGGCGATGACAAAACGGAACGTGTACGTACGCCGCTCGTGGCTCCGGATGTTTGCTTACAACCATAATCGTAGGCGACCGTCGAGTTCATCGGGAATCGCTTTCTTGACCCAACGACGAATTTGCGCGTCGCTGTAGCGAACGCTAAAATGCCCGCAGACTATATACTTGTTCTGAAAGTCTTTGCGCCGAGCTACAATATCGTCGAGATGCATATGACCGTGCTTGTGAATTTTTTCCTTTCGATGATTCGGTGCAAGAAACGTCATCTCGGTTATCAATATTTCTGCGCGATACATGTCGGGGCAATTATCCAGACCCGCCGGCGATGTGTCGCCAGTGTACGCAATAATCGGCGTGCGAAGCTCGGTGGTAATCTCGACGCCGGTGAGTTTGAGATCACGGATTTCCGGACCACTCAAATTCGAAAATTCCGGCTTGAGCTTCTTCCGACGATCCCAGACAACAAAGCCAAGGGATGGAATGGTGTGCTTCGTTGCGCTAGTTGTTACGACTAACTCCCGAGACAGTTCCAATTCCTGATTGGAAGCTAGCCCGATAAGTTGGCACGGCAAGCGGCCTCGATCGAGTCGCGTGAACATTTTGAGCATTCCTTCAACTGCCGGAATCGCCTCTTCAGGCAAGTACACGATCGGCGGCTCCATCTTCATCATGCGACGACGGGCAATGTAGATCGGTAAGGCGGCGATATGATCGAGATGGGTGTGAGAGATGAATATCTTGGGGATCGCCATGTAGTCCCACGGCTGAGCCCCAAGGTCAAAACCGATTTTCAACTCGTGAATTCGCCAGTAGCTTTGGACCGCTGCTCGCGAGTAGCCATCTACGGTATAGTTGCCAAGTTTCTCGATTCGCGTCGGAGCGTTGCCAAGCCCACTCCCTTCCAGCGATCCGCCATCATCCGTAACGGTATTTGGGTTGTGATTCATGTAGGACGGTTTTCAGCGTTGAAGGTCGATCTTACCGCTGATTCTCTCGCATCAGCTCTTCGATATCTTGAGCATAGACGCCTTCAACGCTGCTCACGTTGGTTGAACCTTGGTTGGCGGCAATTTGGTCGGCGGCGGGAGTGATTCGCTGCAACTGTGAGCTTACCTGCGCCATCGCTAGATCGGTAGAAGCTTCTCCTTCGCCGGACACGTTCACCGACGTCGAGCTACTTGTCGAAAGATTGAGTTGACTTGGATGGGCCAGTAAGCGAATCAATTTTGAATTACCTTGCGTGGCTCGTACGGAAATCAAATTCGGATCGGCAACCGAGACGCTTCCAGTCAGAACTTGATTGGTAGCGTTGGTGGCTTGAATTTGCAGATTGTTGCCGGCGGCATCCAGCGAAAGACTGACTTGACGGAAGTCTTGCCACGCTCCGTTACCAGCGACCCATTGTTGCGTTTGGCCGTTCGCAACTGCGGTTCTCAGACCGCGGCCAATGGCCTTGCCAAGAAAATCTCGAACATCGATAAAGCGAGCTTGGATTGTGCCTACAGGTAAGCTTACGCTGGTCAAATTACCATCTTCGGGTTTCGATACGACTTGGGTCGTACTTGCCGCTCCCGAAAGGAACGGGAGTTCTGCGATGCTGATCGCATAACTTCCTGGTGCCAAATTCGGAATCGAAAAATTTCCGTTCCTATCGGCGATGACACTTTGAGAAAGTGCTGTGCCTGTGTCTGCTAAACCTGAATAGCTTACTGCGACGCCGCTTGGAATCCATTGCGTCGAAGCATTGGATGAAGCGAGCGATCCGCCGATCGTTCGTGGAATAAAATTGCGAACCGTTAAGACGACGTTTGCGGTATCGCTGAGGCCATTCCCGTCGCTGATGGTATAGGTGAAGGAAACGGTTCCTTCAAAATCGGTATTCGGAGCGCTGTAAACCAAAGTGCTACCTGAAATCACCACAGAGCCTTGACCGCTGGCGGGTTGCGTTACAGATACAATTGTAAGCGTTTCGCCGGTGTCTACATTCACATCGTTGGCTAACACGTTTAGCGTTTGATTGGGTTGTGAGAGCACGTTAATAGCATCGTTGACCGCATCAGGCGGGTCGTTGACGGCGGTAACAGTAAACGTAACCGTACCGGTGGTAATTCCACCAAGGCTACCTTGAAGCGTATACGTTACAAGTTCTACACCGTTGAAGTTCGCACGAGGTGCGTAAATTAGACGAGTATTGGCCGAGTTGACGGTTACGCTACCGCCCTGCGCACCGGTTCCGCGAGTCACCGTAAGCGTTTCGCCCGTCTGACTTGGCAAGTCATTGACGAGAACGTCGAACTCTGCGGCGGCTGCATCTTCGACGACGGTGAACGCATCATTGACAGGCGTCGGCGGCGGAATGAGTGGATTGACCGTGATCGTGACAGTCGTTACCGCTGTCCCACCATTGTTATCGCGAAGCGTATAGGTGAGTGTTTCGATGCCGGTGAATCCGGCTCGAGGCGTATAAAGGATCGCGTTACTACCACCGTTGATTCTTGCCGTTCCACCGGCACTAGGTGTTCCAACGGCGCTCACCGTAAGTATTTCGTTGTCGTCAACACCATCGTTGTCGTTTGACAGCACGTTAAGAAAATTATCGGTGCTTCCTTCGATGAACGTGAACGAGTCCGGATTGGCAATTGGAGCATCATTGACCGGTTGTATTTGAATGGTAGCCGTCGCCGTCGCTTCAGCTCCGTTGTTATCTCGAACTACATAGGTAAAGCTCTCGCCACCGTTGTAGTTGGCGGCGGGAGTGTACAGGACGGAAAGTTGGTCGTTAGAAATGGTAACGCTTCCACCGGCGTTCGGCGTACCAACGGACCGGATCGTAATGGTCGTGCTTGTTCCGGGAGTGATCGTATCGTTTGCCAGGACGTCTAACGAATTGCTGGCGCTGTCTTCGTTGACATTGAACGAGTCATTGACGGCCGTGAAATTCCTGCCAACGGCCAGCGACGCATTTCCAAAGACGACTCGGTTGCTTGGGATTGCGGTATCGATATCGTAAAGCAGGAACGTCCGCGTGCTCCCTTCAGCGGCATCGGTGCTAAAGTTCGCTTGCCCAGATGCTTTGGCACGGAAGCGAACATCGAGCATGACGACGCTCACAAGCTGCGAAGCGGTCGTCGACGAACGACCGGCTCCCAGATCATCGATCAAGCCTGGCGTTGTCGTTGTACCTGACGGGCTTATCTCGAAGCTATTCAAGCGACTGATCGGGCTTGAACCATCTAATTCGACAATGCTGGAATCGTAATTAAGATCGAAGTAGGCGGCAAAGACGCCGCTTGCGTCGGCCGTTCGAAGATCATCGACGATCGCTTGAACCTTAAACGACTGCCCTACTGAAACGCTGGTGATAGGGTTGTTATCTACGTCGACCAATTGCAAACGAACGCCGCTCAACGCCGCTTCCGATACGGTGATGGAAAAACTATCGGACCGCGTGTTACCAGCGTTATCGGTCAACTGCAAAGTAAACGTACGCAAACCTATTTGTGCCTCGGTCGGTGTCCACAATACAATGCCGCTTTGAGCATTCACCGTCATTCCAGACGGGGCATTGATCAGGGTATAGGTGAGTCCGAGCCCTTCTTCCGGATGCGTGAGGTTTACCGTAAAAGGCTGTCCTGAAGGAATCGAGCTTGGAAAGGAATTCGACGCCAAAGCATTCGGGGCGACGTTATCAAACGTCAAGGCAAACGTCGGCGAAGCGGCGCTGGCTTGACTATTGATCGTTTGAATCGCCGAAATCTGGTAACTTCCAGCCCCTAAGGCGGCTAGGTTCGACGTAGTAATTGTCGTACTAGTGCCCGTCGCGGTTTCGGTAGCGATAACATTGCTACCTGCCCGGAGCGTTACCGTTGCACCGCTGGTCGTTCCCGATACAACAAAGGTCATGGTTCCCGCATTCGTGATATTATCGCTACTGCTGGTGCCAGTATCGCTGCTGCTCGACAAATCCACATTGGACGGTGCAGGTGTTGCCGAAGCCGTCACATTGACCGTTACCAATTGCGCATCGTTTTGATCGTTGGCATTGGCGTTTGGTGTCTGGTTGACCGATGCGAGAAACTGGAACGAACCAACAAATCCGACGGGCGGGGTAACGGTAACAACGCCCGAAGCTGTATCGGCGCTGACGGTGTAGTTTACCGTTTGGGAAGATGGACGCGTCGCACCATATCGAACGACATCACCCTCTTTGTCTTGCGAAGTCAGGGTGATCTGGATCGGCTGGCCGGCGACGGCATTAACGGCCGGAATATCGTTGAGGAACGGTGAACCATTGCTCGTATCGTTGGCGACGGTGACGACGAACGTTACCGACGTTTGATTCCCTTCGGTATCCGTAGCGGTCACCGTTATCGTCGACGTTGCGCCGGCCGCACCGACGGCTCGCAACCGAACCAATGCGTTTTCGGTGTCATTGAAGATCGTTACCGAATTGATGATTGCGTTGTTGATCGGTTTATCGGACGAATTAACCGCAGTACGTGCGATACCGGCTCGAGCATCGTCGCCTTCAATCAATTGCCCGAAGATCGAATGATTGAAGTCGAGGTTTCGCGTTGGACCGGCTGTAATAAAGAATTGAGAATCGTTGGTGTCATCGCTCGACTTGGCATACGAAAGGATACCTGAACGATTGTGTTGGAGGTTAACGTTGAATTGGTCATCGAAATCCGGCAAGGTAGAGCCACCGGTTCCTGTCGCCGTCGGGTCGCCACCTTGGATTACAAAAGTTTGTATAACGCGATGAAACGTCATCGAGGTACCACTGGTCGTACTATAGAAGCCGCTTTGCGAAAGTTGTTTAAATCGATCGGTGGCTCGTCCGCCTTCGGTATCGAAGAGTTCGAAAACCATATCGCCGAAATTAGTATTAAATCTTGCAAAGCTATTCCCTTGGAGGACTTCGGCGGAAACGGCGGCTGGATTACTGCTGCTGACCGTATACGAAAGCGGGTTACCGTTGGGGTCATAGCCATCGATCGGGATGTGCAGCGGTGATCCTCGCAAAACGGTGGTAGCTGAAATAGGGGTGATCGACGGGCGGCTTGAAGTGGGAATAGCGATACCGGAACTCGACGAAATCTGGGCGAGCGAAAGAACGCCGGTCTGGCGGCTACCGTTTTGGAACTGCCATGTCGGATAGGTAAAGACGCCTTCGGTATTACCTCGCGTATTGGGTGTTCGATCGGGATTGGTAACTTCAACAAAGTTGAGGAACTGCGAACCGTCCTCGAAGAGTTTCTTTTGTTGAATACAGTTCGGGCACCAGTCGGCACCGAAAAAGATGACTCCGGCGTCTCGTAACGATTTTGCGAAGGCGACTAAGTCCGGGGCAGCCTCGCCTTCGGCAACCGACGTCGAGACTTCACTTCCGCTCGTCGAAAGGTAGTCGTTCACGCCGTTGGCTTCTGAAGCCATCGCGGCACTGGAAAAGAAATCCGCAGCCATCAGTTGCCGATTTTCGAGCGGCTCGAATCGTACTGCGCGTGACTTGGCGACCTGGTCTTCAGCCCAGACGTTCAAGAATTTTCGAGTAAAATTTCGCAATTTTCGTCGAATCTTTAGCACCATTTAATCAACCTCGAATTCCTAGGCGTTGGCGGATGGGGGAATCTCTAAAACGTTTCAGATCCTTGTATTTTAGTCAGCAAGGAACCTAGTTTTCCATTGAAAGACCTTCCCCATCCCTACTTTGTCGGCTGGTATAGCCGGAATTTTAAGCACAATTTGTCCAGCCCGCAAAGTCAACCACCATCGATGATCGGCTTTACCAACGTTTGACTGTCTTGAACATGAAAAAGTTCCTCACCAAAAAAAACAGGCTGACTCGTTGGAGTCAACCTGTGAGAGATTTTTTCGAGATCGGCATGCTGTTTGCTAGCCGATCTGAGCAAGAACCGATACTCGTTGCTACCGATTCAAGTTCTGGATAAGCGATTGGATTCCGTAGGTGAAGAAGGTACCCAGACCAAAGTTCAACAGCTCTTCTTGTGGCTTGTATTGCAGGAGCAACGTATCGCCAGGTTGGACAAGCGGTCGGTCACGAGGGTTGTTGATCGCTTTGTTGATGTCGACTTCGATAGTCACCTGACCATCACAAGGAAGTTTTCTCACGATGTAAAGTCGGCCCGGTGGCACAGCTCCCAGCGTTTGCTGGAGACCACCGAACCCACCTTGAGCTTGAGTTCCAACGCCGGTTCCGGCGAGCGCCATCGCTCCAAGAACGTCGAGGTCATAGTCACGTGGAATCGGGAATTCGCCAGCTCGGAGGAGTCCACCGGTGTAGAAGACCTCTGCTTCACGCGAATCGATGAACACTACGTCGCCTTCTCTTAGAATCATATCTTCCGGCGCGAAGCTCGGCGTGACGCCGGGTTCCATTCGAAGTGGAATCCGAAGGATCGATGGATCGTCAGGCAGTGGCGGCGGGCAGCCACATGGCTCTTGATTATTGTAATATTGGGCATAGAAATTACGCACAAATTCGTCGCGAGCTTTTTGATTCTTTGAGTCGGCTCGTAGGACGCGGACTTCGTTTTTCGCGTTCAAGCCAGGCAGACCGCCGGTTGCCATCAAAGCATGCAGCACATCATTTTGATAGGCTCGAAGCTTGATAAGATTTCCGGCTGCACTTTGGTCACCGCCTCGCAAGTAGCGAGACGCTACCTGTCCTTGTATACCTTGTCCAGCAGTCGCCCCTAAATCCTGGCGAATGACAACGACGTTGACGGTACGTTCTTGAATGATGGTCACGATCGGTGTGACCACACGCGTGCCGTCTTCTTTAAGGATGCGTGATTCAAGATAAGACTTCCGCACCAGCTCGCGCACTTGGTCGACGCTCATCCCTTTGACATTGAGCGGTTTGATCAACGGCAACGCGATGGAGCCATCTTCTTGCACGGCGATCGGATAACCGAGTGACGGTGGCTGAAGACTGTTTTCGGCTGGAAAATTGACAGGCGGCGGAATCGGTGGCTGATCAGGCGGCGTGAATGGGAGAATCCCTTCGATATAAATACCGAGAATATCCCCACCATCCAAGAGGTACTGTCGCGGTGGTTCTTGGCCAAGACGCGAAACGTCTATGGGTATCAAGTTCGACTTTGGCGCCGCAAAGAACTGTGGCGGCAGCCTGCGCGCGGGAATCCCGCTGATGGGATTGGTTATCGAGCTGCAACCAGGTGCTAAGGAAGCCAGTGCAAGCAGAGCTGCAGCAGCAAGGGAGCGTTTCATTCTTTGTCCGTTGGTGATTGAACAAATATTTGTAGCAGGCTGATCAATCAGAGCTACAAGCTGTGTATACCATCCGTGGCGTTTCATACCTTCCCTCACTCCCAGTGGGGTTCGATTCTCAAAATAGTTTCTTCGACGACGATTAACCTTGCGAAACCGAACGCTGGGTCCGGAGATTTTGCGAGCGTGTGAGCGTCACAAATTATTTCCTCAGATACTGACCCGAATTTGAGGCACTTTGATCGGACGGCGTCGCCGATTCCGACAGAAGCGACGCATTTGCGGCTTGATCTTCCTTGAGTTTCTTTGCTTGAACAGCGGCTAGCGGTTGGGCGGCAGGCATTGGATACATGCCAGGCGTCTGGCCTGGCCCAAGCATTCCTTGGTCCTGAAGGTTCTTTTGAACGTTTGTAGATGTTTGGATCTGCTGCCAATTTCCGATTCCATCTTCGTCCGCTGCTCGAGCTCCGTGTGGATAGCCCGCGTACCATGCCGCGACCTTGGTTTGCCCTTCGGCCGACTGATACTTCCAACCCCAATATTGACGGGGCGGGAAGGCTGGCGAGCAACCTTCCGTTCCTTCGGCGATCGACATGTATCCGGCTTTGAAACCTTCACAGAATTCGTGGAGGTGGCCTTCGCGACAAAACTGATGTTTTCTCGCGTGCCAAGACTTAGTGGCCCACGCATCGTTGCGATAACCTGTCATTATCGAATTCCATGAGCTGTTGTATTGCCAGGAATTTTTGGCACCACCTATCGCCGAACACCCAGCAAGTCCGATTACGGTCGGCGCGATCGCCAGGAGCATCCACGCTCGGTTTTTCGAGCGCCAAGGTACGATTTGTCGCACAAGGCTGGAAAATCTACTAAGAATTTGGTAACCCATCTGGTTCCCCCCAAGTATTGCTAAGTCGTATTTGCCATATTCTGCTAGCGAAAATTCGTTAGCTTCGATGGCGAAGTAGTCGTCATTGAACATGACCCACTCCCTTTCTTGTATCGCCATTTGGGTCGCAGAGAATTTAACGATTATTTCGGTTCTGCTTACAATGACGAACAATCCGGACGTAGCGATAGAAGGAACGAAGTAAACAGAAGTGTCGTCTTAGTTGGGCAAAGCACTGCATAAGTGGCTCTGGAAATGAAGCCCAATAAGGTACGATATAGGCTGCCAGTGGGTAAAATTTGCGGGTCGAACTTTTTGTAGAGGCATCGGGAGAAAGATTTCGTGGAACTTCAGAAGCGAAGCTCAAGGCGCTCTAAGCACTCGTCGCGCCGACGAGAACGCTCGTCGGCGGACTGGGAGCCGATTCAATTTGCTCGCATCGTCGGAATTGTGCTCGTGGCGGTAGGTCCATGGTGGTATGGAAGCGCTCCCTGGGTAGCTCAATTTTGGATGGTTATCGCGACCATCTTGCTAGCTTTAATATTGGTTTGCGAATTTGGCAAACAGTACGTAGCTGCAAAATCAACGCAGTTTTTATCGATTCCAAGTTTGTCATTTCTCTTCCTGGGACTCGCCGCATTTAGCTGGTTGCAAGCTTTTCCAGCTTTTTCAATCGAAGGCGGTGGTTGGGCACCGAAGAGCGTTCAATTGCAACGTTGGTTTCTCGGTCAACCTGACGCACAATTAGACCAACGCTTTGGAGCAACCAGCAACGCGCCACTCTTCGACGCGGCGATCAGCGATTCGAATGGTCCGCGAAGGGATACGAAGTTGGCCTTGAGCGTCGAACCGCTTCATTCGCGCGCAGCGATCGGAGCCCTTGCAACCATTGCCGTGATGATTTGGTTAGGCTCCGCTGGTTTTCGATCTCAAAACTGGCAGATCGGTTTACTAATCTTTGTCACCTGCTTGGGGGTCGCAATGGGGCTAATTGGATTAGCGAATGCTTTGGCTTGGGAAAAAACGAACTGGCTGGGGCTCGATGGCTCACGGTCGTTCGCCACCTTTGTCTCCAAGAATACCGCTGGCGGATTCCTCAACATTTGCTTGTCGACGTCGCTTGGATTGGCCGCTTGGGCGTTTACTCGTCCAAATCAAAAGGATCATCGCTATGCGTATCAAGATGAAAGCCCCGCCGTTTCGATATTGCGCGTGGTCGAGGATGTTTTTGCGCAGCTAACCACCGCTCAAATTGCTACCATGCTCTCCACCGCATTCATTTTGACATGCGTATTTTGCAGCGGTTCGCGAGGAGCAAGCATTAGTGCCGTGTTGGCATGCCTGGTCGCATTGTTGCTTGGAAGCGGCAAGCGACACGGAGCTGGACGATGGGTTTTCGCTGCCGTTGTCGTCGCCATCGGGCTTTCCGTTATTTTCTATTTTGAGTACGACCAAAGGCTGACAACCAATTTTTGGAAGTTAGCGAGTACCGATACGTTGGAAGACGATTTGCAAGCTGGACGGACCTATATTTGGGGCATTGCGATCAAGTCTTGCTCGTTCTACGGTCTGTTGGGCAGCGGTCTTGGTACTTTTCATTACTCTCATCTTCCGTTTCAGGATACGATTTCGGAGGGTTGGTACTATCACGCAGAGAGCCTCTACTTCCAAGCACTGGTGGACCTTGGATTGCTTGGGCTTGTCGGCTTGATCGCGGGTGTCGTCATGATGATTCGAGACCTCCGAGTCCTGAATGCAGAGACGCCCAAAGCGATTTCTAGGCTTCGCGGAGCAACTCAAGATTACGCTCCAGCCTACATCGTTGGACTGACGCTCTTGGTCAGTCAATCGATCCACTCGATCGTCGACTTTGCGCTGATCGTGCCAGCGGTCTTTCTGCCGGCTGCTTTACTCGTTGGGATGATTCGCGGTGTGGCCATTCAACGTAAGTTGGACGAATCGCAACCGATCGCAATTCCTGAATCGGAATCAAGAAGGGGCTCGCGAAGTTCCCGCTTGCCGAAAGTCGAAAGTTCGAGATTTAAAAGCCGGGACGATGAATCGAAACCTTCGCCCGTACTTCTCCAACGAACTTGGACGAAAGAGAACTCGGTTTTGGCATTGGGAAGTGTTGTCGCAATCTTAATTCTTTTCAGCAGCGTGCAACCTTTGAATGCGATGTCACGCGTTGATTTGATGAAGGAATGGCTCAACGAACAGGATAGAGTTCCTCAAGCGTCGCGAGGCGGTAGCCCCAGCGAGTATTTAGCAGGCCTATGGGGACGACCATGGTTTTCGATCGCGCAGGTTCCAGACGCCTTGCGAACGATCGGAGAAAGCGTTCTGTACGAATTTCGTTTGGAACGCTTGGAAACGCTGGAATCGACTGACAAGAGCAGCGCACCAGTCGTTTGGGAAATGACGTCACCGTTGTTGACCCGTCTTGCGATCCAAGAACAAGAAGTCGCGTTTCTGGCAAAGCAAAACCGAGAAGCTGACTTCGAAAAGTCTTCCGATTTTCTGAAACTTATCGGTGGCGACAAACAGCTTAAACGATGGGATAAAGCTCGTGAACTAATCGAGCGCGCCCATGTGCAGAGCCCGCTAGATTGGCGGCTGGCATGGGGGCGACTGTTGCTCGATCGCCACGTAAACGTCGGCGAGTGGAATGGCTGGTATGATCGCGCAGCGATGTTGTCCGAACACCGATCTGAAAGCATGTTTCAATTGGGTGTATTGGCAAGACAGGCTGCTAAGGATCGACAGCATTCAAACGCCCTGTTTGAAAAAGCCATGCAAATGGCTCCTCATTCCAATACGACTCGAGCGGCAGCCTTGATCGCCATGGACACTCCGGACGAAGAGGTGAATACCGAAATTTTCCCTGCAATCCCCTATTTACTGCATGTGCTCACCAATAGCCCATTTGAAAAAGCAAAATTTCCGAGGTGCAACCAGCAGCTTTGGCGGCAAATCGATGACGCGGCAAAATTGATGAACATCAACGACCCCAATCGCTTTTTGTGGCTCTCGTACTCAGCCGCTTATTTTGGAAGGCTCGACGATGAACTGCGCAATCTTGAAGAAGCCGTTTATCGGAGTCCGACCAACAAAGAAAACAGATTGCGATGGGCCGATCGACTTGCGGCGTCTGGCGACCTCAAAACCGCCGTCCAGCAAGCCGAAATATGCCTGTCATTGGCCCCTGATGACCCTCATATCGAAGCGACCGTAAAACGCCTACAGTCGATGGAACTACAAAGAAATGCCATTAAATGACGTTGTTACTCGGAACCAAGAATTGTCGCAAATGTACAAGGTTTACCGTTAGACGGATCGGTTAGCCTTGTTGTAGAATACCAGTCTTCTGTTTCTCTATTTCTATTGAGCTCTTTCATGAATTATCCACAACAACAATCCTACCAAGTATCGGATGCCCAAATGGCTGGGCAGTCGGCAGGAAATCAACCGCCGGACCTTATCGCGATGCTTTGGCGATGGAAATGGTTGCCTATTCTTGGAACTTTAATCGGTGCCGCCGTAGGTTTTTTGGTTTGGATTCAGATGCCCCCGCAGTTCATGGCATTGGCGAGAATTCAAGTCGTAACGCCTGGCAGCCAGGGTATCCCGATGGCTCAACTTGATTATATCGAAAATCGTCAGGGTAATCGCGGTGACGACGTAATGATCATTCAAAGCTCAATCGTAATTCGAAACGCAATCGAAATTGGCCGACTTGGTTCCAATCCGAAACTATCCGATAAATCGTCGGATGAACTCATTGGCTGGATTCGCAATAAGAATCGTTTGACCGTTCGCCCAGGTACCAAAGAAGCGGCGACCAATCTCGTCGATGTAACGTTTCGATGTGATGATGCCGAACTTTCGGCCGAAGTCGTTGGCGCATTGATCAATGGCTACGAAAAATTTATTGGTCGCGAAGCCCAAATGTTGAGTAGCGAAGTTCTAGAAAAACTTGCTCGTTTCCGTGACGACTACGATGTTCGTGCTCGAACCGCTCGCGAAAATTACTTGAAACTTACTCGAGCCACACCACTTATTCGGGATGGCGAGGGATTTAAAGATCCAGATACCGTCGCACTACTTGCGACCATCACGCAAGTGGGGGAGATCAACACTCAAATCGGTAGCTTTGCCTCGGCGATCGAAACCGCCGAAACGTCTGCCAATCGTGAAGGTGGAAAAAACATTGAAGCGATTCTAACTTTCTTATCGAGAGTCACGCATGACCCGACTTTTCTGAAACAAGATTTGCTTGCCGAAGAGCAACGACGTCAAGGCTTTCTAAAGACCGATGCACCTTCCTCGATGTATCGATTGAATTCCTTAGAACCGCTTCAAGACGAGTATCGAGCCCTTGAATCCAACTTAGGAGATGGACATCCTGCACTTACTCGATTGCGATTTAGAATCGACGGAATGAAAACGCGAATCCAAGAGATGGAGATTGCTGAAGCCGAAGAACGAAAGCAAAAGGAAGCATTGCTTAGCGGAATCAATTCCGAAACACGAGATCCGGCTTTGTTGCTCTCGATTGTACTTGGATCGATGAACGAACAACTGATGAGCTTGCAGCGAGAGAAGGATCAGTTGATGAAGCAAGCTAGCGAGCTAGCCGCGAAAAGTAAGGAACAGCAATATGCGATCGTCGAATTGGAAGTCCTTAAAAAGGAAATGGATTCCATCAATCAAAGTGCTGAAGAACTGAAAACAGCCCTCAATCGATTGAACATCGGAACCGGTTCCGGTACGAAAGTCATGAAGCGACTTGAAGTCCCTTCCCTAGGTTTCGCCGATGGACCATACCTTTGGAAGTATCTGGCTTTGTCCTCCTTTATTGGAGCGTGCTTGTTCACCTGCCTAGCTTATCTCTTGGAATTAGCCGACCGATCCTATCGCGGTCCTGATGAAATCGCGCGCGACTTAGGCGTGCCGATTCTCGGCCATATCCAGATGTCCAATCTGTCACGCAAAGACCGCAAGGACGAAAAGATTGACTTGTCGATGGTGACGTTCCATAAAGCCAAATCGGCCGCCAGCGAAGCCTTTCGAGGTGTGCGAACGGCCGTCTATTTCGGAAATCAAGCGGGAAGTATTAAGGTTATCCAAATCACCAGTCCGGTGCCCGGGGATGGCAAGTCGACCGTGGCCGCGAATCTTGCGTTTTCGATCGCTCAGTCGGGACGTCGAACATTGTTGATGGACTGCGATATGCGACGCCCTCGCCTTGCCAAACTCATAGGAGTCCGAGATGACCTTGGGCTTACCAATATTCTTGCGGGGAAAGCCACCCTTGAAGAAGCGATCCAAGCAACGGTCGCCGATCACATGGACATTCTTACTTGTGGTCGACGACCGGGCAATCCTGCCGAACTGCTCCTGAGCGACGACTTTGTCGATGTCGTTAATGCCCTCCGAGAGCGATACGACTACATCATCATGGATACGCCTCCGATTCTTGCTGTAAGCGACCCAGCGAATGCTTCGGCTTGTTCCGATGGCGTAATCCTTACGTTACGGTTGCGACGCAATTTGCGACCGATCGCCATTCGTGCCGCCCAGATGCTCCAATCCGTTAACGCAAACTTGTTGGGCGTCGTTATTAATGGCGTGACGGGACGAGCCGGTTACGGTTATGGCGGATATCGCTATGACGGTTCGCGAACCAGCGCTGGATACGGTGGCTACGGATATGGTGCCACTTACGGGTACGGCGACTACTACTCAAGCTCGATGGCGGAATCGATTGTCGCAAGCCCATCGACTAGACCGTCCCCAGCCAATGGCCAAGCACCAATTGCGAATGGACAAGCGATCTCGAATAAGGGGCAAGCCAGTCCTGGAAACGGAAACGTCGAAGGCTAATCGCCGCGCTGGTGCTCCTGCGACATTCACTATGACCGAGCAAGAATTTCTAAATCATCATCATTTGACCAAGAATCCGTTTGTCGACGAAGACGCTCAAACGGATGCCGTGTTTAAAGATTATTGTATCGAAGCAACCTTTCATCCAGCCTGGAGCAAAGTATACGGCGATGCTTCGGAACCGGCGACCGCCATCGTCATGGGGCCCAAAGGGTCGGGAAAAACGGCGATGCGACTGCAAGTCGTAAAGCATTTGCAGCATTTCAATCGCGCGAATTCCTCCAAAAGAATCTTCTTCATCCAATACGACGATTTCAACGCCTACTTGGGGCCGTTGCAGCAAAGCTTACCGAACCGAATTCGAGCGAATCCTGAAAAAGTTTTGCAGTCGGTACAGCTATGGGACCATATCGATGCAATTATTTGCGAGTCGACAACGTTGCTGATCGACAAACTATTGCTGAAGGGATCTCCCAAGACGCTAGACGATAGCCTCGAAATCGCGGACGGACAAGTCGATCATTTGGATCGCTCTCAAAAACGCGATCTTCTGCTCCTCGCAGCCATATACGATCAATCGCGTCTCGGTACTTTTCAATCGCGATGGTTCCAACTACGACGAAAACTGAATTTTTCCAACTTAATGTCTTGGCGTTTCCTTTCAATCGGGATCGCAGGCAGCGGCTTCGCGATCCTAATAATGTACGCCTTGCTTTCCGTAGAAGCGATTGGTGCTCGTTATAGCTTGCTGCTTGGAATCGCAGTTTTAGTAGCGGCTTGGTTACCTTACGGCTTGCGCTACCTTCGCCATATGTGGTTGGCTTATCGCATCGGCAAGCATGTTCGCGTAGGTCGCCGAGATCTGTTTACGTTGACCAAAGTTCTTATGCAGTTCCCCGCCGGTGAACTGGCTGCACAGCCGATTCCGACGGCCAATCGAAGTGACGATCGCTACGCGATGCTGGATAAGCTTCAGTTATTGCTCCGTTCGTTCGACTTTCACGGGATGATCGTTTTGGTCGATCGAGTCGATGAGCCAGATCTGGTAAATGGCCGTCCAGAACGGATGAAATCGCTAGTTTGGCCTCTTTTGGACAATAAACTCTTAAAACATCCGGGGCTTGGATTAAAATTGTTATTGCCTAATGACCTGCAATACTATTTGGATCGCGAGTCGAGGGAGTTTAATGAGCGAGCACGCCTGGATAAGCAGAATTTCATCGGAAATTTTGATTGGACTGGCGAAGCGCTTTATGATGTTGTCGTCGCCCGAATGAAAGCCTGTTCGACGGATGGTGTTACCAGGACGCCTTCTCAACTTTTGGAGAAATCGCTTACTGAGCAACGCCTGATCCTCGCCATGCAATCATTGCGTACCCCACGTTCCCTTTTCCGTTTCCTATATCGCTTGATCTCGGAACATTGCAAAACCCATCGTTCGATGGCCCCGCAATTCGAAATCTCCAGCGAAGTGTTTGAGTCGACATTGGCCGTTTTTCAAAGTGAATTGAATCGAGCTGCCGCTGCACCATAGTGGCATATCGAACGAGTGCTCTGCCGTGCTTTTTCGTTTTAGTAAAGGTTTTGTCGATGTGTAACTCAACCGCCATACGTAATATTCAATTCTTGCTGCTGACCACGGTCTTGACCACGTTGACCTTCGTTCGCACAACGTGCGCCTTTGATGAACTTCCGACGGCTGCCGAAGCCGAGCAACTAGGATTGGTGATTCAGTGGCAATCGCAAACGGAACGCACCCAAACTGGAAGTGGCGAAACCGGAATGGTGCTTTGGCCACATACAACGATGCGGAAGGAAATCGTCACCGTTCGAATCGGTGATCGAGTCGTCGAGGAAATCGATGCGAATGCATCTGAACGCTTTGTTTCAAGCCTGAAACCTAATTCTATCGGCGATTCCAAGTCGTCGCGAATTGGGATCGAAGCGGCTCGCAAACAAGCAGACGCAATCGTCGCTCGATATGCCCGAATCGGAAGAACGGCAACGATCGAAACGATCGATCAGCCGGTTACGTTCCTAGTGACCGCTTCGAATGACGGTGCAGTTCAAGCCTTGAATGCCGAAACGGGGGTGATGTTTTGGTCGAACGCCATTGGTGACTTTAGGCTTCCGTCATGGGGACCGGGAGTCAATGACCGTTTCGTGACCATCACAAACGGTATGTATTTGTACGTATTAGACTTGTTGAACGGACGCGTAGTCGAGTCAACGCGATTGACCGAAAGTGCGACAACCATTTCACAACCGATCGGATCAAAGATATATGTTCCGGGAATCGCTGGCTCGTTGATAGCGTATGACGGTGACAATCTCAAAGCGGACACGCTTTCCGTCCGTTTCACGGGAACTTTGGCTGCTCCTGTCATCGCTTCCAACGATGGGAAATATCTTGCTTGGCCGAATGGCCATCATCTTTACATTGCTCAGACTGGAGTTCAATTCGTCCTATGGAGCCGGCTCGAATCGACGACGACTTTTCGGTCCATGCCGCAGCTTACTACCAATGGATTTATCACCGTTGCGACCGACGGCATCGTATATCGTGTCGGTCTGGAACGTAAAGATTCGATCGTTTGGCGCGAGAACCTCGCCGTCCAATTAAGTCGGCCGCCGCTGGTTGCCAATGGCATTGTGATGGTCGTTTCAGATACAGGCGACGGGTATGCCCTCGACGAAGCCAAAGGAGACGTTCTTTGGAAGTCGGATCTTCCCGATTTAGAACGAATTTTGGCGATTACCGCAAAGAAAGTTTATGCGCAAAGAAAGGCTGGTCAGCTCGTCGCCATCGATATTAAAACGGGTAAAACTCTTGCCAATCTCAGACGCCCGTTTGCCGAAGGCTATTTTAATCGAATCAATGATCGAGTCCTTCTGAGAACCGCTAACGGAACGGTTCTTTGTCTTCGTGAACCCGACGCTGTGTATCCAAAGTTGAATATCGCTCCATATTCCGAAGCCAATGCCACCGAGGTCGCGAAAAAAGCAACCGACGGATCAACTGGTCCCTCGCTCGATATGGAATCACCAGCCGTTGGACTCGACTCGGTTTTCGGAACTCCTGCGACTCCGAGTAATGACGCAGGTGTCATGAGCGACGACCCATTTAACATACCAGCGGGCGCCCTCAAAACAGCCGATCCGTTTAGTCCGTTCTAAACAAGGGCTCTGTCCATGTTAGAGATTGGGGTGACGGAATTGAGTGGCACGCCCAGAGTCTTCGATGGGCGTGGAGAAAACTTGAAATTCGCCACGTCCATCGCAAAGCCTCAGAGCGTGCCACCAGATTTCTGAATTCACGCAATGAGCCTGAAGTCGGCGACTCCAGGGTTACCACGTATACTCGGCACCAGCGGTGAATCCGGTGTATAGAACTTCTCCGTCGGTGTTGACTTGAACCTCACGCGCCGAGTTTGGAAGAAATAACGAAGGCGGTACGCTATTGAAGTTTTCCGGTGCTAACGCGACGTTATCAACATAGATGAGTTGGTGTGAACCTCGAAGGGTCCATGCATATGTCAATCGATAAATCAGTTGGCTCGAAAGCTGTACTAAATATGCGGTTCGACCATCTGAAGCCCGTTCGTCGATCGAAGGAATGCCGAATGCAGGCAGCGAGTTGGAAGTGATACGCGAATTTTGCGTCGCGTGATTGCCAAAAATCCCTGCCTTAAGCTCCGTTCCTACTTTTACGCCCGGTATGAGATTTAACCAAACGTCGCCACCGACCTGGAACCCGGTAAGTTGATTTTTGGTCTTTGTGTCGTATTCGAAGAATCGCAAACCATTGCTGGCAAAGGTGTCGTTGTTTTCACCCTGAGCCGTGAAAATCGCTTGTTCATCGAGCTGGAAGTATCGAATACCCGCCAGCCACGAGCCTTGAAGAAATCCAGACGGCTCGGCCCATCGTCGGCGAAAGTTGACTTCGCCATTGTTGAGACCCGATTCATAATTGATGCGGTGCGTAAATGATCGATCAGGATCGTCGAAGCCATCGAAAGGATTTGTTCCGAAGCTACTAAAAAATGAATAGAGCGTTGGCGTCGTGCTCGTAACACTGGCCGACTCTTCCCATTTGTTCAGCCCGAAGTAAGCGAACTCAACATTGGAGCCGGGACCAACCTGAATATTTCCTTGCAGCCCCAAACCTGCACGGTATTTGTCGAGACCTACCGAGTCGCTCGACAGTACAAAGTCCGATGGACTCGTCGGAGCACGTCCTTGCGAAGTGAAAATCTGATTTCCTGCACCGTGACTTCGGCGCAATATAATCGCCTCGGCAGAAAAATCAAACCAGCGCTGACTGGCGACTCCACCTTCACCATACGGATTCGTAAGCGCCCCTAACAGTGCCGCGAGGCGTCCCCTTAGGCCAAGATTGAGCGATCTCAGTGACCGGCCGTCTCCAAACGTTCCTCCATCACACCCTAGTGGTCCGCAACCATCGTTCAACCGGGAACCTAAGCCGCCTCCACCAAATCCACAGCCACATCCAAGTCCACACCCAGGTCCGCATCCACCACCAAGTCCACACTCGCCTGAGTTGCATCCTCCACCCAACAGGCCGCCGCCAAGCAGACCGTCTCGGGCTCGTAGACCACGACTACCATCGTAGCAGCTTCCGCCGGAGTACCCGTCGCATGAATCACCGGCTGCGGCGTACCCGTCCGGCGATTGTGGGTAAGTATACTCCGCTTGTCCAGGTCCGGCTTGCATCGAGTTCGGATATGCTTCTCCTTGTCCAAATGCAAAACTAGTATTCACCGCGATTGCAATGCCTACTGCGAGTTTTCGAGTCCAACTATGGAACAACATCATGGAATATTCTCCAGCGGTCACTGGCCAATTGCGATTTTCAACAGTGTACAAACGACACAATCCGATTTATCGGCATCAACGCTACAAAAAGTTCTCTCAAAAAAACCGGAATTATCGATACAGTCTACGACTTGCGCCTGTCGAGGATTGCTTCCTAGTTTCTCTAATTTGCCCCCCACACGCTTTTTGAAAGCAAAGACTAGAATCTATCACGTAGCAGAGAATCACCCGCCATTTCGCGGATTACCAGGCCATTAAAAGGTTGTGAATGCCAAGCTCCATTTCAAGCGTCTTTGTTGTCGGTGCCGGCTGGAACGGTCGCCAAGTTGCTGCACAGTGCGTTGCACACGGCATTCGCACGTTCCTGTCCGACACATCTGACGAGACGATGCATCGATCGATTGATTGGATCCATCAGCACACCGCAACGATGGTTTCCGAAAACGTTTGGCCAGCAAATTCGATCGACTTAGCGAAATCGAATCTTATTGCCGTAAAGCCAGCAGCGATCGCAGCTCTCCAAGTAGAGCTAGCTATCGAATGCGTGCACGAACAAATTTCGTCCAAGCGTAGAGTATTGCGCGAGTTATCGGAGACACTTCCAAAAACTGCGATCATCGCCTCGAATAGTTCCTATTTTATGCCGACAACGCTATCTAAGTTCGTCGAGCATCCGGAGCGATTTGCTCATTTTCATTTTCATTCGCCCGTCTGGACCGCAACGATTGTCGATGTCGTCTTGGGGCCTGAAGCAAAAAGTGAGATCGCCGATCAACTTGTGGAGTTTGCGAAGAAGATTGGTCAAACGCCAATTTTACAGAATGTCGAAAACCCAGGTTATATTTTTAACTGGATTCTTCAAGCTATGTTGAAGGCGTCGCTAGAGTTGGTGGAACGTCGCGTAGCAAGCCCTGAAGAAATCGAACTTTCGTGGAAAACAATTACTGCCATGCGGGTTGGACCATTTGGCATGATGGATCAGATCGGCATCGATTTAATCCATCAAGTTATGAGCAACGCCCGCTGGTTAGGCGACTATGACAAGACCCAGAAACTCATCGACATCCTTCAACCTCTTCTCGACCGTGGCGAACTTGGCGTCAAGAGCGGACAGGGGTTTTTTGACTACTCCCGAGCAATCGAATCAACAGATGACTGAACCAATTATTAGCGTAAGCGGCTTGCGCGGAATCGTTGGTAGCGAACTCACGCCCGTTGTCGCCGTCAACTACGTCGCCGCATTCTGCTCGACCCTCGAACAAGGTGTCGTGGTGCTTGGTCGTGATGGTCGATCGAGCGGTTCGATGCTTTCCCGAGCCGTCACGTCTTCACTGATGGCAAGCGGCATGTCGGTACTCGATGCGGATGTGATTTCAACTCCTTCGCTCGGCGTCCTCGTCCGCGACCAACAGGCGATCGCTGGCATCCAGATTTCGGCTAGTCATAATCCGCCTGCCTATAATGGCTTCAAATTATTTAACCGCCAAGGACGCGTCATTCCACCGCTCGAAGGAATCAAAGTTCTCAACGCTTATAAAAACCGCGAGTGTCGATGGACGGACCAAGCCGCCATCGGAACTGCGGTCTTAGCAACTGATCCACATGCACCACACCTTCGGCTGGTGCTGGATACGGTTCAAATCGATCGGATACGGCGTTGCAATTTCCGCGTTCTGCTGGACAGCAATCATGGCGCGGGTTCAATCCTCGGGCGTCGACTCTTGGATGAACTCGGTTGCCGCGTCACCGCGTTGGGTGTCGAAGCGAACGGCTTATTTAGCCATCCTCCCGAACCCATCGCAGAGAATCTGATCGAAGTTTGCCATGCGGTGAAAACAGGCGGATTCGATATCGGATTCTGCCAAGATCCCGATGCCGATCGCTTGGCGGTCATCGACGAGCATGGTGTCTATATTGGCGAAGAGTTTACAAGTGTGCTTTGCGTTCTCCATCAGCTTGACCATCGCAAAGGTGCCATCGTCACGAACTGCGCCAGTAGCTCTATGACGGAATGGTTAGCAAAAAAACATGGTGTACCATTTCACCGATCGAAAGTCGGCGAAGCTAACGTCGTCGATTTAATGCAGAGCGTCTCGGCACTCTATGGCGGCGAAGGGAGCGGCGGACCGATCGATCCTCGCGTCGGCTATGTTCGCGATAGCTTTGTCGGCATCGCTCAGGTCCTCGACTTGATGGCGACACGCAGCGTGTCTATTAGCCAAATTGTAAGTGCGTTGCCGCGTTGGTCGATGATCAAAGATAAAATGCAACTGTCGCGCGAACGTTTATCCGCATCTATCACTCGATTGCAAAACTCGATGAACGCTCCGAAGATCGATACGCAAGACGGAGTGCGATTGGATTGGCCCGATCGATGGCTGCTCCTGCGAGGCAGTAATACCGAACCGATTGTACGATTGATTGCCGAAGCACCGAGCGAGCTTGCAGCTCGTGAGTTGATCGATAAGGCTAAAAATTTCTTAGACGTTAACGCGAAGTAAGTGACACTTTTCGATGATGCTTGCCGCCTGAAGGCGGGACTACCAACGAAATGGTTAGGGCTTCGAGATGAGCGACCGGATTGCCATGCCGCCGGTTAGGTTCGACACATCGCGAAAGCCTTGACCTCGAAGCCAACAGGCACCGATATGCGCTCGCTTTCCAGAATGACAAACGACGACCGTAGGTTTCGACCGATCGAGTTCTTGCCAACGCTCGGGAAAGTCATCGATCTCGATCGCAATCGCATTGGGAAGCGGCAAGGCAGCGCGTTCTTTGGCTGTTCTTACATCGACGATCTGCATTCCATTGAGAACCGAGTCAGGAGCGACCAAGTTCGGAAATTGACTGAGATCATTGCATGCTGCAAAGGCCGCCATGTGAACAGGATCTTTGGCACTGCCATACGGTGGTGCATATGCCAGATCGAGTTCCGCAAGCTGCCAAACGGTCGCACCAAAATGGATGGCTGTTGCAATCACGTCGATTCGTTTGTCGACCCCCTCGCCGCCCACCGCCTGTGCGCCAAGTAACTTACCGTCGCCGGGCGAGTAAACGATTTTCAGTTGCATCGACTGAGCGCCTGGAAAGTATCCAGCATGACTTGCTGCCTGGATGATTGCGGACTTAAAAGGAATTTTGCGAGCCGCAAGCAATTTTTCGTTCAGACCAGTACAAGCCGCCGTTAAATCGAAAACACGGACAATCGCCGTACCCAATACTTTGCCCATCGCCGTTGCCTCACCGCGCGCCGCGTGCTCACCTGCAATGCGACCAGCTCGATTGGCTGGTCCGGCTAACGGTATTCGCACAGGCTCGTTCAATACGCCATGAACTAGCTCGACCATATCACCGACAGCATAGATGTTCGGATCGGAAGTCTGCATTACTGAATTTACCGTAACTCCACCGCATTGGCCGATCGTTAATCCAGCTTCAACGGCTAGTGCCGTTCGCGGACGAACACCGGCGCCAACGACTATGAGATCTGTTTCGATCGTCGATCCATCGGACAACACGGCAGCCGTCGCTAGTCCGTTTTCGATCGTAAAGTCCTGAAGATCGGCACCCAGCTTGAGTCCAACCCCTTTTTCTCGAAGATGATTCTCAATGATCCTGGCAAACAAAGCGTCGTGCGGAGCAAGGATTTGCTTGTCGCGTTCGACAAGACTGACTTCGATCCCCAATCGATGGAGTTGTTCAACGACTTCTAACCCGACAAAGCCACCGCCTACCACCACGGCCTTGCGGACATTTCGCGACCGCAGCGACTCGATAATCCGATCCATATCTGGAAGGGTCCAGAGATGCGAAACATTGACGGGCCATTCGGTATTGGCGACCGGTTTGTTCGGTTCGGAACCCGTTGACAGAATCAATCGATCGTAAGGAAACGACAGCTCGGAATCGCTTTTCAAATCGACGGCGTGGACACAGCGTCCGTTGCGATCGATCTTCGTAACCTCGTGCTCTGTTTTTACGGCGACGCGAAATCGACGCCAAAACAGCTCGGGCGTCGCGACAAGAAGTTTTTCTCGAGTCTCGATTTCACCACCGACATGATAAGGCAGCCCACAATTCGCGAACGAAATGTAGCGCCCTTTTTCAAGAATCGTAATCTCTGCTAGCGGATTGATCCGTCGCGCACGTGTCGCGGCTGAAGCACCACCGGCCACGCCGCCAACAATTACGATCTTCATAGCGCACCTATCCTTGGTTAAGTACTTTAAACAAGACGTAGCGATAACGGAGAATGCCGTTATCGAATCTTGCTTGCGTTGCCGGCTTGACCAAACGAGATCATGCGAGCGGCGCAGACTTCCTTCATGGCGGTGCGAGCAGGTTTCAAATAATCGCGTGGATCAAACTTTTCGGGCGACTCGGTAAGTACCTTACGGATCGCGCCTGTAATCGCCATTCGGCAATCGGTATCGACGTTGATCTTTCGGACACCCGACTTTATCCCGCGTTGGATCTCTTCGACTGGTACCCCCCACGTTTGCTTCATCTTGCCACCAAAGGCATTGATGATGTCTTGAAGCTCTTGTGGAACGCTGCTGCTGCCGTGCATCACTAGGTGAGTGTTCGGAAGCTTCTTGTGGATGGCTTCGATTCGCTCCATCGCCAAGACTTCGCCGTCGGGCTTACGCGTAAACTTATAAGCACCATGGCTGGTTCCGATCGCGACCGCCAGTGCGTCGACGTTGGTCGCCTTAACGAACTCAGCCGCTTCGTCAGGATCCGTTAGCAATTGATCGTGGCTTAATACGCCCTCAGCACCGTGGCCATCTTCAGCTTCCCCAGAACCCGATTCGAGTGAGCCAAGGCAGCCGAGTTCTCCTTCGACCGAAACATTGCGAGCGTGAGCCAACTTTACAACTTCGGAAGTTACGCGAACGTTGTAGTCAAAATCTGCCGGTGTCTTTCCGTCCTCGCCCAATGAACCGTCCATCATGACCGAAGTAAAACCATTATCGATCGCCGACTTGCACGTTGCTGGCGAATTTCCGTGGTCTTGATGCATGACAATCGGAATCTCTGGGTAGAGTTCAACAGCCGCCAGCATGAGGTGCCGAAGAAAATTATCTTGGGAATACGACCGAGCTCCACGCGATGCCTGAACGATCACCGGCGAATTGGTTTCCTTGGCGGCCTCCATGATCGACTGGATCTGCTCCATATTGTTGACATTAAATGCAGCAACGCCGTATCCATTTTCTGCGGCGTGATCCAAAACCTTGCGTAGGGGCACGAGAGCCATGTTTTTTCCTTCGATAACGTTAAAACCAATGAATTCGCGAATTATCACGACTTTGCTGTCTGTCGAATAGTCCAAAAGCAAGGAAAGTCAGAATTCGACTTCGAGGCTGCTCAAGGTCGTGAAAGTCCACCCTTTTATGCTTGTGATGGAATGAAAGTTGCCAATACGTCGGTAAAGGCCAACCAAGGATATTGTTTCCCAGGTTCTTAGCGGTTTTGCTCACAAGGAACATCGAGTAGAATGGTGGTTGAGGTGAAAATCCGGTGCGAGAGATTCCTCGAATGAGAAGCTTTGTTGCTTGTCAGTTTAGGAACGCCGAAGGTGCAAACACACCCTGAACCGCTCAGGCAAATAGGAGCGCCGGTATTGATACACCTCCTCTGGAGAGCGATGCAACGATCTTTGATCGACGCATCCACCGAAGGGGAAAGACTAGCATCGAAATGCTAGTCGGATCTCTCAGGTAAAACGGACAGAGGGGTTAAAAGTCGATTGCGACGAACGCGAGCAGATGCTCGATAAAAGTTCGCGCTCGACTTGGTTTGCACAACCGTCCCTTTTTCTGTTCCCGCCAAGGAGGCGTAGCATGGCTGCCCAGCAATCTGGATCCCCGCGTTCGTTCTTTTCACCGTTTGTTTCTCGGCACATCGGTCCTCGCGAGGACGATATCCAACATATGCTCAATGCATTGGGGTATCGATCGCTCGACGAGCTAACAGAAGCCGTAGTGCCTCCGAATATCATCGATACCAAAGATGTCGATATCGAATTGGGAATCAGCGAAGAAGACGCACTGGCCGAACTGCGTTCGATCGCCAATAAGAACCGCGTGATGCGTTCGTTGATTGGGCAAGGCTATTACGGAACGCACACGCCGAAAGTGCTGCTTCGCAACGTGCTCGAAAACCCCGCATGGTATACCGCATATACGCCTTATCAACCAGAAATATCGCAGGGACGATTGGAAGTTTTGTTTTACTTTCAAACGCTCGTCGCTGAGTTAACGGGACTTGAGATTGCCAACGCCTCCTTGCTCGACGAAGGAACGGCCGCCGCCGAAGCGATGGCACTTTGTCATCGAAGCTGCAAAACAAACAAGCATCGCTTCTTGGTGTCCAAAAACTGCCATCCGCAAACCATCGAGGTCATCCAAACACGCGCCGCGCCGATGGGTATCGAGGTTATCGAGTTCGATGAAAGCCAACCGATCGCTGATTGGACAAATGTTTTTGGCTTGATCGTTCAATATCCGGCGACCGACGGCTCGGTAAACCACTACGAATCGCTTATCAAGCAAGCTCATGACCATCAAGCGCTCGTCATCATGGCGACCGATCTTCTGGCGCTGATGCTGCTCAGATCGCCAGGCGAATTGGGGGCCGATGTCGCAATCGGCAATTCGCAACGCTTCGGAGTACCGCTCGGTTTCGGCGGCCCTCATGCCGCTTTCTTGGCGACTAGCGACGCGTATAAACGAACGCTTCCCGGACGAATCGTGGGGCAATCGATCGACCGAAACGGCAAGCCCGCCTATCGCTTGGCACTTCAAACTCGCGAGCAACATATTCGACGTGAGAAAGCCACCTCGAATATCTGCACAGCCCAAGCGTTGCTGGCAATCATGGCGACACTCTACGCTTGCTATCACGGACCTGAAGGCTTGCGAGCCATCGCTATTCGCGTCCACGGCCTCGCCACCAAACTCCATCGAACGTTGATTAAGCTTGGTTTTTCATGCCGCACCGATCAATTCTTCGATACGCTCGCGATTGTTACCGGAGCCAAGACAGATCGAATCATGTCGGATGCCGTACATGCCGGATACAATCTGCGACGCTTGAGTGCAACCGAGATTGGTATCGCGATCGACGAGATAACCAGTGAATCCGATATTGCAGAGCTTGTAAGTTTATTCGACGGCAAGGAAGTCGTGGCCGCCGAAAAATCGCAATTAGAAGATTCACACTGGCGAACCGATACTCTTCTGACTCAGAAGGTCTTTCATCAGTATCGCAGCGAAACTGAAATGATGCGCTATTTGCGACGACTTTCGGAAATGGATATTGCTCTCGATCGCGCCATGATCCCACTTGGCTCGTGTACCATGAAACTCAATGCAGCCAGCGAACTAACGCCGATCTCTTGGCCAGAGTTCAATTCGATCCATCCGTTCGCACCGGTTGATCAATGGGAAGGATATCGAGTGATGATTGCGCAGCTCGAGTCGATGCTGTGCGCCATCACTGGCTACGATTCAATTTCGCTGCAACCCAATGCAGGTTCGCAGGGTGAGTATGCCGGACTGCTGGCGATCAAACGCTATCACGAATCGCAAGGCGATATGGTTCGCGATGTCTGTCTCATCCCAAGCAGTGCACACGGCACCAACCCGGCCAGTGCTCAAATGGCCAATATGAAAGTCGTTGTCGTACAATGCGATGCCCTGGGCAATGTTGACTTAGCAGACCTCGAATCAAAAATTGCGGCTAACACCAATCGAGTCGCCGCAATTATGATTACCTATCCGTCGACGCATGGCGTTTTTGAAGAATGCGTAACCAAAGTTTGCGAAATGGTGCATGCCGCCGGTGGCCAAGTCTATATCGACGGTGCGAACCTCAACGCTCTCGTGGGACTTGCCAAGCCCGGAAAATTTGGTGGCGATGTTTCACATCTCAACCTTCATAAAACTTTTTGCATTCCACATGGCGGCGGCGGACCTGGCATCGGACCCGTAGCCGTTCGCAAGCATTTAGCGGAATTCCTCCCGAAGGACGGCGTGAATTCCGAACGTCAGGGGCCTTTGGTGAGTGCCGCTGCGTTTGGCAGCGCGAGCATCTTGCCGATCTCGTGGATGTACATTCGGATGATGGGACCAGCCGGACTCCGCAAGGCGACACAAGTTGCAATTCTTAACGCGAACTATATCGCCAACCAGCTCAAAGACGAGTATCCCATCCTCTACACGGGCAACCATGGACTAGTGGCTCACGAGTGTATCATCGACATACGACCGATGGACAAGGAAGCCCATGTCACGGTGGAAGACGTCTCGAAGCGCCTTATCGATTTTGGCTTTCACGGTCCAACGATGTCGTTCCCAGTTGCCGGGACGTTGATGATCGAGCCTACTGAAAGCGAATCGCTTTACGAGTTGGATCGATTCTGCCGAGCGATGAAATTAATCCATGCGGAATACCTGCGCGTCAAATCGGGCGAATGGCCGCAAGAAAATAATCCTCTTTCCAATGCACCGCATACGCTCGATTCGATTATTAACGATAAAATCGATCGCCCATACTCGCGTCGAACTGCGGTTTGCCCCGATCCTGATTTCGACTACGGAGTTAAATACTGGCCGCCGGTTGGTCGCGTCGACAACGTCTACGGAGATCGAAATTTAATTTGCTCGTGCGCGCCCGTCGAAAGCTATCAAGATGCACCGGCGGTTGTCCCAACGCATTGACGTACAAACGGAGCCCCGTCTTGCAAGTCATCGATTCGATATTTGTCTACGGCACCCTGAAGCAGAATCAAGTGCGATCGCGATTCTGGCCCTGCTTGCCGCAATCGATTCAGCCAGCCGTTATTCGAGCGGCTTTATACGACACCGGTCCGTTCCCTGCTATTTTAAGCGGCGACGATTGGGTGCTAGGCGAACTCTGGATGTTCGCTCATTCCGATATCGAGAAAACGCTTTCGGCACTCGATGAAGTCGAAGGATTTGTGGCGAACCGCCTAGAAAATCTTTACGATCGTATCGAAACCGAAGCCACATTAGGCGATGGCGCGAAGGTAAACGCTTTCACCTATTGCTATGCCGATCGCAATTCACTAAACCGTTTGCGGCGAATTGAATCGACAAAACAGTTTGCCGGACACGCCTGTGCCGAGTGGCCCGATGCATTGTCCCGAGTTCCGCGAAGCGTTGAAGAAGAATAGCCATGGTCTCAACGTCCCATTTCGAGACCGACTCCACACTCGCAACGGGACAAGCCCGAAGCGAGCAAATAATGAGTATTTTCGACGAGCGGTTTACGCTTTCGATGGAACCGCGTACGCGCCTCTCGGAGTTCTCGAAAGCAGCGCGTTGGCGGCTTCATCGTTCGTAAAGGTTTCACTGGCGTTGTCGAAGTGAACCGTTCGATCGACGCGATAGGCGATATTCGACAAGTGGCAAAGAGTCGACGACATGTGACCTTCAAGAATTTCGGCTGATAGGTCGGCAGGGTTTCGCGTTCGAATGGCGGTAAGCCAATTTTTGAAATGCGGCGTATCCGAGATGGGACTTCCTTCCTGGTAGGCGGACGGTCCCTCGGTACGCTTGCTTCCAAGAAATGTGTGGTAGCTCGAATAGTCCGGAAAGATCATCGTGCCTTCGCTGCCAAGAACGATCGCACCGACCGGAAAGTCTCGCGGAAACGGTTTCAGGGTGAGTGTCGAGCTTTAATCCCCATCGCAATATGTCTATCTGATGGACGCCCTGGTTCCCGATCTCGCCATTGCCAAAATCCCAAATCCAGTGCCAGCGTCGCTGATTAAAACTGCTATACTCGCGAATCGGAGCCGGACCACACCCAGCATCCCAATCGAGTCCCTTCGGAACCGGAGCGGGCTCGTGCTTGCCATGACTGCCACGCACTTTGTAGGCAATTCCTCTCGCGAAATAGACGTCGCCAATGATTCCTTGATGAAGTTTTTGGATACCTTCGACGATATTCGCCGACGATTGGCATTGAGTGCCGTGCTGGACGATTCGCTTGTTCGTCCGCGCCGCTTCGACCATTTTGCGACCTTCGAAGATGTTGTGTGAACCGGGCTCACCCCCAACCCCTCTCCTCGACGACAGGGCGAGGGCAGCCGGGAAAAATTTGAGCCGCAAGCGAATTGACAGCAAAATATTCGAAAATTCCAAGGAATGCCGTCTGGACAATAATTGTTTGGACGACTATATTGATGGTATGAAATCAGCGACAGCCTTAAAAGAACAGCCTGTGACGTGGAAATTTGATTCGTTGCAACAAGCAGCATATCTGTCGATATGGCGGACTTTTGATCGGCTTCGAGTTTTTGACGAAACGCTATTTGCCGTTTGGGGGCTGACGGCACAGCAGTACAACGTCTTGCGATTACTGCGGGCGGCAGCACCCGATGCCGTTCCTACGTTAAGTTTGATCGCGCGCTTGGTTTCGAGGGCACCGGACATTACGCGAATGCTCGATCGACTCGAACAGAATGGTTGGATCGAACGCTCGAAATCGCCATCGGATCGTCGTGCAGTTTTAGTCGCGATTACCGATAGCGGATCGGAGCTGCTATCGAAATTGACAAAGCCTTTAGAAGAATGCCACGCCAAGCAACTCAAGCACATGTCGAAAGCCGAACTTAAAACCTTGGCTCAATTACTTCAAAAAGCCCGGCAACCTCACGAGTCCGAAGATAGCCCTTGGCGATAACTTCGGCGATTTCCTTAACCCTCAACTCTCAACCATGATCCAATCCAACAATTCCTACGACGTCATCGTCATTGGCGGTGGCCCTTCCGGTTCGACTGCCGCGACACTTTTGGCAAAGCAAGGTTTTCGCGTCATTCTCTTTGAGCGCGAGCATTTTCCGCGTTTCCACATTGGCGAGTCGTTGATTCCGTTTACCTATCCCGTTTTGGAGCGGCTTGGCATGCTCGACACATTGCGGAATAGTCACTTTACGAAGAAGTATGGCGTCCAGTTTATCGGCCAAAGTGGAAAACTGTCCGAGCCATTCCGATTTCCCGAGTACGATCCTCATGAGCGTTCGCAGACATGGCAGGTTTTGCGAAGCGAGTTTGATCAGATGCTCTTGAACAACTCAAAGTCCAATGGCGTCGAGGTCCACGAAGGGGCGCGTGTCTTGGAAGTTTTGTTCGAAGGAAAAAGAGCGGTCGGCGTTCGGGTGAAACTAGAAGGAGAAGAAGCAAAGGAAGTTCGCGCTCAAGTCGTTGTCGATGCGAGCGGTCAGTCTTCGTTGATCATGGATCGCATGAAATTGCGAGAGTGGGATCCGGTTCTGCGCAAAGCTGCCATTTGGACCTATTGGAAGGGAGCTGCTCGCGATCCGGGACTCGATGGGGGGGGAACGATCGTGATACAGACGGAGGAAAAGAAAGGGTGGTTCTGGTACATACCACTTCACGACGATATCGTCAGCGTCGGAATTGTGGCAGCCTTCGACTATCTATTTCAAAATCGAGGCACCAAAGACCACGAAGCGATCTATTTCGAAGAAGTTGCAAAGTGTCCCGGCTTGCAGCCTCGAATTGCCAACGCGACGCGAAACGCCGAGTTTCGAGTACAGAAAGAGTATTCGTATCGTGCGACCCAAGGGGGCGGCGACGGCTGGGTGATAGTCGGAGACGCCTTCGGTTTTCTCGACCCGTTGTACTCCTCAGGCGTTCTCTTGGCGTTGTCCTCGGCTTCGATGGCGGCCGATGCGGTTGCCGATGCGATTCAGGCGAACGATCCGTCGGAAGCAAGATTGCGACGTTGGGAAGGCGAGCACATGAAATCGATGGATCGAATGCGGCGACTCGTATGCGCTTTTTACGACGGTTTGAATTTCGGAAAATTAGTCCGACGGCATCCGGAAAAGAAGCATCTCATCACCGATGTCCTCACTGGAAACCTATTCAAAGATGAAATAGACGATCTCTGGCCTTTAATTGACGCACTGCAAGCGGAAGATGCCCAATCGGAAATTGCAAATCTGGAGTAGTGATTGCGATCGTACAATCGTCGGAGTCTCCGCCGATCCCAACTCGGTCATTCGTAGTCTAATTGGAGCCGCAACACGTGTCGACGACCAACAACTCGACGAGCTGTACTGTATTCGTGGGCGGATCGGCTATTCTTTCAAACCGGATACTCGAAAGCGCGGTCGTCGTTTGTCGAGATAGTAAGATCGTATCGCTGGGTACAGGAAAGTGGCCGAAGGATGCTTCGGTAGTCGATTTGCGCGGTGGATACCTTTCGCCTGGGTTCATCGACTTGCACGTTCACGGTGGCAACGGTGCAGATTTTATGGATGGCACCAAGCAAGCTGTCGAAACCTCTTGCTTGGCCCATTTGAAGCATGGCACAACGACCATTTTTCCTACCACAACGACCGGTTCGCCTCAACAAATCTTGGCCATGATTGACGCTTGCCAGCAAGTCAAATCTCAACAAGTAGATTCCAACATCGAAGGCGTTCATCTCTACGGTCCCTATTTCGCCGCAGACAAAGTTGGATGCCATTCCGTGCAAGGACGTCGCGATCCCGAGGGCGCAGAGTTCGACCGCTATTTTGCTACCGGCTTAGTTCGTATCGCAACTTGTGCCGCCGAGTTGGCGGGAGCCAGACGTTTCTATAAAGAGTCAAAACGTCAGGGGTGTTTCATCACTTGCGGTCACTCGAACGCCAGTTGGACGGAAATGCAATTAGCCTACAAAGCCGGTATGCGTCATGTCGATCACTTTTGGTGTGCGATGAGCTCGGTACCGTCGCTGCGACAACGCTTCAACGTGCCGATGCAAGCCAGCATGGCAGAATTTGTCTTGATGCACCGAGAGATGAGTACCGAAGTTATCGCCGACGGCTCTCACTTGTCGCCAGAGCTACTCGAGTTTGCGTATCGCATGAAAGGGGCCGATCGATTGTGCTTGGTCACCGACTGCAATCGAGCGTTGGATCAGCCCGTTGGCAAATATCGATTCGGCAACGAATACGATGGAAGCTGGTTTGAAAGTGACGGCCAAGTAGGTTGGTCTGAAGACGGAGAAAGTCTAGCCAGCTCGATTGTCGGCATGGACCATGTTGTACGGCACATGAAAAGAAGCACCACCGCTTCACTCCCCGAGGTTATTCGCATGGCAAGTCTGACTCCTGCCGAAAGAACCGGAATCGATAAGCGAACAGGAAGCATTCAACCAGGCAAGCAAGCCAATTTGCTGGTACTCAGCAAGCAATTGCGAGTAAAACAAGTATTCGTTCGTGGAAATCGGGTTGCATGAGATTCTCTCCGCCATAGCCACCCACCCAAACTTTTCGCCAGGTCAACATTTTTGTCTTTTGACGAAGTGCAACGGAAAAATTGCCGATAGAGAAGTTGGGGCAAACTTTGTCGTTTACCGAATATCTATCAATTTTTCCTTTTATGCTGGCACTAGCAGTGTGGACTGAGACAAAAAAATGATCTCGTTCAACTGCAGATTTCGACGATTGACAGCATTCGCTTTTGTTGTATTTAATCTCGCTTTCGTCATCGAAGCCCAAGGTCGCATCACCGGGCTACGTCCGACGGCAACCATTGAGAGTGTTCAATCGAGCGTCTCTGCCGGCAAGTCTCCGACAATGGACCAAAAACCGGCGCAAACGGAGCCGAAATGGGAAGCGATTCATCCTGCCGGCCGAATCACCGACTTGCGAGCGGCTGAAAAAACAAATAACAACATCATTGCGACGAATCCAATTCCGCCACAACGTATACCATTAAACCCCATTCCATCGAAGTCACGGAACGTCGAGTTCACCAACCAAGCCGACTCTCTTTTTAATGGCCTTTCTATTTCGTACGTTCGAGATTCGGACAATCCGCAAGACACGCCGCCGGAGCTTCCATCGGAATTGAATGCGACAAAACCGTTGGCCGAAAATCGAGACGTGGCTGCTTCAGATCAGCCACCGCAATTGCAGACTGCCTTCGATCTCCAACAGCCGAAATCGCCATCGATCCTCGACAATGTCGGTGCTCGACCTATCTCATTGCGTGAATCGATTCATGTATCGATTGCCTCAAGACGAATCTTCAACTCGCTTTCGGATGGAGTCGTCGTCGAACAGCTCTCATCATTCGAACCAGAGATCCGGGATCAGCAGACGATAGCCGAAGAGTCTCGATTTGATCCATCGATCTCTACGTTGTTTGCTGGCAATTACGTCGATAGGCCTTCCCAATCTTTTTTTGGACCTGGGCTCATTCAAAATAATCGACGCGATGAAGGTGAATTTCAGAGCCGCATTTCTAAGCCGTGGGCTACCGGTTTAACGACCAGCTTGGGATACGAACCGTCGCTAGCGTACCTCTTCTTTCCACAAGGGTTTTTAATCCTGTCCATTCATCGGATCTTGTATTGCGAGCCAGTCAGCCATTGCTTCGCGGTGGCAATCGCGAAGCCAATCTCGCGACGATCCGCATCGCAGAGCAACGCGCGACGCAAAGTCGATTGCAGGTCGAAGCCGCAATTCAAGCTCAACTTCGTAGTATCGAACAAACCTACTGGCAACTTCACGCAAGCCACCTTCAGTTGAAAGCCATCGACGAGGCTATTTCTCTAGCATGGAAGACTCATCAAATTGTTCGTATGCGATTCGAGGCCGAGCGCGCGTTGTACTCGGACGTCGCCCGAGCCGGCGTGAAGCTCGAAGATCTCTATCAACAACGTCTCAATACCGAACTCTCGATTCGTAAATCAAGTTTTGATCTTTCGCAACTTGTCGGACTTGAATTGACCGACTAGGTTGTATTGGTCCCAGCCGACATGCCCGAGACACAGCGCCCGGATTTTGATGCCAATTCGGTTGTTGCATCGGCGCTCGATGGGAATCTTGATATTCAGCGGCGTCGACGCGAAATCGAGATCAAGCGAACGACCGTCGTTGCCGCGCAGAATCAGACGCTTCCTCAGTTGGATTTGCAAGCCTTGCATCGCACAAGCGGTCTCAATGACAATCTAGGATCGTCGCTGCGACAGATGATCGGCTATCAATTCAACGATCTATCGCTTGGGTTGCAGTACAGTCAGCCGGTTGGATATCGACAAGCCAAGTCGAGATACCAGACAGCCAGACTTGAAGTCGCTCGAGAAGCAGCTTTATTGACCGCCTTTGAACGACAGCTTGGTTTCGACATTTTGTCGTCGCTCAACGATCTCAAGCAAACTTATAGTCGAAATGAAAGTTCGATACGACAACTCGAACAAGCTCAAAAATGGGTTCAGCTTGCTCAACTTCGTTATGAAGACCCGCCACTCAAAGCTGCTGGCCAAGAATCGCTACTTGTTTTACTGTTTGACTATCAAACTGCGATACAGTCTAAGGTCGACGCCATTGTTCAAGTCGCCAAGGCCCTTGCGGCTCACAATAGCGTCTTGGCAACGATTGATGAAAAGCGAGGCGCCCTATTGTCAAAATGGAACATTGCCATCGACGCATCGTATGAGGATTTTGCCTTTACACAAGTTCCTGTTGGTAGCGATCCCAACGCGCTTCGATAGTCCGATGGCTACCAACAGAATTCGGTCCTGACATAGCGGTAGGCTTTGGCCAACATAATTGCGCCGACCTTATTCTTTCCGCGATAGACCCGACCGAATCCGGTCATGCCGGACTTGAGCTTATTGTCTGCTCCCTCGATCGAGCAGTGGACGACCACCGTTTGACGAGCGAGAGATTGATTTAAAGCGACGCTATCGCGAGGTCGATTGGCGGCCGGCGAAACACGCAGTACGAGTCCCGAAAAAGTTTCAAAGGGTAGAGATCGAGCTTTGAGTTGCACGTTCTGGCCTGAATGAATCGAAGCGGCGTCATCTTCATTGACGTAGATTTCATCTTGAGGAACCCCCGGATCTTCAACCTGGCAAAGCAGGCTCCCTTGCGGAGCAAATTGTCCAACTTTCTCGCGAAGCCTCGGTGCCGAAACGAGTCCGCTTGCGGGTGCCTTTACAACTAGCAATTCTTTCTGTTGCTTTAGATAATCAAGTTCGCCACTCAACCGCTGGCAACGAGCTTTTTCGGCTGCTATCTCTTCTTCTCGCGTTCCAAGTTTCATGAGTTGCAATTGTGATTTAGCTTCGGACAACTGCTGCTTTCGGCGAGCAAGCTCGGCGGTCGCCGCGCGAATTCCCTCGGTGGCTTCGCTCTGCATCTTCGATTCCGTTTCGGCGAGCTGCGATCGCAGAATTGCGAGCTGAGCTCGTTCCACTGTAACCTGAGCACCGGTGACAGCTCCTTTTGCTTTGAGCTCTTCGGACTTCTTTAAGACATCTTCGGCTAAATTGATTTGCAGTCGCACTTGCTCGACTTGCTCCTTGAGCGATTCCAATTGAAAATTTGGCTCTTCCGCAGAATCTGTGGGGCAAAATTAACTATTTATCGTTACGAATAGAAAACCGAAGTTTCAACGGACACCCGTTTCGCATTGGATTTTTGAGGCATCACTCCGATGTCCAAAGTTGAAGATAAACAACCCACCAGACGATCAGTCCGGCGGGTTGCCGAGCGCCTTTGGCGCATCGGAGAGCGAGATATTCCTCAGCGAGTTGCTTCCCAGCAGAGCCCGCTTCCGCTTCTCCCGGCACAACCATCATGTCCGATCAA
>Ga0163150_10001262_pt1 | contig 43727 bp, 38 predicted proteins | sample OliLakLV19P2IB_FD_148628 | JGI IMG/M metagenome (GOLD analysis project Ga0163150, IMG submission 148628) | Freshwater microbial mat bacterial communities from Lake Vanda, McMurdo Dry Valleys, Antarctica - Oligotrophic Lake LV.19.P2.IB | ecosystem: Environmental > Aquatic > Freshwater > Lake >... | reverse complement strand
ATCTCAGAAAGATTCAACAAGCTAGGCCGCACCATGCAGCCTATTATATGGTGCGGCCTAGTTAAGAGCAATATTTATTGTAGTCTACTTAGTTATCATGGGGCCTCTCCTTAAACTGAGATCTTGGGGAAGAGAAGGGGAATGGGAGAAGTCTCGTCTTTCCATGCCGTCAGCGCAAGGTTTTTCGCAGATTGTGTTTTTCGCAGATCGGACAGCGGTTGGAGCTTCGAGTTTGGTAGCCACGGTCAGCGTTTTTTGCTGGCCGTGGGCTTTTCGTTACCGACGGACCCACGACCACCTCAAACTGCGCGGCAGCATTCTGCCGGTGGTATCGATGAGGCGCTGGGCGACGTTCGGCCAGGGTGCCGCCGACCTGAACGTCGCCTTTATAGGCGACTTGTGTGCCACTGCCGTCGGGAGTGAGGTTGAGCCTGCCATCCCCTTTCATGAACCGACTTGACGCTGCGTTTCTGGCAGGAGATTTACGACGACCAGGGCAAACTGGTCGAGGTTCACGAGAAATACCCGGTGGATAGCGGCCACCAGAAAGCGTAGGATTCAACCATGTTGATTACAAAGCAGACGGTCGCCGAGAAGATTGCCGCGTACCTTCACCACGACATCACCGTGGCGCAGTTGGTGGACTGGGCAGAAAACACGATCATGGAGGGTGAGTTTGAGGATCGCAGCGCACGCGTCTTGTCGTCCGTGGTTTCGCGTCTCGGAGTTGCAGATGTTCGCGCCTTCGGCCTGACGTGGGAAGATTGCGAGGAGTTGCTGGAGCAGTTAGGCTATTCTGCCCGCGTGGACATCGTAACTGCCTGACCGCTTTCGGCGACTGCGTGCCGAAAATGGGGCCCTTGGCGGGCAACATCGTAGGGTGCGTTCTGTTTGCTGGAACGCACCGTCAAGCCGCAACATTCCCGGTGCGTCGAAAAGCGCGACGCACCCTACTTTGGGGCCGGGGCAACATCGAAAACATTTTTTGCAGGTGTTACCCGTAAGCGCCTAAACCCTGCAGTAGGAATTCGACGCAATCGATGCCGTGCTACACCGCGGCAGTGCCGCCGATTTCATGCCATCTATCGAATAGAGTTTTATCCGTAAGGCCCCCAGCTACGGCCCTCTGCCTCTCTCCCCTATCTCAGGGGCCTTACGGATAAAACTCTATTCGTTCGATTGCTGCCCGCTCCGGTCACTGACCGCCCATCCGTAAGAATCACGCTCCGGTTCAGTATGCGGCCGCCAGCATGGGCAGCCACCTCTTTATCTCTAAATAGGCCGGGGAACTACCCACAAAGGAAAAACTGGAGAGGTTCCTTCGTGCCAAACATCAGAAGATGATGGGCGATGCCTGAGGCACCATGACCGCTCTCACGCTCAGCAGCGATGATGCCGGCTACCCGCCGCGTTTGCGCGAGCGGCTGGGCGACGATGCGCCCGCACAATTGTCTGCACTCGGTAACCTCGACCTGCTCTCATTGCCTAAGACCGCGATCTTCTGCTCCGCCCGCTGCCCAGGCCGCGTCATCCTGACAGCCTATGACCAGGCTGCACGTTGGCGCGACACCGGACGCTGCATCATCGGAGGCTTCCATTCGCCGGTGGAGAAAGAGTGTCTTCGTATCCTTCTGCGCGGTTCGCAACCCATCATCATCTGTCCCGCGCGCTCGTTGCCGCAGCGCATCCCAGCGGAATGGCGGCAACCCTGGGCCGACGGGCGGTTGCTGCTCCTCTCCGGCTTTCGTGCGGGAGAAAACCGCATCACAGCCGAACTCGCCATCCGCCGCAACGAGTTCGTTGCTTCACTCGCCGACGAAGTCTACTTCGCCCACATTACTCCCGGCGGTCACGCTGAACGTCTTGCCCACCGCCTCATAGATTGGCGCGTCCCGTTCTCCACGCTTGAACGGGCTTAGTTGCTTGTTCAGCCGGAAGCGAGAGTTCTTTTCTCGTTCATCATCATTGAGTAGGCGTAGGGTGCGTCGCGCCTTCCGACGCACCATCTGGAAGCTCTTGCCCTGGTGCGTTGAACATCGCAACGCACCCTACCGGGATATCAAGGGCCAAGCCCTTGGCAATGACCCGTTGCTTGTCGTGATCGCGCGAGGCTCACGGCGTTCGACCCGCCGAGAAAGAAACGGATAGAGCGATGGAATGAAGAGGCAAATAGGGCTGCATCGCACCGCGGACGGTTTGCAGCGATCACGTCCCACTTGCGGTGGTGCTGTTTTCGGCGAGCTTATCGAAGAATCGCTTGATCATCATCCTGGCGGTAGTATCGATGAGGCGCTGGCCGACGGCGGCGAGCGTGCCACCAACTTGGACGTCGCCTTCGTAGGCGACTTGTGTGCCGGTGCCTTCCGGAGTGAGTTTGAGTCTGCCGTCTCCCTTCATGAAGCCGATCTTGCCTTTGCCTTCTACGATGAGCCGGAAACTGGATGACGGCTTGGGTTCGACAATCTTCACGGTTCCATCGAACAATCCCGAGAAGCTGGCTAACGCCATCTTCATTTTCATTTGATACTCGTTCTCGCCGATGCGAACGAGAGCCTCGCAGCCCGGCATGCAGCGGGCGAGAACGTCGGGATCTTGTAACAGTTGATAGGCGCGTTCTTGAGGCACCGCGAGAACGTGAGTACCGGAAATTTTCATGGTATCTCTTTAACAGCGCAGAAGCCTGACGCAAGACCAAGCTGAGGCCCCTGAGAAAATCCTCTCTTCGGGGAATGGCAGTGGAGGCTGCCGGAGCGTCCTCAGTCGGGGAGAAACCCTTTCTCCCCCTTACGAAGCGCATAAAAGGGAGATCAAGAGGGGGTCTTATGCTCTTTAACCCCCTGCCGCACAAAACGCGGCGTCCCCCTTATCAAGGGGGACAAACAAGCCTCGACCGGCCCCGCAAATGTAGAAACTCGAGGGACTCCACTTTTCGGCACCCTCTCCCCCCGGGAGGGAATTCCCGCCGGCTCTGTCCGCTCGCCTCAACAATCCCCTTTTATAAAGCTCCCGCCAGGGCGGCGCGGAGAGCCCGGGCTGCATAAACTTGCGCCATCTGCTTGCGATAATTCGCGGAAGCGTGAATGTCCGTGTTTGCTTCAACACCATTGGCGATAAGCGCCACTGCCTGCCGAATGTCATCTTCAGTGCCAGCAGATTCCTCGAGGCGGGTTTCCACCGCAGTTGCGCGGAAGGGGCGGGACGCCAGCCCCGTCACTCCCACGCGGGCCAGGCTTATCTTGCCATTTGCTTTGCGCAGCCGGGCAGCCACACCCACGATGGCGAAGCCAGAGGCTGGCTGGACCATCTTTTGGTAGTTCACTCCTGTTCCGGGCTCTTCCACCGGCACGATGATCTCGCGAATCATTTCTCCCGGCTCGGCCGCGGTAGTGAAAGTGTCCACCAAGAAATCTTCCAGGCTGAGCGTGCGCTCACCTCCAGCGTGCACCAAACGCACTTGGGCGCCGAGCGCGAGGAGCGAGGCCGGGTAATCGGCTGCCGGATCGGCATGCGACACACTGCCTCCGATGGTGCCCATGTTCCGCACCTGCATGTCGCCAATGTGACCCGCCGCCTCTGCCAGCAGCGGGCAGCGCTGGCGCAGGAGCGGGGAAGACTCCAGATCGTAGTGCGTGGCCATCGCGCCGATGCGAATCTCGCCTGAAGACTCCGAAAGCGTCTTCAGATCGGCCACCCGCCCCAGATCCACCAGATGCTCGGGTGCAGCCAGCCGCAGCTTCATCATGGGAATCAAGCTCATTCCGCCCGCCAACACCTTGGCCGTTCCGTCAGCCAGTAACTGCAAGGCTTCCTGCAGCGTGCTAGGCGCCGAGTACTCGAAATGTTGCGCAATCATGCCTGACCTCCTGGTTGCAGCAGTTTCCAAATCTTCTCCGGCAGCATGGGCATGTCGATGTGCCGCACGCCCAGCGGGCTCAACGCATCCACGACGGAATTGACCAACGCCGGCGAGGCGCCAATGGTGCCTGCCTCGCCTACGCCCTTCACGCCCAGCGGGTTCACGGGCGAGGGAGTCACCGTGTGAGCACTTTCAATCCACGGCATCATGGTGGCTTTGGGGATGGCATAGTCCATCAGTTCACCACTGAGCAGTTGCCCATTATCGTCGTACACCGCCTGTTCGTAGAGCGCCTGTCCCATTCCCTGGGCGACGCCGCCATGCACCTGTCCGTCAACCAACAATGGGTTGATCATGTTCCCGCAATCATCCACAGCCACGTAGCGGAGGATGTTGACCTGGCCAGTTTCCCGGTCGATCTCCGTGACGGCGATGTGGGCGCCAAACGGAAACGTAAAATTGGGAGGCTCCCAGAAGTAGGTGACTTGAAGACCTGGTTCCTCGCCGGGCGGCAACTTCAACGCCCGATAGGAGGCGGCCGCAATCTGGGCCAGGCTCACGGATTTTCCAGAGCGATTGCAGATGCAGCTTCCGTTGATAAGAGTGACGTCGTCGGACTCCAGCAGCAGCACACCAAACTTATGAATCTTCTCTTTGAGCTTCTGAATGGCGAAGTAAACCGCTGGACCGCCCACGGCCGTTGCGCGGCTGCCGAAGGTGCCGATGCCGTACTGCACTATTGCAGTGTCACCGTGCAGCACGATGACATCGTCGATGTCGACACCGAGTTCGTCAGCCGTGATCTGCGCGAAAGACGTCTCTTGCCCCTGGCCGTGCGGTGAAGCGCCGGTCAGGACCGTTACCTTGCCCGCCGGATCGATCTTGACGGTGGCGCTTTCCCATCCGCCGGCCGGCGTGGCCGGAGAAGGGCCGAACGCGCTGACTTCACCGTAAGTGGAGAGTCCGATTCCCATCAACCGTCCTTGCTGCCGCGCGTCGGCCTGTTCCTGCCGCAGCTTCGGGTAATCCACCAACTCCAGAGCTTTCTTCAAAGGAGCTTCATAGTCGCCGCTGTCGTAAGACAAGCCCGTGGCAGTGGCAAACGGAAACTCGTCAGGACGCGGAAAATTCTTCAAACGAATTTCTGCCGGGTCCATCTTGAGTTCTGCGGCCAGCATGTCCACCATCCGCTCGATGCCGTGAGTAGCTTCGGGACGTCCCGCCCCGCGATAGGCATCAGTGGGCACACAGTTGGTGAACACGCCCACGATGTCGGCCAGGATGTTCTTGAACCGGTAGAGCCCCGGCATCATCAGCACGGAAAGCGTGGGAATGACTGGCGTGAGTAACTGATGATAGGCGCCCAAGTCTTGAATCAGTTTCAGCTTCAAACCGAGAATGGTGCCATCCTTCCTGGCAGCAATTTCGTAATAGTCCACATGTCCGCGGCCGTGAATGGTGCAGAGAAAATTCTCGCGCCGGGACTCAATCCATTTCACCGGCTTGCCGATCTTCATCGCTACAAAACCCATCAGCGCTTCCTCGGCATAGACATTCAACTTGCTGCCGAAACCGCCTCCCACTTCGGGCACCACGACCCGCAGGCGGTTTTCGGGAAGACCCAACATTCCGGCCAGCAGCGAACGCAACAGGTGAGGAATCTGCGAGGAGGAGTACACGGTAAGCGCTTTGTCTCCCGGCTGCCATTCGGCCACCACGCCGCGGGTTTCCATGGCCGTGGGAATGAGCCGCTGGCTGGTGATGCGCTGCTTCACGATCACTTCGGCGTCTGCAAAGGCCTGGTTCACATCGCCGCCCTCCTGGTGATAGGTGAAGGCGGTATTGTCCGGCCACTCCGGATGGACGGCCGGTGCCCCGGGCGCTAGAGCTTTTTCAGGGTCTGCGACTGCGGGCAGCTCTTCGTAATCGACTTCAATTAGATCCAACGCGTCGCCCGCAATGTACCGATCAGTCGCTACCACAACTGCCACCGGATGGCCAGCGAAATAGACACGATCCTGAGCCAGGATGTGATGATGCGGCACACGCAGCCCCGGCAAGGAGGCTCCGCACGGCACCGGGCCGACTCCCGTCACATCCTTTCCCGTGAAGACAGCCGCCACGCCCGGAAGCGCCAGCGCCGCCCTTGCATCAATGCCCTTGATCTTTGCGGCTGCGTAAGGACTTCGGACAATGCACGCGTGGTGCATGCCCGGCTTCTGAATATCGTCAACGTAGGTGGCTGTGCCGGTGATGAGCCGCGGATCCTCGCGGCGGCGGATACGTTTGCCAACCAGCTTCCCGGTTGTCTGCGGCGCGAGTAGGGTCGCCATGGAATTTTTCCTCCGTGCTTCACATTAACTTCATGTCTGTGCGTCATTCCCGCGGAAGTGGGAATGACAAGTGGAGTCTCGATATTTCTTGAACCAGGGGTTGTCCCGTTGACAAGGGGAAGCCACGTTTATTGCGGCACGGGGGGCAGAGAAAATGAGGACCCCCTCTTGATCTCCCCCTTATGCGCTTCGCAAGGGGGAGAAACATTTTCTCCCGCCGCGGGAATGACGGAAACCTGCTTGAATCTCGGCTTGCCGGTCCACTTGGGTCGGGCCAGATCAAGAACCCATCTTGGCCGAAGCGGCTTTCACCGCATTCACAATGTGCTGGTAGCCGGTGCAACGGCAGAGATTACCGTCGATGCCGTGCCGGATTTCTTCTTCTGCAGGCACCGGATTGCGCTCCAGCAACTGTTTCGAGGTCATGATCATGCCGGGTGTGCAAAACCCGCATTGCAGGCCATGCTCGTTCCAGAACGCCTCTTGCACCGGATGCAAGCTGCCGTCTTGCGCGACGAGCCCTTCAATGGTTAACAGGTTGCGTCCATCAGCCTGAACCGCAAACAGCGTGCATGACTTGACGGCTCTGCCATCCAGTTCCACGGTGCAGGCGCCGCACAGTGAAGTTTCGCAGCCGATGTGCGAGCCGGTTAGCCCGACAACCTCGCGCAAATAATGGATGAGCAGCCGCCGCGGCTCGACTTCGTCAGTCCGCTGCTTGCCATTGATGGTCACAGAGATCAGACGCTTCATAGGACCTCCAGAGGAAACTGCGATTCATTGGATGGCTGAAAACGGTACCAAAAGGTGAGGAAAAAGCAAAGGCCAGAGAAACCATCCTATCGCGAGCCGGCGCGGCCAGGCGGCGGCATCTTTTTTGAGCCGCGCATCGTGCCGCTGCGAAGGGAGGCCGCAACTCGCATTCCGGCCAGAGAAAGAACTGGAAAGGGAATTGGTGGGAGGGGTATCCTGCAACCAAATGCGGGCAACTGTAAACCTGTCTAAGACCAAAGGTCTGGCTGGCCAACGCCGTCCAAGCCGAAGGCTTGGCCCCTTGGAGTGCGCCGACACGACGGCGCTTTGTCAATCGCGACGCGTCGCGCATGGGGAAAGCGGCGACACGTCGCCGCAAATGTACGAACTCGAGGGCAGCTGTAAAGCTTCCTCTTGTCATCCGCCACACTTCTAGCGAATCGAGTGGAGAAACACTTTCGAGGTCTTATGCCGGCTGTTGAGTACGATGTGATTGTCGTGGGATCTGGCGCTGCGGGCGGTATCGCCTGCCATCTCCTGGCCAATCACGGCTTGAAGGTTGTGTGTCTGGAAGTGGGCCGAATGATCGAGCCCGCCAAAGACTTTCACAATCACAAATGGCCCTACGAATGGCTTTATCGAGGCAGAGGGAAGCCTGGGAAGTACGGGCAGCTTCCGCAAGGCATGGGCTGGAAAATCAAAGAATGGACCGACCATCTGTATACCATTCCGAAGGACGATCCCTATGCGCTGGCGCCAGGATCCAAATTCACGTGGACGCGGATTCGAGCGGTGGGCGGGCGCACATTATTGTGGGGCCGAAACTGCGACCGGTTTGGGCCGCTCGATTTCAAGCCCAAGAGCTTGCAGGATGGCTGGGGTGACGACTGGCCGGTCAGCTACGATGATATTGCGCCCTTCTATGACCGGGTCGAGGCACTCATTGGGGTCTCAGGGGGCACGCAAGAAGTTCCGAATACGCCGACCGGCACGAAACTGCTTCCGCCCTTTCGTCCGCGCTGCGGCGAATGGCTCATCAAGAAAGGAGCTGCGAAACTCGGCATTCCCGTGCTGCCCTATCCTCTAGCTGTGCTCAGCCAGCCTTACGACGATCGTGCGCCCTGCCACTACTGCGGGGCTTGCAACTACGGCTGCGACACCGTGTCGCGCTACAGCAGTCTGGAAGTACTCCTGCCAAAGCTGCTTCAGAAACCCAATTTCACGCTGCGCACCCACGCTGCCGTTCACCAGGTGTTGCTGGATGTGAATACTGGCAAGGCTTGCGGAGTCACTTACCTCGACACGCAGAACCAGCTTGAGTACGAGGTTCGCGCCAAGGCGGTTGTTTTAGGTCCATCGATGGTGGAATCGATCCGCATCCTGTTCAACTCCAGGAATCGAGAGCATCCCCGCGGACTAGCCAACTCGAGCGGAACGTTGGGCCGCTACCTCACGGAGCATGTTGCGTTCAATTCGATTCAGGGATTCTTCCCACAGCTCGCCGGACGCGGTGCCAGCAACGACGATGGGCCCGGCGAAGCCAGCCTGTACATTCCGCGTTACAACTTCGGACATAAGGACAAAAAGAAATTTCTACGCGGCTACCGATTCAACTTCGATACCGGTTGCGGCCTGGGACCCAGTCCGGGCGCCGGTTTGGAAGGCTTTGGTTCGGCATTCAAGAAGCGGATCAAGGAGCTGTATCCCGCGGCCGTCAGCATCAGTGGCTACGGAGAGGGGCTGGCCTTTCCCTCAAACTATGTCGAAATCGATCCTGACGGGCTCAAAGACCGGCTCGGCATCCCTCAGGTGCGATTCCATACCAACGCCGAGTACGATCACGCCTTCGCGATCCGCGACGAAATGTACGGACAAATGGAAGAAATTCTTCGCGCGTCAGGAGCTGAAATCTTTCCTTACCAGAGCGTAGCTCCGTATCCACTCGGCAGCGTCACGCATGAAGCGGGAGGTTGCCGGATGGGCGATGACCCCAAAACCTCGGTGCTGGACTCATGGAACCGCTGCCACGAGATCAAAAACCTGCTGGTTGTCGACGCCGCCTGTTTTGTCACTCATCCGGAAAAAGCAACGACGCACACGATCATGGCTCTCTCCTACCGCGCTTGTGATCGTCTTGCGGAAGAATTTCGTTTGGGCAACGTCTGACCTGATCGCGACCCCGAAGCGACTTCCGCCAACTTGTCGATGGAGTCTCTCTGCGTAGGATGCGTTGGTGTTTGTCCAACGCATCGAGTACTGGAGGTGTGATGCGTTGCAGAAGAATCGCAACGCATCCTTACTCGTTACCGAGTCACCTTCGGGCCCTCAGGGCATTTGCGCCCATAGCCAGAGCAGGAATCTTGCCCAGTTGATCGCCTCAGCAGTTGGCTGCGTGACTATCTGTCCGGATAGTCGTAGCGCTTTAGAAACCTGGAGTGGCTGGCTCCAAGTCCGGCAATCCAGGCAATCCAACCTACCTCCAACCCAGCAACCCTCGTCGTTCTCGCTCATCGGGACCACCCGCCGCAGACAAGGCAGCCCAGTTGCATGGATAGGCTGCACATTTCTTTGCACCGGCGCTGCTGTCGTTCGAGCACTCGGAAGCAAGGAAGCTTCCCCCGGGGGGCCGAAAATTTGTGTGCTGCGCCAGTATTTGGTGATATGGTGCTTGCCTATCTCTAAAACCCAGCGAACCAGCCAGCCTCGGTGGAGAACACGTGCCTTTAGTTTCCGGTTCTCTTTTGAGTCATTATGAAATCCGCTCCCAGATCGGCTCCGGGGGCATGGGAGAGGTCTACCTCGCGCACGACACCAAGTTAGGACGCAGCGTGGCGCTGAAAATTCTGCCCGAAGAACTTGCGCAAGTCCCTCACCGGATGCAGCGATTCATCCAAGAAGCGCGCGCCGCCTCGGCGATCAACCATCCCAATGTTTGCATCATCCACGAAGTCGGCCAAGGCGACGACGGACGCTCCTTCATCGCGATGGAATACATTGAAGGAGAAACGCTGGCCAGCAAGATCGAACGGGGTCCTTTGCCTTCTTCCGAGATCATCGACCTCGGCATCCAGATCGCCAGCGGTCTGGAAGAAGCGCACTCGAAGGGCATCATCCATCGCGACATCAAGCCGCGAAACATTGCAGTGACCCCGCGCGGACAAGCCAAGGTGCTCGACTTCGGTTTGGCCCACGTGACGCCGCCGCAAAGCCATCGTCCTATCGAGGAAGCCTCGACGCTCGCCAGAACCGATACAGGGATACTGCTCGGCACCATCGATTACATGAGCCCTGAACAGGCCTTGGGGCGCGAGATTGATACCCGCACCGACATTTTCAGCCTGGGGGTGGTGTTCTATGAGATGGCCACGGGGCGCAAGCCCTTCTCCACCGAAAACAAGCTGGAAACGATCGACCGAATTGCGCATGCCGAGCCTGAGCCGGTTTCACGCCTCAACACAAAGATTTCCTCCGAGCTGCAGCACATCATTTCAAAGTGCCTTGAGAAGAACCCGCAACGGCGCTACCAAACCGCCCAGGCGTTGTTGCGCGATCTCGCCGAACTCCAGCAGGAGGTTTCTCCAAGGCTGTATCGCCGGCATCGTCGGCTCATCATAGCTTTTGCGGTGCTTAGTGCCTTGCTGGCTGTCCTTTGGATTCCGACCGTACAGCATTCCATCTTGCGGTGGTTTGACCCGGTGCAGCTGCCAAGTCAAAAGTGTCTGACGATACTTCCACTTCGTGTGGTCGGCGATAGCCCAGTGGACCCGGCTGTGGCGGAGGGGTTGCTGCAAACGATGACCAGCAAACTCTCCCGTCTTGAACAGTTTCAGGGGGCGGCGACGATCATACCTGCAAGCGAAGTTATCCAGGGCAAAGTCACCAGCCTTGACGATGCTCGACGACTTTTTGGCGCCACGCTGGTCGTGAATGGCAGTTTGCAGAGGTATGCCGACAAATTTCGCCTCACACTGAATCTTGTTGATGCTCAGACTCGAAAACAGTTGGACTCCCGCGTCATCGACGAGCCCATGACCAACATTCTTGCCTGGCAGGATGGAGTGGCCATCGAACTGATGAACATGCTTCAGGTGAAAGTGCAGCCCGAAATGCGCAGCTTGTTGCGAGCTGGACACACCCAGGCGCCGGGGGCTTTGGAGTTTTATCTGCAGGGCCGCAGTTACCTGCTACGTTACGAGAAGCCTGAGAACATCGACATCGCGATCCGGCTTTTCGATCAAGCAGCGCTGGAAGATCCAATCTACGCTGATGCCTTTGCTGCCTTGGGAGAAGCCTATTGGCGCAAGTATCAAGCGACAAAGAATCTTGCCTGGATTGAGCTGGCAACCCGCAACTCCAGGCGGGCCATAGAGCTCGATAACCAACTGCCGGCGGTCCACGTCACTCTGGGTTTGATTGCCCAAGGCTCCGGCCGGTACACAGAAGCGCTTCAGGAATTTCAACAAGTCTTGAAGATCGACGAGGCGAGTTCAGACGCTTACCGTGGTCTTGCCAACGCTCATGCTGCGCTCGGCCAGCTTAAGGAAGCAGAAGAAACCTATTTGAAGGCAATCGAAACAAAACCTGCCTACTGGAGCAGCTATCACAGCCTGGCGATGTTCTACTACTCACAACGCCGTTATGAAGAGGCCATCCGGCCTCTCAGCCAGGTTGTGGCCCTCACTCCGGATAACATCAAAGGCTACAACGACCGAGGAGCGATGTATGTCGCCCTGGAGCGTTGGGAGGAAGCCCTCAAAGACTTCACACGCTCGCTGCAGATACAGCCAAACTATCCAGCCTATTCGAATCTCGGCGTCCTGCATTTTTACAAGGGTGACTTTGCTGAATCCGCCAGATTCTACGAACGCGCGATCGAGATCATCGACACAAACTACCGTGTTTGGGGCAATCTTGCCTCGGCCTATTACTGGACGCCAGGCGGAGAGTTCAGGGTAAAAGCGCAGTCAAATTACCAGCGGGCAGCAAGAATGGCCGAAGAAGAACTGCGGCTGAACCCCAGGGAACCGACCGTGCTGACAAACCTGGCCCAGTACTATGGAATGCTCGGCAAACGTGACAGGGCATTATTCATGATCCGGCGAGCATTGGCTCTGGCCCCGAACGACAATAAGACAATGTTCCGAGCCGCAGAGATACACGAACACTTGGATGAGCGCTCGCTCGCATTGCATTACGTTGCAAAGGCGCTGGCAAGCGGGTATTCCAGAAAAGGGCTCGAAAGATCGCTGGAGTTGCGCGAACTACGCACCGATCCTCGGTTCCAGAGCAACGTTCAAACTTCCAAGTAGGACTCTCTACACCGGGCGACAGCCCACAATTCAATACAGGAGGCTATTCCGATGGCTGGAACACATCGACATCTACTAATCATCAGGCCCCCCAATGGCAAGTTTATTGTGACGCCAGGGCATTTCCACGTCGTTTGCGGCGACATCATCCACTGGAAAACTATCGGCACAGCTGCACATCTCATCTTTCCCCCCAACACCAACTTGTTCGTCGAACCCGGACCGCATGACATCGTGGCTGATGCGGATTTGGTAAGGACTCTCAGAGAGGTGCAACCCGGAATCTATTCCTATTCGGTGCTCTGCGACGCAACCAAGGAGTTTGCGGAAGGCGGGTCCGATCCGGAGTTGATCGTCTGCACTTGATCAAGAGAACTCGAAGAAAACAGACCAGCCTGGGATGTTTGGTCTTCAGTGGCCGATACCAGGCTGTTCTCGTTGCTCCGTCCAGTTTGAATCGCCCATGTTGCTCGGTGGCCACAATCGTTGAGGGACCTAGAGATCGAGCATATAGGGATCAAGTTAGACTCAAACAGAGGCGGCGAAGCTTTGTCGGGGAGGGAAGTACGGGTCTTCAACTTTGGAATTCAGGCTAAAGACGACTGTGGGTTCATGAGCGTTCAGGGTCTTCAGTATTCTGGCTCTGCGCAGGAATTCGGCGCGGTTTTTCCGGGTAGAGCCAGGCGAGCAATTCGCTCTCTCTCCCGCCCCGCCTGTGGTTCCCTTGGGTCGAGACGAGCCGTAACGGACTGCCCCACCCAGATCAGCGCCCCGGACAACGATCCTGATTTGGAGCGGGTTTTCCCGAATTCCTGCGCAGACCCAGTATTCTTAAGGTAGGAGCGGCGTCTCGCTGCTTCTACCTTTTTTGAGCGTGTCCTGATGAAATGAAAACAGATTCTCGTTGCTCGATTATCATGATCCCAGCCTTTCGGCTAAGTCACGCAAGGATTCTCCCCAACAAGAACGCCACCCAAAGAGTTAGACTAAGCCAATAATTTCGGAAGAGTTGAAGAGCTTGCTGCATGAATTTCTCCTGCTGTCGGCCAATCCAGATTCTCTGGACAGTCAACCGGGCCGCGCCGTCATTCCCGCGAAAGCTGGAATCCAGTCAACCGGAACTGACACCCGGAGGAGAAGCGTAGGCTCGTACGCAGCGCACTTCATTCTTGGATGAAAGAAAGGTTGTGATGATCATTGTCGCGGGAGGAGGGCCCGCCGAGCCTTTCTCGGATCAGGAGCTCGGGGTTGTGCGGCTCGGCGGGAGCCTCGCCCTCCCGCGTCTCCCGCGTCTCTGAGCACGCTTCCTCCAGTTCGGCGTTGAAACAGAAAAAGGCAACCCGAAGCTGGAATCTTCGGGTTGCCTGAGCCGATGCCCGCCTAACGGAATACTTCGGCGGACGAAGTTACTTCTTGCTGGCAGTCAGAATCTCCTTCCCGGGCTTGGAGAATGTTCGGGCAATCTCACGTTCTGCTTTGGACGGCCTGAGTACCTGGCCCAGGTCGTTCCCTTCTGACCACACCTGAGAGAGAAAGTAGTGGCTGCCGTAGCGGTTGAAGATCAGCTTCGTGGTGCCGCTGGGGCGGTTTGATTGGATCCCGTGGGTGAGGCACATGGCAGCCGAAGAGCCGTTGCTGCTGATCAGCCGGACAGCGCCCTGAACCGGCTCGTTGCGGCTCAGCTGGTATTCCCCAGCGGGGAGCGTTGCCTGGCCTGCGACGAAGCCAAACGGGACTTCGAACTTCATGGACTCTGCGTATACCGGCGCCAGCGCTGGCAGGAGAAGCAAGCCCAGGAAGGCGATGGTGGCGAGTGTATGTTTTCTCATAGAACCTCCTCACAGTCTCGGGCTGGGCTGAAGCGGGACCCAGCCTCTTTGCGTTTTGCCTTCAACGGGATCGGATCACTTCCGATGCTTCCCCGCGGTGGATCGATCACGCGCATTGAATTGCAAAGCGAGGGCCAGACATGAACGGTCGGAGCCTAAGTGCCACAACTGCGTGAAAGGCGACCAGATACAGCTCGCGACCTCGAGTTACTGCAGTTCTGCTGAGCCCACCGCGACTAGCGTTGCAGTCACTCCTCTATCTTCCGAGATAGTGTCCTGTTCGAGGCAGCTTGCCGAAAGGGGGCGGTGCCCTGTCGTCGAACTCAGCCCCATCGGCCGCTGTGGATTCGACTCATTCTTTCTTTAGACTAGAGTGTCAGTGCCTCGTTGCGTCCACAGGGGTCATTTCTGCTTTGCGGCACAGGGCTCTGTCAAAGGCAGAGAGTAAGGAGTAGGCGTAGGATGCGTTGGCTATGTTGCCAACGCATCGAGCACCTGGATCGGTGAGTCTTGGCCGACCGACAGAACTCTCTCTCAAGGCTTTCCATCTCATGTGGTGATGCGTTGTTGGACAAGCGCAACGCATCCTTCTGCTCGTTTTGTCATGCTTGCGGAACTTTGACGCAGCTCTGCTTTGCAGCGGCCCGCTGTTGAATCCCGCTCATGGCCTGCCGTATAATCAACGCACTTTCATTTCGCTTCAGATCTGACACATCCATTTCCCGATCGCCGAAATAGAGGTAGCCCATGGATCCCAGGCTTGTTGCCCATTCCGGACCACGCAAAGGCCAGACAATTTCGTTGACGGAAGACGAGGTCATTGTCGGCCGTGAATCCGCAGCCGGCCTTTGCCTGGCGGATCTTTCGGTGTCACGCTACCACTGCCGCATTCGCAGCCAGGATGGGCACCTCCAGATTGTCGACCTTGAAAGTCTGAACGGCACATTTGTCAATGGCCTTCCGGTGTCGGCGCGGTTGCTGGAACATGGCGACCAGATCCGAATTGGCGACTCTTGCTTCTCCTTTCTGCTTCAGGACGAAGCTTTGCCTCCTGCGGTGACCTCCGTCCCCTGGGACGAAGATGCGGGCATCACTGGAGAGACCGTCGAACTGCGGCGTGAGGACGCCATCTTGCCGCAGTCTGGGCCGCAACGGGTGAGTCCTCGCCTGGTCGAGAGTTTGAACGCTCTGCTGAAGATCGGCACTGCAATCCACTCGGTGCAGGACCCTGCGAAACTCGCAGGCCATCTTCTCGAATTGATTTTTGAGGTGATCCCTGCAGAACACGGCGTCGTGCTGCTGGTTCAGCGGGATGGAGATTTCTCCATGGTCGCCCGGCACGGGACGCCAGGACATGCCGCCGCAATGGTTAGCAGGACGGTTGTGCGCAGGGTCGCCGAAGGGGGCGTGGCTGTTCTGAGCAACGAAATTCGAGAGCGCCCCGATCTGATGCAGGCGCCAAGCCTGGCTTCATCGCACGTTCGCTCTTTGCTGGCGGTGCCTTTGCAGGTTTACGACCGGGTGACGGGAGTCCTCTACCTGGCCACGAGCAGCGCGGCCGCCCGGTTTGACGAAGACCATTTGCGGCTGCTGACGGCCATCGCCGGCATGGCGGCTGTCGCGATGGAAAACGCCCGCCATGTCGAGATGCTCAGCGAGGAGAACCGCAGGCTGCAAAGCGAGATCAACGTGCAGCATTGCATGGTGGGTGAGAGCCCGAAGATGCGCGAGGTGCTACAGTTCACGGCGAAAGCCGCCCCCACCGAAGCGACCGTGTTGTTGCGTGGCGAAAGCGGCACCGGAAAGGAACTCGTGGCGCGGGCTATCCACCAGAACAGCCTGCGGAGCGACAAGCCGTTTGTTGCCATCAATTGCGCCGCCCTGACGGAGTCGCTGTTGGAAAGCGAACTTTTCGGCTACGAAAAGGGGGCCTTCACGAACGCGCTAGCGCAGAAGAAGGGCAAGCTGGAAACAGCCGACGGCGGGTCGGTTTTTCTGGACGAGGTGGGAGAGCTGGCTCCGACGCTGCAAGCGAAGCTGCTGCGCGTACTACAGGAGCGGGAGTTTGACCGGGTTGGGGGCACCCGGCCGGTGCAGGTGAATGTCCGCGTCATTGCAGCCACGAACCGCAACCTGGAAGATGCGATCAAAGCCGGGCTGTTTCGGCAAGACCTCTATTTCCGGATCAACGTGGTTTCGTTCACGCTGCCTCCATTGCGCGAGCGTAGGCAGGACATTCCTTTGCTGGCCAGCTACTTTATTGACAAACACAGCAGGCAGGCGCGCCGGCGGGTGAGCGGGCTTTCACCCCAGGCTCGAGCTATCCTGATTGGCTACGACTGGCCGGGCAACATCCGCGAATTGGAAAACGCCATTGAACGCGCCATTGTGCTTGGATCGTCGGAGATGCTTCTGGCAGAAGATCTTCCCGAAAGCCTGTTGGAAAAGAATCTACCGGCTGATGTAAAACCAACGCTGTTCCATGATGCCGTGAATCACACCAAACGCCTGGTCATTCTCAAAGCCTTCGAACGCTCGGCCGGAAACTACACCGAGACCGCCAAACTCCTGGGTTTGCATCCGAATTATTTGCACCGCTTGATTCGAAATCTTGATTTGAAACCAGAACTCAAGCGGCGTACTGTCCCCTGATGTTTTGCGCTCGCTGAGTGTCCAAGGCTAGTCAGGCTAGTCTGTCCTCGCCAGAAAGCAGCGGCCCCTTCTCTTCTGGGCAGCTCTGAAAAAATTCGGGAAGGCCCCTGCCTTAACGTCGCGATGCCTATGTCCAGGACCAAGTCGCCAGGGCCCGCGGCTCTCCCGTCGTGCGCTTCCACTCGCTCAATCGTGGCTTTGACGATCAGCATCGCGCCTCCTTGCCCGAAACCCTGTCAAACCAAAGATTCAGGCCGCAATTCGGCCTTGCGTAGTCACTAGTTAAGTTGCCACACTATCCTTAGTATGACTTCCCGTTCCGAGGTTCTTCCCAAGATGACCAAGGTGTTGGGAGTTCGTGTCGAGCAACTGTTCGACATCGAGGCGATCATGGAGAAGGGCGGGTACACGGGCGAAGTGCGTCAGGCCTTCGAGGCGGTTTCCCGGCTGCCGAGCCGCCAGCAGGATTAGGATTATCGAGGTCGTCTCGCTGTTTGTTCTGCAGTACGGGCACGGCAGGGATAGAATCCGGATTTCAGCAAAGGAGAAGGGAAATGCCTGTGGCCACCCGATATGAACATATTGTCCTGGATGAACAAGGCGTAGCCCTCATTGGCGGTGCCACTATGAAGGTCTTGGAGTTGGTGGCGGAAACCACGGCCTATGGCTGGAGTCCTGAGGAGCTGCATTTCCAGCATCCCTACCTGTCTCTGGGCCAGATTCATTCCGCGCTGGCCTACTACTGGGACCATGCTCAACAGCTCGATGAGGAACTGAAGCGGGATCTACGGGAAGTCGAAAAGCTCCGCCAGGCCAGCGGCCCTTCCCCTCTGGTGATCCGCTTGAAGTCTCAAGGGCTGCTCTGATGCCCGTTGCCCTCTACCTGGACGTACACATTCCCCGAGCTATCCCGCTTGGCCTGCGAGTGCGTCAAGTTGACGTGCTCACAGCTCAAGAGGACGGCGGGGAACGGCTCTCCGACCCGCAACTGCTCGATCGGGCTGCCGCTCTGGGACGAGTCTTGTTCAGTTTTGACCGGCACTTTCTGATCGAAGCTGTGCGCCGGCAGCAGCAAGGCAATGACTTTTCTGGCCTCGTCTATGCCTACCCGCTGGCAGTTTCCATCGGTGGCTGCATCCAGGATCTGGAGATCATAGCCAAGGCCGCCAGTCCCGAAGAGATGGCCAACCGCGTTCAGTTCCTGCCGCTTTAAATCCTCCTGCCAAGGGTCACCCAACTTTTTCTCTTTAGCCGCTGCTAGCTTCTGAGCAGGTCTCTGGCATTTAGATGCCACGGACGCCTCGATGCGCTGGCGCCTCGTCCTTTCGACGGCGTGTCGGTGAGTCGAGGTCAGTCTTGGCAAGACTTAATAGTCAGTGCGAAAGGAAGAGGGCATTCACTGTTTTTAGTCCCGGCTCTAGCCAAGCCGCCCTGAACGTGGGACTAAACAGAGCAGGCCAAAGTAATATTTAACAAAGTAAAAATAGATTTACCAGTTCAGGTTCGATCTCGCTCACTTGCCCGCCGGTTTGACCGCTCCGCGCCTGGTCTAGCCGGTCCAACACCATTGCTGTTTGACGCAGTGCTTTCCTCTGGTCCCGTGTCGTATGCACCCGGTGGCTATTTCACCTCTAGACGCCTCAGCTCAGGGTTTGGGCATTGGAGCACAGGTGCGTGCCATCGAATTCCCTCGAAGACGATGCCAGCGTCGGGATGGTCAGTCGGACAGGCGCAGCGGATCCACCAGGAAGGGATCTTCGGTCGCTTGACCGGGGTGTTGGAGACACTGAAGGCTGGCGGCTGACCCGGCACCGCCGGGACCGTATCTGACTTTGAGTCTTGACTCTGAAGATCCTGTAGCTCCTTTTCGGTGGGTAAGCGAAAGATGTCCTGCCTCTGCGGGACTTCACTGGGCCCGGAAACAGGAGCCTTCGAACCTGTTGCAATGGATGGTGACGGGTGGGTCCGTGATCCAGTAAAGGCCTGAACGGATGATCCATCAGCGGATGTTCTGCAATTGAAAGCTTGAAGAAACGCAGCACGGGACCTTGGCACCGGCGCACTATTCATCACTCGTTTCTCGCATTCAAGGGCACTGAGGAAATCAGGATTGATTCCTGGGACATCGGCCAGCTTCCACACATCCCTCGCGGGACTAAGAATCGTCATACTCTCCACGATGCTTGCCGCGGCTGACGGCGAAGTCTTCTGAGCCTGAAAAAGAACTCTCACGGCGAATTGGTTGGGGGATTCTCCCGCCGAGGATAAGAGCGCACTCAGCTTCCCGAGCAAGAGCTGGTCATCATGACGCAGCGCGTCCCTCAATCTGTGCCAGAGTTCCGCCCGCTCTGCCTCTGGAACTGCTTGTGTTCGAGACTGAAACTCTCCGTACTGAAGTTCCAACTCCGGGATCATCCTGGACAGAAAAAAGAGCTGGGCGGTTTGAGCGAATTCGTCGCCCAGAGTCGGTTGGCTGGTCGTCTGGCCGCTTTCGGGTGTTCGTGCCCTGGGGGTGGCGAAGATCTCGGCAGCGAGATTCCTGTAGAGTCTCCCGCTCTTCAAGCATGACTCCAACAGCAGGCGATCTTGCGAGGAAAGAAAGAAATCTCGGATGAGCATCGCTGGATCCTCATTCTTCAGCAACTCATGGATCTTAGTTGCCATCGAGACTGTTTGATTGTTGCCGTTTCCTGATGCCCGCAGCATCCTGGCATTGACGGTGTTGATATCTTCCGCAATCTGCTTCAACTCCAGCTGGATTCTCAGAAGGCCTTTTGGCAAGGATTTGTCACTGGACTCGACCGATGGAGTCTGAGCTGTGGAGAGTTGCTGTCTCGTCTGGTTCGGGTCTTGGCTCAGCCCCAGGGTGGCAAGGGCAAGAAAGGAGTTTAAGCAGGTGGTTGCGATTCGAACGCTCATGTGGGATTTCACCTAATATTTTAACCCAGGGGCAGTATCAAGGTTCCGTCAAAGTCTCGAGCCCTCCCTTTCGGTCGGGCTACTCAACAAGGTCCGAGGGTCAAGTCAGTAGCCCGCGCGCGTCAGCAAGGGCTCTGCCTCGACTCAACGAATTGCCGCGACTTTGACGGAATCCCAGGGGCAGCCTGGAATCGCTTGATTCGCAACCTTGATTTGAAATCAGAACTCAAGCGCCGTATTCACACTGAGGGATCCGCCATCCGCACTCACTTTTGCTCAGCCAACCTCAAAAAATCCCGGATAATCTGAGCTGTCAGGCCCCAAACTTCCTTGCCCTGGAAATCGTAGAAGTAGAGTTTTCTCTCAACTCCCAGTCGCACACGCGTCTCGACACGCAAATAGCGGCTATCCTGAAAAATGTTGAAGGGAACTTTCAGGATCGCGTCGACTTCGTCAGGATTCGGCGCCAGCTTGAGCGGCCCGCCGATCCAAGCGGCGAAGGGTGTCACGATCAGTCCCGTGATGGATAGGTACTCGTCAAACTCTCCTAAAATGTGAATGGCTTGGCGAGCCAGTCCAATTTCTTCCCAGGTCTCCCGCAAGGCCGTTTCGAGCAAATTGTGATCTGAGTTCTCGTGGATGCCGCCCGGAAATGAGATTTGCCCTTTGTGTGTTTCTACCTTGTGGGTTCGTTGAGTGAGGAGAAAACAGAACTCTTCACCCTGCGGGAGAATTGGGATGAGTACCGCGGCCCTTCCGGAGTGCTCCGGATCGAGCCGGCGCGGGGTGTGGGATTGAAGCCGGAGAGCGAGGCTCTCGATCAAGGCGGGCCATTCAGGATGTTTGTCTGGCATGGCGAAGTCGTAAATCTAGCGAGCTCGTTTCCAACGCGAAACTCGCTCTGCGGCGCTTTGGTAGGTTCTGGTAGCCACGATAAACGTGCTGTTTGGGTTTATCGTGGACGGCTGTTCCCGACGGAGACCCGCATGCGAAGCCCCGGCGGTGGGTTCCTCTTCCATCGACCACGATTGATGCAAAAGGCGCATCAATCGTGGCTACCCAATCCAAGGAGTTTCGCGACAGAAACTAGCGAGCGACGAAAGCCGCAGACCGCAAAAGGCGCGGACTGCGCTACACAGGCTTCAACCTCTCTGTGTAACCTGCGTCACTTCAGGACCAGACACATCTTATACTCAATGGGCAAGACTCTCACCATAGCGAGGTTCAACGCCTGCTTTTGTTCGCGTTTCGCGTCTGGCTTGGAGTAAGATGTCGCCCTCAGACTGGCAGCCGTAGGCAGTTTATGGTTTACCCGACTTGTCGTCCTCGACTTTTCTTCGAAGACGAGCACGAGGACGACGACGAGAACGAGTGTCTCAGGAGCCGCAATGAAACTTGTTCAGGTGTATGACCCCAAGAGAGGGATTCAGGCCGCGAAGCTGGAAAATGACAAAGTCTTTCCGGTTGTCTATGAGCAAAAGGGCGTTCGTTCGCTGCTGGATTTGGTGCAGTATGCCGCGGCTGTGAAGATGGAATTGCCCGAAGTGGTGGACGAACTGGTCTCCAAGGAACCCTTGGCCCTAAGCTGGGAGTCGCTCAATACAGCTCCTGAGCCGGGGCGTCCTTACCTGGCGATTCCAATCCATCCTCCCGAAGTCTGGGCTTGCGGGGTGACTTACAAGAAGAGCGCCGAGTTTCGGGACGAGGATACGCAGACGTCGAAGGGCATCTACGATTATGTTTACTTCGCCAAGCGCCCGGAGCTTTTTTTTAAGGGCAGGGCAGGGCATTGCACTGGGACGAACGATTTCATCGGGCTGCGTAGCGACTCGAAATTCACCGCTGTCGAACCCGAATTGGCGGTACTCATCGACAGCACGAAAAAAGTTCTGGGTTACATGGTAGCCAACGATGTTTCGGCTTGGGACATCGAACGGGAGAATCCGCTGTATTTGCCGCAGTCGAAGATTTTTCGCGGCTGTTGCGCCCTCGGACCCGTGCTCGTGACCGCCGATGCCGTGCCTGACCCATACAAGCTGAAAGTCAGCTGTACGATTCGCCGTGGCACAGGTATCCTCTTTGCAGGCGAGACGACGGTCAGAATGATGAAGCGCAGAATCGAGGAGCTGATCGACTTTCTGTTTCTTGCCAACACAGTTCCGGATGGAACGGTGCTGCTAACCGGCACTGGCATCATTCAGACTGAGGAAGCCGCTTTGCAGGAAAACGATGTAGTCGAGATTACGATTCCGGAAATCGGAACACTTCGAAACGTGGCGCGCCGGATCGGCTGAAAGGGAGACCCATGAAGAGCCGTTTGATGACAACAGCCATTCTGGCCGCGCTTCTGGTGCCAGTGATTTATGGCCAGGAAACGAAGAGCGAGAAAGCTGCCGGCGAAGCCAAGCCAGGCGCGCCCTCGACGATGAAGCTTTATGAAGTTCCGGCGGCACGGGAAACGATCTCTCAGCCACCTGAGGAAGTTGGGGACTATTTCAAAATTACCCAGACCCAGGATCCCGCTCAGCGCGTCCAGCTCATCGAGACCTTTTTCAAACAGTATCCTGAGTCGAGGCATGCTTCCACGTTGCACCAGATGGCCACGGCCAATTATCAACAGCTCAATAACTACGAAAAGATGGTGGAGCATGGTGAGAAGACGCTGCAGGCTTTGCCCGCCAGCCCCGCCACGTTGTCCGTTCTGGCTCTAGCCTATGCCTATCACGGAGAGGCCGACAAGGCGTTGGACCGCGCCAGCCGGTCGATCAGTGTTCTCGAAAAACTCACAGTTCCGGCAAGCGTCGACCCGGCACGTTTTATGGCTGAGCGAAATCAGTACCTCGCCTCGAATTATGCTTCGATGGGAAGTGCCTCACTGACAAAATTTGAGGAAGCGCGCAAAGCCCGGCGGGACAAGGAAGCTGCGGCTGTACCTCCGGTTGTTGCGGGCGCGGGGAACCCGCCGGCCGTCCCGGCCAAAGGCAGCAGCAAACCAGCCGAGACTCCAGCTGGCGGTGCAGCCTCGGAACTGCTGCCGCCCGATAGTCCGGAAGTCATTGCCTTGGCCAAGGCGCTGGGGTATTTCACACGGTCTTTGGAGTTGAATCCTGACTATGACTTTGCTCGCTTCCAGCTTGGCATTGTCTATGCCTACCAGAATAAGGCCGAACAGGCTCTGGAGTGCTTCGCCCGTACCGTTGCTTTGAATGGCGGTTTTGCCGAGATGGCGCGCCAGAATCTGGAAGCCATTTACAAGGTGACCCACAAGAACTCACTCGAGGGGCTGGAGGAGTTCATCGCAAAGTTCAAGACTCAGCCGGCTCCGGCACAAGAAGGTCAGAAGTAGTCGACGGGATCTCGTGCTTTTCCCCCAAGGTGGAAGCGGCGTCTCGCCGCTTCAGGCCAGACCTTGGTTCTGGCTCTCTTTGTCCCCCTTACGAAGGGGGACCACAGGGGGTCTGAGCATTCTCGACACCCCCTGCCGCAAACAACGCGGCGTCCCCCTTGCCAAGGGGGACAAAACGCTTATCCTTTGTCCGACAAATGTACAACCTCGTGGAAGCGGCGTCTCGCCGCTTCTCAAGCGCAGGGACGGCGCTTCCACTTCGAACGAAAAAGCAGTCCTTCCCAAAAAATCATGAGGACTCTCAACGTGATCCGGATTCATCTGGTTGTTGCTCTCGTCTGCCTGACATTGTTGTCATCCTGCCGCAAGGCTCCGGAGCCGCAGTTTGATCTCATTATCCGGAATGGCAACGTCGTCGATGGTTCGGGCGAGCTTTGGTTTCCTGCCGATGTTGCCGTCAAGGGTGACACGATTGTTAAAGTAGGCAGATTGGAGGAGGCCGAGCTCAGCGCGAAACAAACCATCGACGCTCGCGGTTTGACCGTCGCGCCCGGGTTCATCGATATTCACAGCCATTCTGACTACTCACTGTTGGTTGACGGCACGGCGCAGAGCAAGATTCGGCAAGGGGTCACCACTGAGATTCTCGGAGAAGCGCATTCCGCCGGTCCCCTAAAGGGCAAAGCGAAAAAAGATCTCAGCGAGTATGGTCTTCAGGCGGACTGGAAAACGCTGGGCGAGTATTTCACGCGTCTGCAGAAGAGCGGCATGTCGGTGAACGTGGCTTCCTACGTCGGCGCAACCCAGATTAGAAGTTGTGTACTGGGAGATGAGAGCCGCGCACCCACTGCAGCCGAGACGGAGGAGATGAAGCAGTTGGCCGCCGAAGCCATGCGGGACGGCGCCATGGGGCTTTCCAGTTCGCTGATCGTACCCCCGGATACATACCTCGACACACGCCAGCTCACGGATCTGGCTTCGGCAGTGAAGCCTTTCGGCGGCATCTATTCAACGCACATACGAAGCGAGGGTGAGGGAATTTTTGATGCAATCCGCGAGGCGATCAGCATCGGCGAACAGGCTCAAGTCGCCGTGGACATCATCCACCTCAAGATCGCGGACAAGCGGCTGTGGGGTCGAATGCCGGAAGTGATCAACCTCATTGCGGAAGCGCAGGCCAAGGGGTTGCGAGTCACAGCGAACCAGTATCCTTACGTCGCCGGACAAAACAACCTGGATGCGTTGATTCCGCCTTGGGCGATGGAGGGTGGGCGAGAGCAGATGTTAGCCAGGTTGAACGATCCCGCGCTGCGCGGCCGGATGGAGAAGGATATTCTCAACGGCGTCCCGGGGTGGTTCGATCACTACCTGGCCATGAAGGGCTGGGAAAGCTGCGTGGTGGCCGGAGTGAACAGCGAGAAGAACAAAATGCACGAGGGGAAATCGATCGAACAGATCTCCAAAGCGCTGAGCAAGAAACCTTTCGATGTTGTCTTTGATTTGCTGAAGGACGAAGGTGGCTCGGTTCCCGCCGTGTACTTCCTGATGAGCGAAGACGACGTGCGAACGGCTCTGCAGACGTCGTGGGTGTCGATCGGCTCGGATGGCACAGCCGTTCGGCCGGATGGAATTCTCGGGAAAGGCAAGCCGCATCCGCGCTGGTATGGCACGTTCCCTCGGGTCTTGGGCAAGTACGTCAGAGAGGAGAAGGTGCTGGCCCAGGAAGAGGCGGTCAAGAAGATGACTTCGCTAAATGCCGCCAAACTGGGCATCGAAGATCGCGGGCTGCTCAAGGCAGGGAAGAAAGCCGACATCACGATCTTCAGCGCCGAACGAATGATCGACAAGGCGACGTTCGAGAACCCGCATCAATATCCAGAAGGTATCGAATACGTCATCGTCAACGGCACACTCGTCATTGAAAAGGGCCAGCATCTGGGTTCCAAACCGGGACGGGTTTTGTACGGAAAGGGAAAGAAGTAACGGAGCCAGCCTCGCACATTCGCACGGCGACCGTTCCAATGCAAATTGAAGCCGACCTAGACGTAGCGAGCGACCTGATACCGCCGAGGGACACGGCTTCGTTGGTTCTTGCCCCCTCACCCTGCCTTTGGCCTCCCTCTCCCCACAAACGGGAGAGGGAGTTCCCGAATTTGAGCGAAGTTGGAACTTCGTGAGCAGCAAGTGAACCTAGAGCGCGGGAGGCGCGCATGGCTGCTGCTGACACCCGCGCGGCGATCCCGCTTTGGTGATAGGACCTGTGTGTAGCCGCCGAGGTCACAAGGCGGAAGTCGGCGGCCCCGCCTCCTTACGTCGGCGGCTACGGGCAGGATTTACGGGGGGAGGTATGTCAGTTTCATCGGAGGGAGTTCACCGTATGAAGATGCGGTACATTATTTCCCTGTTTGCAGGATGCTTGCTGGCAGGCAGTTTGATCGCCTCACCCGCCAACAACGACCCTCGTTTTGAGTACCGTGTGCTGGCGACTAGGAAAACCTCCACACTGGAGAAAGAACTCAACGCTGCCGGTGCGGAGGGCTTTCGATTTCAAGGCATCATGGGCGGCAATACCGAATGGGGCGGATCGGAAGCCGTGGCCGTGGTCTCGAGAGAACGTGGGGTCGAAAAGCGAGCGAGTTTTGAATACAAGCTGATGGCTACCAGCAAGACCTCGACGATGCAGAAAGAGATGCAGCAGGCGGCAGACCAAGGTTTCGAGTACAAGGGACAGACGGTCTTCGAGAGCACCTTTGGTGGCAAGGAGGTGGTGATCATCATGGAGCGCGACCGTGATGCCAAGGCTGAGCGCCATGAATACAAACTGCTCGCTACTTCAAAAACATCCACGATGCAGAAGGAACTGGTCGAAGCCGGTGAAGCGGGATTTGAATTCGTGGGTATGACTGTGGCCGAGACGGCGTTTGGAGGAAAGGAACTGGTAACGATCTTGCGCCGAAGTCCTGGCAAATAGGCCCGCCATTCCCGATCTACTCAAGCCCATCTCAGGCGGATTCGTCGTTCTCCAAGCCGGCGTCCGCCAGCGATCTCTTCAGGAGATCCTCCACACCTAACTGCACAGCCCATTTCAGCAGATAGGCCATGTCGAGTGATTTGGACTGGACTTTGAGCACACCCAGCACGTCGGTCCATTGCCGCTCGGAAACCTCGCCTCCCTGCCGGTACCATTCCAATTTTTTAAGGACAATGTCTTCTGGAGAGGAAAGCTGGAATTGACGTCCTGCCAGCGAGTTTTCAAGACCGCTACTGCATATTCGTTCAAAGGCTTGGAGGTCAAACGGCCGAGGTTTCAAAACAAAGATATCGATCTTGGTCATGCTCTCGAAGTGGACCAGATTAAACGCAGTTCGGCGTTGAATGGCTTCCTGAACCATCTCGAAGTCCACGTAGAAGGACTGGGTGAGGGCGTCTACCAGCAACCGGGCGTGTCGAAGGTGGAGGTCCGCAATGATGTCGATGTCCTGGGTGGATCGGGCGATGCCATGCGCAGAGCTGGCGACGGAGCCTCCGATGTAGTAGCGAACGTGTAGCTTTTCGAAGACATCAATCACCGGAACCAGGGCAGAGGGAAAGCTGAACAAGCTCATCGGCGGAGCCGCTCCAGGGACTTGCGAACTTGCTCTGCCAGTGTTTGGCCATAATGAACCTCAGCGAAAATGTGAAGGGCTTCGTCGTCACTGGCCTCGGGATGAGCCCTCCGAATTCCATCCAAGGCAAGCCGGCGAACCGATTCGCTGAGGGAAAACGCAATCGATAACCGCTTTGCGACGCCGGCCTTTCGGAGGAGGTTGATCTGAACGGCTTCAGCTGCAGGATGGGTGTCGCTGGATTGGGTTTTCATCGTCCTGGAGTCAGTTTAACCGCACAGGGCAAAAGGGGTGCAGAAAAACTCCGGTCAACTTACGGGTCCGGAACACGATGGCTTCGCAGGCATCATCGGGGGGCTTTCCTTTTGAATATTCTACGCACTGACCCCGGGCTTTGTCTCATCTGAAACATACTTGCATACGGGCGTTTCAAGTCTTGGCATGCTTCCGGCAATAGCGGGCTCTGGCTGGGGGCAGATTCAACCAAACCTGGCGATACCCGAACTGATGTTGTTTGATGAAGGCGCGAACGATCTGGCCGACGCAAATCATCCGCTGCCGATCCTCGGATTTAAGAAACTTCGATTTGAACTCGTGAGAGAGATTGTACTCAAAGTATGAGAACACACCGTTGGTCGCAAGGCGATCGGTCAGCACTGCCAAAATCTCGGAAACTAGTTCGGGTTCGAAGTTGTTGAATGGCAGTCCGCAGACGATGTAGTCATATTGAAGGTCCCTCCTTACGTTGCGCACGTCGGCGTTGTGCAGCCGGCACTGAATTTCCTTCGACTGGAAGTCTTCCCACGGCAGACTCTGTTTCAGGTGCTCGCAGAAACGAGCGTTGAGTTCGTAGATCTCCAAGCGGTCTCCAGACCGCAGATGCTTCACGATCTGCAGTGTGAACGCTCCAGTTCCAGGGCCCACTTCCAACACTTGAATCGGACGGGAAGAACGCTGGCTTAACGGATGCGTGATCGCCCGGCCCAACGCGCGGGAACTCGGCGCGATCGCGCCGGTCGTGGTGAAGTTCTCCCGGAACTGAGAGAAGAAGAGAGTGATGTCCTTGAGCATACTCCTTGAAAATCGAAGGTAGAGCGCGGTGTCCTCACTGCGCTGCGGTTGGCTCCACTGCAGCGGCGGGCTGAGGACAGCCCGCGCTACCTTGCTCTGCCGTCGCAGAATCACGGCGTTTTGACGAGGCTAGCCGCCAACGTATTGGCTTTCTGTGCGAGAACCAGGCCCTGGTAAAACTCGCCGCGTTTCACGGCGTCGCGCGATTTCTTCATGAAATCGAGCACAGCGGCCAGATTGGGCTTCTGTTGTTCGGCTAAATGCGATTCCTTGAGGGATTCGACCAGCGACTGAGCCGAGTCCAACTGCTCGTGGATCTTTCTGCTCAGCGCCTGCTTGTCATTCTCGCTGAACTGGGGCAGCAATTGAATGGGAGGAGCCTGTGCCACTGCGGGCCGCGTTTCGATCGGCGCTTGAACGCTGGTTCTGGTTTCTCGTCGCGATTCAACAACGGCTTTAGGCGGCTTTGGAGGTGGCGTGCGTTGAGCCGGGGGTGCCAGGTTCGGCTGGGCTTCCGCTGCCGTCGCAGTGGGTTCCGGAAGCGTCTCAACCATGATGGGCGCGGAGGTCGATTGGTTTTCGATCTCCGGCGCGGGTCCGTCATACCCGACGGAAGGCAGGCTGGTCACTGGAACTCGAGCTAGTGACTTGTTGCGGCTGCAGCCGGAAGTCAGCAGGCCAAGTAAGATGAAACCCGTGAATAGGCGTAAACCCATTGGAAGAATTCAGGTGCGCTGCGATTTGCCGTGCGCGATCTGTGATTTCAATTTACTGAACATCGCGAATTGTTGAGTTTCTCGATAGACCACGCGTTTCGTCACTCTATGTTGTGCGATTCCGAATCAATATTGAACCGCCCCAGCCGACAGGAAAGGCTCCGTTGAGCAAGCCGCCTCACGCCACGGGAAACTTTAGGATGAACGTCGTTCCTTTTCCGACTTCAGAATCGACCTCAATCTCGCCGTTGTGAAGTTGAACAACCTTGAACACCGTGGCGAGCCCAATTCCGCTGCCGTTTTCCTTGGTAGTATAGTACAGGTTAAAGACCTTTTCACGGTTCTCCGGCGGGATTCCCACGCCTTCATCCTGCACCCTCAATTCCAGCGAGCCATTGTGCAGCGCAGTTGAAATATTCAACGCGCCGCCTGCCGGCATGGCCTGGCACCCGTTGAGAACGATGTTGAGCAGGCATTGTTTCATCAAGTCGGGATCGAGCTGAATGGGAGGCAGGTTGTCGCCGGACTGAATCGAAATCTGCACGTTATGCTGCCGGGCTTCGCTTTGAGCCAGCGTCACCACCTCTTGCAGGACCGGCTGAATATCCTCTTTCTTGAGCTTCACATCGACGGGACGGTTGAAACTCAAGAAATTTCGCACCACCCGGTCAAGCCGCTTGATTTCCTGGGTGATGACCTCCAGGCTGCGAGCGGCGTCTTCCGCTTGCTGCGAAACAACCTGCGATTTGAGCAACTCCAGGTGAATCACAATCGCGTTGAGTGGATTTTTAACCTCGTGCGCCACGCCCGAGGTCAGCTTGCTGAGAGCAGACAGTTTCTTGGCGTACTCAAACTGGTTCTCCAATTTCGCCACCGTTTCCGGGTCTTCGAAGATCACCAGCCCGCCCATCGGTTGATGGTTCTCTTCCAGATAATGCACCCTGGCGGTGACCTTGGATTGCTGACTGGGAAGCTGCAGATCCACCTTTTTTACTGTCTGCTTGACTCCGAACGATGTCTCCACCAGGCCAAGCAACGGATGGTCCTCACCCAGGACTTCATTCAGGCGCTTGCCGAGAGTCGCTTCCACGCTGGTATTCAGCAGCTGCGCCGACGATGGACTCATCAAAACGATGCGCCTCTCGGGGTTGAGGAAAATGATCTTTTCTTCCAGGCTCTTGACGATCTGCCCGAAATTGCCTTTCAACGCATCCAATTCCTCCCGGCTGCCTTCCAGGCGCTGGCCGATCTCGTTTAACTTCAAAGAAACCAGTCCGAACTCGTCGCGCCGTTTCAAATCGATGGGCTTGGTGAATTCGCCTTGGATCATGCGCTCTATTCCGGCGGAGATAAAGGTTAGGGGGTTGAGCAGCACCTGCGCAAACACCGCGGCGAGCGTGGTGGCAAGCAACAGAGAGATCCCTGCGATATAGAGATTCTTGCTCAGGAACTGTTTGAGTTCCTGCTTGATTAGAGCGGTGCTCATCGCAACATGCACCGTGCCAAAAGAGCGATCGCCTGCCACCATCGGCGAGGTGACTTCACAGATCTTAAGCGGGCCGTTGATGTAGCGAAGCTGGGTAAGGAAGCCGGCATTCTTGAGATCGAGCATGTTATCGGCCTGCGGTATTGTCTGGCCTAACTGCGAGCTGTCATTGTGCGCCAGCACGTGATGATGTGGATCGGTCACGGCGAGATAAAGAATGACCTGCGAATAACTGGTTGTCGATTCAAACAGGGCTTGCAGCCCCAAGTCTTCGCGCAAGACGTCCCGAATGTAGTTGGGGATGGCTTCCGCATCGGGATCGGTCGGTGGTGGCGTAGGCTCGGACGACAAGGCCTGTTTGACCTGATTGTAAACTTGCTTGCTGATCAGGTCCCCGCCTTCGTAGGTCGCGCGAATCTGTTCCCGCGTGAACGTGATAATGGTGAACAGCGAGACAATCGAAAGGACAACCAGAACCAGTGTGGTGATGGTGAGCGTGAGCCTAGTTTTGAGCCTCAGCGTCATAAAGGTTGAGCTTGTTGTGAAGCGTCTTGAGACTAACGCCCAATATTTCGGCGGCTCGCGTCTTGTTGTTTTCCGTGAACTCGAGTGTTTTGTAGATGAGTTGCTTCTCGGCTTCGGCCACGGTGGTTCCTACGGGAATGGCCACGCTGTTTGACGAAGGCGCCACTTCGCGCTGCTCCAGAACCGGCAGGTGCCTGTCCTCGATGAGATCCTTGTCGCACACAATCAGCGAGCGTTCGACCACGTTGCGCAACTCGCGCACGTTACCCGGCCAATTGTGGGTGGAAAAGATTTTCAAAACCCGGTCCGTAGTTCCCTTCACATTCTTGTCATGTTTCTTGTTCAACTGCCGGATGAGTGCTTCGGTCAAAATAGGAATATCTACCAAGCGGTCGCGCAGCGGCGGTAGGCTGATGCTGAACACGTTGAGGCGATAGTACAGGTCATTGCGGAGCTCGCCAGCCTCCACGGCTTTAAGGGGTTGTTTGTTCGTCGCTGCGACGATGCGTACGTCCACGTCGATTTCGTTCTTGCTTCCAAGGCGGCGAAACTTCCGTTCCTCAATGACTCGCAGCAGCTTGCTCTGGGTTCCGAACGGCATTTCCGCGATCTCATCTAGAAAAATGGTGCCGCCGTTCGCCAACTCAAAGCACCCGAGACGCCGTTCGAGCGCGCCGGTGAACGCGCCCTTTTCATGTCCAAAGATCTCGCTTTCCATTAGCGTTTCAGGAATAGCCGAACAGTTAATGGCAATGAAGGGACCCTCGCTGCGCTTGCTGCGCAGATGAATGTTGCGCGCCACGAGTTCCTTCCCTGTCCCACTTTCCCCCTCGATCAGCACCGAAGCGGTACTGGGCGCGACTAGTTCGATGAGGCGGTAGACTTCCAACATTTGCGGAGAGCTCCCGGCCATGTCCCCAAACGAACCGTATTGTTTCAACTGGCTCTTCAGGAGCTGTACTTCCTTGAGGGTCTTTTCCCGTTCCAGGCATTTGTCGAGCAGAATCCGCAGCCGGGCGGGGTCCACAGGCTTTTCCAAGTAATCGTAGGCGCCCACTTTGATGGCTTCGACGGCAGAGTCGATGGTTGCCTGAGCCGTGAGCAGGATGACCGCCAGATCCGGATAGTCTTCCTTAATTTTCCTGAGGAGCGTCATCCCGTCCATCACGGGCATGAACAAGTCGGTGATCACGACGTGCGGCTCGAGTTCGGAGATCAGCGCCAGAGCCTTCTCACCATTCTCGGCGGCGGCGGTCGTGAAATCCCACTTTGAAACCAGCATGGCCAAGCCACTTCTGGCCGAAGGTTCGTCGTCAACAATCAAGATCCTCTGCTTGCTCATGTCGCTCCAGATAAGGCGGTTGGAACTGAACGCTGTGTGTCTAAAATGTTGAGGGGAGGGTGTGGCAGTGATCCGTCCATACTCATCTGCTGAGGGCTGTCATGATACAGGCACAGCGTGCAAAAGTAAAAATTTTTGACTCCCTCCGGCTCGTGCCAGTAAGCTTCAGCCTGGGGTGCGCCCCGCGCTCTTTCTGGCATGGGAGTTTCGTTGTATGGGATCTGCTGTGCTTAGTGTTGAGTCGGCACGAGACGTGGTTTTGCAACACTGCCAGAGGATAACTGGAAAACAGGCAGTCGAACGCGTTGCGCTCCTCGAAAGCTTCCAGCGTGTCATCGCTGAGACCGTCGCTCTTGACTGCGACCAGCCGCCTTTCGCCCGCTCGATGCGTGATGGCTTTGCCTTGCGAGCCGAAGATGTGGAGGCAACACCCGTCTCGTTGCGCTGCGTCGGCGAAGTGAAGGCCGGCGAGGCGGCGGAAACGACTCTGAGGGGCGGTGAGGCGTTCCACATCATGACCGGCGCACCGGTTCCTGCGGGCGCGAATGCCGTGGTTATGGTGGAAAGCACTGAGCGCGACTCAGACACCCGAGTACGAGTGCTCAAGCCAGTGAAGGCCGGTGAGAATATTGCGCCGAAAGGCTCGGAGCGCCGGGCCGGAGACACGGTGCTTCGTCCAGGGCGGCGCATCTCGACTTTTGAGGCAGCGGTCCTGGCCAGCGCAGGCAAGGCTGAGGTCCTGGTGTATCGCCGCCCGGTCGTCGCTATTCTGGCGACGGGCGATGAACTCGTGGCCGTGGAGGCCGTTCCCCGAGCCGGACAGATTCGCAACTCCAACTCGTTCTCGCTCTACGGACAGGTGCTGAAGAGTGGTGGGCTTCCCCTGATACTGGACACAGCTAAGGACAATCTGCCGGACTTGCGAAGGCAGATTCAGCGGGGGCTGGAGTCTGACGTCTTGCTCGTCAGCGGCGGCGTGTCGATGGGAAAGTATGACCTGGTTGAGCCTGTTTTCGAAGAGTTGGGCGTGACTGTTCATTTCGAATCCGTAAGCATGCGGCCGGGCAAGCCGACAGTGTTTGCCACCTGGAAGGACCGCTGGGTGTTCGGCCTGCCCGGAAATCCGCTCTCCACATTCGTTGCCTTTGAACTCTTCGTGAGGCCAGTACTCCGAGCTCTGCAAGGACTTCCGGCCCCAGACCTTCCGGTGGTGAAAGGCCAGCTGCAGGCGGATGTGGTCGAACGATCGGGTCGAAGCGCCTTTCTGCCGGCGCATATCAGCAGCCGGTCTGGCACGTTGGAGATTGTGCCTGTAAACTGGAAGGGTTCGGCAGATGTCTTCGGCGCCGTAGAATCCAACGGGCTCTTGATTGTTCCCGCCGAGGCGGCTCGCTTGAACCGGGGTGAAACCGTCGCGGCCTTGTTGCTTGAAGAACTCGGGTATGCGAGTGAGGTTAGGTTGTAACAACGGTTGACGGTTCTCGCTTGTGGTGGAGACATCTCGACATGGCACAGTTTTCGCATCTGGATGAGAGTGGGCAAGTCAGAATGGTTGATGTGACTGAGAAGTTGGTCACAGTCCGCACAGCCCGGGCTCGCGGGCGGGTGAGAGCTTTGCCAGAGACGCTGGCGTTGATCCAAACCGAAAAAATTGCCAAGGGAAATCCGCTGGAAGTAGCACGGATTGCAGGAATCATGGCTGCCAAGAACACGGCAGGACTCATTCCCTTGTGTCATCCTCTCGGGTTGACGCACGTCGACGTTCGGTGCGAGCTAACCCGGGAGGGAATCGAGTTGGAAGCCACCGCGACCGCGGAAGGCAAGACGGGTGTCGAAATGGAGGCGCTGGCGGCCGTCTCGGTTGCGGCCTTGACGATTTACGATATGTGCAAGGCGGTTGACCGCGAAATGGTCATTACCGAGATCAGACTCGTGGAAAAGACCGGAGGCCGCTCGGGGCATTACCTGCGGAAAGATTAACAGCCTCCCAAACAACTTTTGAAGGCAGGGTTCCGTCAAAGTCTGGCTACTAAGAGGCCGCTGAAGCATTTGCTATTGTCCATTCGCCATCGGCTATTTGCTATTGGTGCAATGCGTTTCTTTCAAATAGCCAATAGAAAATAGTCAATAACCAATCGTAGATCCGTGGTGCTGGACTGTCCTCTTGAAGGATTCTTAATGGTCTCTTTTCTTAAATACTGGATGCCGCTCCTCCTTTGGGCCGGCTTGGTCTCCGTCTTTTCCAGTGATAGTTTTTCTTCCGACAGCACCTCGCCACTGTTTCTGCCCATTTTTCAATGGCTGTTGCCACACGCGACACCCGAGCTGATCCATTCCTTCCACTTCCTCATCCGCAAGCTGGGCCACTTCACAGAGTTTTTTGTTCTGGCAATCCTGCTGTATCGCGCTCTGCGAGTGGGAAGAGAGCCGCACTGGCAGTGGCGCGTGGCCGCCTGGAGCCTCAGCCTTGTCCTGCTCTACGCAGTTGCAGATGAAGTACACCAACGGTTTGTACCCAGCCGGAGCGGCGCCTGGAGCGACAGTTTGTTGGACTTCTTCGGGGGCTGTTGCGCGGTGGCTTTGCTGTATGCGCGACATCGCACCAAGGCGGGCGCATTGACGCCGGTGGTGGTTTCTAATCCTTATGGGAACTAACCTGGTCATGACAGGATTCATTGCGGGATGTCTCGTTTTGGGCTCCATTGTCGTGCCTGGCCAAGCCACGCGTCCAACCCAGGGTTCGCCCGCGCGTTCAACTTCTTCGGGTGAAAAGCCCGTGAGAATTTTAGGTCCCTTTGTGTCTCGAGACGACCAGGATGAGTACACCAAGGTCGTTTTGAAAAACGGCCTGACGCTGATTGTTTACGAGCGCAAGGACTTGCCGCTGGTCTCAATCTCAACCTATGTGAAGACCGGTTATCTGGATGAACCGGACCGGTTGCGTGGCATCGCCCACGTGGTCGAACACATGTTCTTCAAGGGCACGGCACGCCGCGGGGTTGGAGCGATGGCCAAGGAGACCAAGGGACTGGGCGGGTCCTTGAACGCAGGAACGTTTTACGAGTACACCCACTACTACGCAGTGCTTCCCTCCGAGCACTTTCGCCAGGGACTCGACATGCAGGCCGACGCTCTGCAAAACCCGGTCTTTGCCGAGGAAGAGCTCAAACGCGAAATCCAGGTCATCTTGCAGGAGGCCCGACGGAAGTCCGACACACCTGACGCTTTCGCTCTCGAAAAGCTTTACGAGATGGCCTTCGAGGTCAGCCCAATCCGCCGTTGGCGCATCGGCGATGAATCGACACTGTTGCCTCTCAACCGCAAGGAATTGACCGAGTTCTACCAGCGCTGGTACGTTCCTTCCAACATCGTGCTGGTGGTTTGTGGCAACGTCGACAAGCGCTCTGTTTTGGATGAAGTGGTGAAGAAGTACGGAAGCATGCCGCCCGCAAGAGCTGAAGCGGCGGCTATCCCGGCCGAGCCGGTGCAGAAACAGTTGCGTTATCGCCAGCTAAAAGGCGATATTGCCGAAGCCAAACTTTTCGTCGGGTTTTCAATGCCTGCTGTATTCACACCGGAATGGTACGCCAGCCAGGTGCTGAACGCAGTTCTCACCGAAGGGGATAGTTCGATTCTGAATCGCCAGCTTAAAGAAGAGAAGGGCTGGGTGAGCTCGGTCGGGTCGGCGCCGCTCGACTTGCAACATCAAGGTTACCTGACGCTTCGATTCAGTCTCGACGCGTCACGGCTGGACAACGTGGAACTGGCGCTTTGGACCGAGCTGGAGCGCCTCAAAGCGGGGACATTGGATGATCAGGATGTCGACCGCGCCAAAAACCTGTTGGAGCGCAACCTCTATTTGGATCGCGAGGAACTGACCAGTTTCAGCTTTGAGCTGGCGCGCTACGAGGCGGTATCGAATCATCGGGCGTGGCGCGAAAGCGTCAGAAAGCTTCGGGCAGTGACGAGGGAGCAGGTGATCCAGGTTGCGAAAACTTATCTGACCTTGCCCCGCTGCACGGTGTTGGAATACCTGCCCACGCGGGCCAGGCAGCGGAGTGCCACAGCGGAAAACCTGATGGCGTTCTTCCAACAGCGGCTTCCGAATGCGGTGACAGAAGCCGAGTTGATCGCTGGGCCGGCGGAGGCGCGCGAGAACGACAAGAAGGGCAAGCCAGTTCGGCCCGCGGCCCGGGCTGCCAGCCAGGCCGAGATCAGTTCCGCCTGGGTTGAGTCGCCACTCATTGAGTACAAGTTGTTGCGTGGTCCGGAAGTGCTGGTGAAAGAGAGCCGAGCCCTCCCACTGATCTCCATCGGCGTCTTCTTCCCCGGGGGCCGCCTCTTTGAAAGCCGAAACAATAGTGGAATCACGGAGCTGATGTTGCGCACGTCGGCCAAGGGCGCGTTGAAGATGAGCAGTGCGCCGATCTTGTCGGTGTTCGAACGCAACGGCGCCAGGATTGAGACTCGCGTTGAACCTGATTTCTTCGGTTATGTGCTTACCGGGCTGAAAGCAGGATTCGAAAAAAATCTGGATGCTCTGTTTGAAGCTATTCAACAGCCGCAGTTTGAAGAACCCCAAATTGAGAAGGAGAAGTTCCTTCTCAGGGCGGAGGCTTCGCGGCTGACTGACAGTCAAGTCCTCTACTCTCGACAGTTGCTGAAACAAGCCCTTTACGGTGATCATCCCTATGGCTTGCCTCCGCTGGGGACGGCAGAATCGTTGGCGCAAATCGGCCGTTCAGACTTGCGGGACTGGCACGCTCAATTCGTTCAGAAAGCGATTCCGGTTATTGTGATCGCCGGGGACACGGAAGGAAGCGAACTGGTAGCGAGACTTTCGGGCTACATCAGCACGGCCGGCGCGGAGCCGATTGACCTCACGATGGCGCTCCCGGTCAAATCGTATGACCGTCCAAATGAAAAAACCGAAAGCAGTGAGCGCGGGCAGTCTGCGACTTCGGTAGGCTTCCTCACCCTTGGAGCCTCCGAACCTGAAACCCGTGTGCTCACGGTCGTGGCCAATTTGGTTTCCGGCCTCGGCGGCAGGTTTTTCGAACAGATTCGAGAAAAGCAAGCCCTGGCCTATACCGTTAGCGCTGCTTACGAACCAACGACCTTGGGCGGGTTTTTCATGGCTTATGTGGCGACCTCGCCAGAAAACCGAAAGCTGGCAGTGGATGCCCTGAGAGAACAGTTCAAGAGGCTTGCAGCCGAACCTGCCACCGAAGAAGAGGTGAAGCGTGGCAAGAACTTCTCCAGTGGACTGTGGAGGATGCGCTTGCAGCGGCGAAGCCTTCAGGTATTCGAGTTCGCACGGCTCAAGATCGCGGGATTGAGTTTGGATGAGATTCAAAACTACGCCAGCCAGTATGATTTCGTCGCCCCGGCGTTGATCCGCGAAGTGGCCAAAAAGTATTTCGATCTGAACCACATTGCGATTGGAGGGATTCTTGGCAACGCCGGAAACCGAGACTCCACCAAATGAACCGAAGAGCCCTGGCGAGTCGAAGGGGGTTGAAGCGGTGCGAATCGCCAGCGAGTGTGCTGTCGCCGAGATGACGCCGTTCCTCTATGCGACGGATCCGGACCTGCTGCAAGCCCTCCTGGCTAATCCTCACTTCGGAGAGCGCGAAGCCCTGCTCCTGCTCAATCGAAGGGACCTCCCTTCATCGGTCATCCAAGAGCTGGCGAGCTTGCACACCCTTGTCAGCAGTTATGCGGTAAAGCGGGCTTTGACGAAGCATCCGAAGACACCCCTGCCGACCGCCCTGAAACAACTTAAGTTTCTTTACCTGTTTGATCTTGTTTCGGTTTGCCTTCAGCCGGGCGTTCTCCCCGAGGTGAAGCGAGCCAGCGAGGCTTTGATTCTATCTCAGGTTCCCAAGCTGGCGCTTGGACAGCGCATCACGCTGGCCAAGCGGGGATCGGCCCGGCTTGCTGCCAGCTTGCTGAAGGGTGAGAACACGCAGATTATTCAAGCAGTTCTTGACAATCCCTACTTGACCGAGGTGGCCTTGCTGCCCGTGTTGAACTGTCCAGATTGTGCTCCCAAGATCGTGGAAGAGATCGCCGCCCATCCGAGGTGGGGTCTGCGTTACGACATTCGACTAACACTGCTGAGGCACTCAAGCCTGCCAGTCGCTCGGGCTTTGGCGATATTGCCGGGGCTCAAGCCTCAGGATGCTAAAGCAATGTCTCAAGATTCGAGGGTTATCCCTCAAGTAAGAAACTATCTTTCGAATCAGCTGAAGAGTTCCGAACCAGAGACTTAATGGCCGTGCTTGCTCCAGAAGCCCGTCCATCCTGAGATTGAGTCTGAACACGTCCCTACTTCCGCTCCGACCGTGGTGCTTCGGCGAGAATGATCTGGTAATGCTCATGGGGCAAGCGTTTGACGCGGTGGGGCTGCGATACTTCTCTCTCCACGGGATTCTTCCTGAGGTCGCTCTCCGAAAGCCTTGAAGGACGAGGCATCGAGACATCGTTCTGTGGAAAACTCCCTCTGGACAGGCCATTTCGCTGATCGAGATCAAGTCGTCTGCGAAAAATCGTAAAATTCAGAATAAGCAATGTGTTTAGTGGAGTTTGTCAAGTTGGTCATTTCGTGTGCAATCTGCTAATTCCGCAAGTCAGGCAGGAGGTTTGGTGTACGGCGACCCAGTTTTGCACAAGGTTTTCCACAGTTTTTGTTGATAACTCCACGCCAAGTTGCAGGAACCAAGTCAGCAGGGTTTGTCGTCTGCACGATGGAGCTGAATCTAGGTGCCATCTGGCGGCTGCGCTTGATTGATTCGGGAGATTCAAGTTTGCTATAGTCGGCTCGCCTTCGCGGGCGAACTGCCCCCCAACCCCAATCATGCAAACAAAGAAAATTTGGTTTTCCCTTGAGGTGACCGTCGTCTTCCTGAGTCTGACGGTCTATCTCTGGCATACCATCGAGGCCACCGAACGGCAGAAACGCCACCAAGCGATTGAAATTGGCGCCACTCAGTTGAAGAGCGGGATCGAGGCTTTTGTCAACGAAAAGATCTCCATCCTAATGCAGGTCAGAAATTTCTGGCTGCACAGCAAGTCGATCGACCACGACGAGTTCCTCGGTTTTTGCCGTTCCATCATCAGCCAGATTCCTGGATTCCAGGCCATTGAGTTTGGAGACACCTCGGATCGGGTGGTCTGGGTCGAACCATTGGCGGTTGAGGACTTTGACGCAGCGAGCGGGACGAGCCGCCACCAAACCCTGCAGCGTGCCATCCAGAAAAAGACGGTGACCGTGACACCGGTATTGAACTTCACCCAAGGCGGTAAGGGTTTTGGGGTCATTGTTCCCATCTTTCGAACTGGAAAGTATGAAGGAGCGGTGATTGGAATCTTCAAGCTGGAGACGCTGTTTTCGCTCATTTTCGATTCCGTTTTGCGGCAGCAGTACAATATCGCTGTTTTTGACGGCGAAGTCCTGGTCTTCGGTGACGAACCGGAAGGAAAAGCCTGGAGACAATCCGCCAGCTACGTGAAGGAAACGATGACGGTCGGCGACCAGAACTGGAGTTTGGTGCTCTGGCAGAAGGATCCAGAAGGCGACATCACGTTTTTGGGCAGTTCGGTCTTGGTCCTGGGCTTTGCCCTTTCGCTGGTTTTGGGCTCACTCGTTTGGGTCTTGTCGACGAAGGCCGAGCAAGCGGACGTTTATGCAGCTTTGTTGGAGGTGTCTCATCAGTTGGGGGCATCGCCGGACATGAACAGCGTTTTTCGCGTCACCGGCGAAACCTGTCTGCGAATGACCGGTGTTGACCGGTGCGGCATCTTCTTGTGGAACGAGGCAGCCAGGCAGTTCATTCCCGCTTGGATATCCAGCGGCAAAGCCGAAGACGTTCAACAATTCCTGGGTTTGAAGTTGAAGTACGGCGACATGGCGTTGATCAACAAGATTGTGGATGAGAAGCGCAGTGTCCTGGTCCAACCCGAGAAGATGGAACTGATCAATTCCAGTCTGGTGCGGCTGTACAACATCCGCTCGGTACTGGTTGTCCCTTTGGTTTCAAAGGGAAATCTGATTGGAGCCATGACGCTGGATCACGAGGGCAGGCAGCGCCGTTTCTCGTCGCGCGAGCAGGCGATTATCGCGGGCATAGCGGCGCAGGCCGCCATAGCGATTGAAAACGTCAGTCTCTTGACTGAAACTCGAAAGCAGTCGGAGTTAATCGGAAAAAAAAACAAGGAATTGGAATCCTTTCTTTTCATCGTCTCTCACGATCTTAGAAACCCAATCCTCGCTCTGGGTGGGATGGCCTCGCTGCTGGTGGAAGAGTGTGCCGACGACCTCAGCGAGAACGGAAAGCATTATCTGACGCGCATCCAAGCCAATTTGAATCACATGGAGCTGTTGATTAAGGATGTCCTCGAGCTTTCCAAGATCGGCAGGGCCGAAACGCAGTTGGACCAGATCGATGTCCAGGAAACCTTGGACGAGATCCTGATGGATTCGCCGTTGAAATCAACCCAGCAACATGTCCAGGTGTGTAACAAGAACCAGGTTCAGGCGCTGCGTTACAACCGACATGGTCTCAGGCATATCTTTTCCAATCTCATCGAGAACGCCCTGAAGTTTTGCGCTTACCAGGAATCGGCCAGAGTCGAAATCGGGTCGGAAGAGGATGAAGAGGAATACCGGTTCTACGTCAAAGACAACGGCGTTGGAATCGATCCAAAGTATCACCACAGTATCTTTGACCTGTTTTACAGAATCCAGGACCTGAAGACCGTAGAAGGCACCGGTGTGGGTTTGACCATCGTGCAGCGCGTCCTGGAAACCTACGGCGGCCGAATTTGGGTCGATTCCGAGAAGGGAAGAGGGACGACATTCTTCTTCGCCATACCGAAGAGCCTGTGAGCGGCACAGGCGATTCGCGTGGCCGTTGGGCAACATTTCAGTGTCTGATATGGCTGAAAGGATCGTCCTCGTTCTCGTCCTCGAAGAAATGCCGAATACGACGACGAGTACGATTCTTTGGAAGAGTTATGCCGTTCAGTAACGGCCTCGAATCCTCGAAGTTCGTTGCGGTTCTGCCTGGTCAGACGAGGCCGATTGCCCCGGGAGAGGTCAATGCCACCTAAAGATCTGGAGCGTCTCACTCGAATTCAACACGCTCTGCGTCAAAACCAATGGGACGCTCTGGTTTTGTTTCATCCCGACAACATCGTGCTGGCCAGCGGCATGTTGCCGGGTTGCACCCATGTCGCTGCAGTCGTCACGGCTGACGGCCAGGTTCTGCTGATCACTCCCTGGTGGCGGGCAGAGTTTGCCCGGCAGGAGAGCTGGGCCGACGAGATCTGGACCTTTGACTGGTGCCGGGGCTTTGACGGCGTGGAACCGCTTGGCGCAATGGCAGAGAAGTTAAGCCAGAGCCGCGAACGCTATCGGTTGGAGACCGTGGGGTACGATGCCCGGATGCACCACTATAGTCCGGCCAAGTTGCCCTCCGAATCGTTCACTTATGACGAGGTGAAAGCGAAGCTGCCGGAGCTGTTTCGCTCCGCCACTGACGCAACCAATGTTGTGAACGAACTCAAGTCCCGCAAGACACAACGGGAAATCGAAAAGCTGCGGCTGGCGCACCATGTTGCCAGGGCTGGGGTCGAGGCTTTTTATGCGCACGCCGGGGAGGGTATTCGAGAGACGGACCTGGCGGCGGAGGTCAACTACGCCGTGCTGAAGCAGGTTGGCTTCGGCGGCATTCGGTACACCTACTGCGATCCTCCGCAGATCACCTCAGGCGCCGTTCGCACCTCGATGGCCGACACGATGTCGAATCATGCCACTGAAAAGCGGCTGCAGGCCGGCGACTTGGTGATGCTGGAATTTGGAGTCCAGGCGGATGGTTACTGGGCGGACATCACGCGAACTTTAGTGGTTGGCGAGCCGACCGATCGGCAGGTCCGGATGCACGAGGCCATCCTGGGCGCGCAACAGAGCGCCATTGCCGCTTACAGGCCCGGCGAAAGCACGGGCGACACGCTCTGCCAGGCGGCTTGGGAAACCATGCGTAATCATGGATTCGGCGGCGGCATCACGCATTTCCTGGGTCACGGGCTGGGCTTTGCCTATCACGAAGACCGTCCAACTTTGGGTCCCGGAGAAAATGCGCGGGTACAACCTGGCCATGTCACCTCTGTGGAGCCGGGCCTGTATTTCTTCGAAAACGGCGTGGCCCAAGGCGGGATGCGGGTGGAAGACAATGTGGTCTGGGGCGAGAAGCCGGGCCAGGCGGAGATTCTTTCGAACTTCCAGAGGGGGCTATCTTGGGTGGGCAGCTAGCGAGATCGCAGACTGACCGGTGGGGACGGAATCGCGACCTGTTCTATCCATGGAACACAATACGATGTTCGTCCCCATCTCCGCGATTGGCAGCAATGGTTACCGAGCATCCCGCGCGGAGAGGGAGATTCAGGGGGTGAGGTCTTCACCTCCCACCTTCGTTGGCCTCTTCATGAATCGTTCAGGGCAGGTTGCGACACTAGCCTGTGTCAGTCTCCTCGCCCTCGCCTCTTCTGCGATCCAAGTCAACACGCACGGAGGACCTTGCCGATCTGATCGCAAGGCCTCGCCTCAATCACCCCGCCGACGTCTCACAGCCAAGTCGTCGAAGCCACGGTCAGCTTACTGAAGTCGCCGGAGCACGACTTTTCTCATTGCCTCGGTCTGTTCTCGCGTGAAAAGAAGATTGCCAGCGACAGCATTCTGCAAGTCCTGGCGACTCCATTGGGCCCGCATCAGTCCCAGCGATGAATGCGAATTCGAACCCAGTAGCAAATGACCAATTTCGTGGGCCACCGCATGACCGAGAATCACAGGCACCGGAGCAGTTCCACCTTTGCCCAGTTCTTGAACCCGGCTGTAGAAGACGGAAGCGCTGGCAGGAGTTCCTTTTTCGGGCTGAGCAGCGATACCTAGCGTGCCTGCGCCGAACTGCGCTCGCGTTGCCGCGGAAACAGGCACAAGTCTCAGAACGAGATTCGATGGCGCGATCGGTTGATCACAATCTGCAGGAGTGAGCCTTCCCTCGGAGGAAAGCGAACACTTGAGCCAGTGTGTCTCAATTCCAGTCCGGTGGAGGATCCCGGCGGCAACCTCTTGGGCAAGATTCCAGGTCTCCGGAGATACTTGAGCATAGTTAAAGACACGCACGTTGAGTCGCAAGCTGGGTCCCGTTTTGTCCTCTGACAATGAGAGTGTTTTGGCAAATCCCATTAGATCGGCCATCAAAATAAAACCCAAGCCGAGGCTATTCTTGAATGACCTCTTCATGGCGTCCCCTCCGATTTCGCGAGTGGTTGGGGTCAGACTCTTGTCTGGCCTCACTAGCGAAAGCGGAAGCCCAGGAAAAAACTGGAACGCTGTGAGTGATTTCTTTTGGTGACCTCGCCTAGCGGAGCGGCGGTATAATGGCCGTCATTTATCCGTCAGCTTTCATCCTGTTCACAGAAGGGGGGTTGAATGACGACGCCCTCAACCCAGCACGTTACCGAGCTACTGCTCGCCTGGAGGCAGGGGGAAGAGTCGGCGCTTGAGAAACTGACGCCTGTGGTGTACGAGCAACTCAGGCGCCTGGCCCATCGCTACATGGGTGGAGAGCGTGCTGCCCACACGCTGCAGACGACAGCGCTGGTCAACGAGGCTTATGTGCGGCTGATTGATGGCAAACAGGTGAACTGACAAAATCGGGCCCACTTCTTTGCTGTCTCGGCCCGTTTGATGCGGCGGATCCTGGTGGATTGGGCGCGCTCTCGCCAATCTCTGAAGCGGGGAGACCAACCTCAGCAAGTGACTCTGGACGAGGCCTTGCTGGTGTCCAAGGGGCACGGCGAGGATCTGTTGGCTTTGGACGAGGCCCTGGAGAAGTTGGCGAAGGTAGACGTGAGGGGCTACTTGGTCTCTGGCTAAGAAACATCCCCAATACCGGCGCGTCGGTCGGGCTCGGCTGTTTC